>Ga0315280_10005243_pt1 | contig 18606 bp, 16 predicted proteins | sample YL17G06_40_MG_FD_203697 | JGI IMG/M metagenome (GOLD analysis project Ga0315280, IMG submission 203697) | Sediment microbial communities from Yellowstone Lake, YNP, Wyoming, USA - YL17G06_40 | ecosystem: Environmental > Aquatic > Freshwater > Lake > Sediment | place: USA: Wyoming | collected... | reverse complement strand
CACAGCCGCCCCGATGGCGTTCTTCCCCTTCAGCGGGATGAAGGACTCGTTCTTCGGCGACCTCCACGGCCAGGGCATGGACGCCGTCGAGTTCTTCACCGAGAAGAAGGTCGTCATAGAGCGGTGGTTATGACTTACTCACAGTCATAATCCTTTTATTCTGATAGTGAAATAGAAGATCGTATGAACGCAGAGGAACGGGCCGGGAGGTATCCGAGCTCCAAGAGCTGGAGCATCTGGCTGGCCGATCTGAAGATGAAAAAGCCCAAGACCCGCGAACTATACCTCGACAGGGTGGTGGACTTCTTCGAGAGGACCGGGTACGATCCGGAGAGCTTCTTCAAGCTGAAGCTGGATTCAACCAAGTCCGGCGACCCTCGGGACGCGACGGCTGCCGAGGCCGTGGTCAAGAGCTACATCTCGAAGAAGAGGGAGGATGGATTCGCGCCCAACACGATAAGACTGGGGGTAACCGCCATCAGCTCCTTCATGGAGAGCCAGAACCTCCCACTGAACATGAAACGAAAAGGGGTCTCAAGGGTATCAGTCAACGGGAGCGCCCTCATCCAGAAGGCGGAGATCCGAGAGGTCCTAACCAGGCCGGGGAAATACTATGAGCGAAACCTCGCCCTGGGGGTAGCCGCGAAGGATACGGGCGGCAGGGTCAGCGACCTGTCAAACATGAACGTGGGCCACTACCAGGGAGCCCCAATCTACCACAACAAGAAGGGCGAGCCCTTCAAGTGCTTCGAGCACTTCATACAGAAAACCGAGTCAATGGGGATACCCCACTTCGGACCAGAGGCAATAGACGGCGTGGATAAGTACCTTGAGCACCGGAGAGGGATGGGTGATTCCCTGGAGCCCGACTCGCCGCTTTTCCTCAATGAAACCGGGGGGCGCATGACAGCTAACACCATCAGTGTACAGTTTCAGCGCATGACGGCTAAAGTTAAGGGAAGTAAGAAGCTCTCAGCCCATAGCTTCAGGAAATTCTTTCAAACCAGCATGGAGGCTGCGGGAATGGAGCCTAACTGGATTAAACGGATACTTGGGAAGGGTGGGAGCGCGGGAGGTAGCGGGGACTCAACATTCATTTACAGCCTACCCAACCAGCTATCGGTGGCCGGGGAACCCTCGCAGCTCACGCAAAAGTACATGGACTCTTACGACGCGATCAGGGTATACGACGCCTCAAGCATCAAGGATGTGCAGGATCAGGTAGATAAGCTGAGGCGTGAGAACGAGGAACTTAAAGCCTCAAGCGGCAGAGTCACAGAGCTTGAGGCGCAGGTGGGGCGGCTTGCGCGGCTTGTGGAGGCGTTAGCGGACCGCGATAAGTCACACACCCCGGCAAGCTAGGCACATGCTTCTAACGAATACATTTATTTACATTGTAATCGGTATGTTGTGTATTCGCTTGAGTTGTCTAACAAAGCTAAGCAAATACAATTAATATAATACCTCCTTTACGTCCAAAGAGTAAATGTAAACGGCTTATTTAATATACATGATATTCATACTACTCAAGCATAGGTAGATGAGACCTAAAATGGTTCAGTATAAAATCAACCTGAAGCCGGACCAGTGGGCGCAGATAGAAGCCGCCCAAAAACGGTTCGGCGATGAGAAGAAAAGTGTTACGCTTCGACGGCTTCTAGCTGCCGGATTGCAAAAGGTTGAGGAGGCGCAGTAGGGTGGCCACAGTTGAGCCCGCGACCCCCGAGCCGCGCCCCCGAGATGAAACCGGTGACTCTCCTTATAAAAATAGCCCACTCCCGCCAGAATTTTGGGTGTGGGTCACCAAACTCGAACATGAGTTAGGAATAGACCAGGAGGCCCCCGAGAATGCAGAAACCCAACTAAGAAGCTGAGGCTGATGCTGAGGAGGTACCAAGAAGAGTGAGAAAGTGAGACTCCCAGGGGTCGTCCCTGGGAACCTCGTTTTCCACATCAGTTGCGAGGTCTGTTGTGGTGATGATTAAAATAGCGAAAGTCGGTAAAAAAGATTTCAGTGATAAGCGCCTTGTTGATCCTCAAGAGGACCCCCAGGTGATCCATGAGATCCCCGAGGCGATCCCTCTTGAGGATCCCGAGCCGGTTCCCGTCAAGGCTTCATTAAACAGTAACACCTTCGCCGCCGCGACACACACAATGATCGAGCCCGAGGAGATCCCCGAGCCGGCCCCCGTCGACGTCGAGGACCCAGGCGCCGAGGAGATCCCCGCCGAGGTCCCGACCCCTCATGAGGAGACCCGGATCTCCCGCTCCTCTGTTCTGAAGGACTGCGTAAAGGCGGCCGCGTTGGCTGCCCGAGAAGAATACAGACGGAGGCGCAACTAAGTGATGCCCCAGCTAACCTTGGATGGACGGGTCGTCGAACCCGTGGAGTGGTCTAAACTACCTCCCACGATCCGACAGGTTCGGTTCCTACGCCGCCACGGCTACGCCGTTGACTGTCTCAACCGAAAACAGGCGAGCGACATCATCAGCCACCGACTCAGCAGGAGACGCGGTGAATGGTGACCATCTGCCTAAGGGGGGCACTTTAAAATGGCTGAAAATGGTGTTCTTGAGGCGGAGATAGGGGTTTCATACGACGGCGAGGAGTACGTCCTCCACTTTGGAGGGCGTGAGGCCAGGATCCCTTGCTCCTCTGTTTTGGGTGACTGTGTTGAGGCGGCGGCCGCCCTGTCCGGCCTCGGCCCAGACGAAGTAGAGGCATGGAAGGCGCATCCTGGTCAGGACGCTGAGAAGTGGGTCGTGCAGCCGAAGGACGTGGTCGCGGCCATCCAAGGCTTCCTTACGAAGCCTATTAAATTGGGGCATATCACAGAGATTGAGAACCCGAAGTACCTTGAGAGGACTGTATCCGTAGAGGCCATTGTCAGCAGCAGCGCCTTCGCCTACGCCGTGCCAAGCAGCGTCAGGGGCGATTGGGTCGAGGGTAGAGGTGAAGACGAGAAGCAAGTAAGCAAGACGGTGGAAATAGAGCCGAACAGCGGCCTGAACATGGAGATCGCCGGAGCCACGAGTCAGGGTAAATATTACGCTCTTTTGAGGCTTTTCCCATTCGCTAAGGGCCTTAGAATTACAGATTTGAGCTATCGAACCGTTTATAGGCTGAGAGTCAGGCCACCTATCTTCACACTTGAGAAGCGGGGGGATCTGATAGTTGACGAGAAGGGGTTCGAGTACAAGGCCTACGGCGTCTACGTGGTCGCCGACGAACAGATCCAGTTCCCGGCGTCCAGCCTGGTACGGTTAACTGGCAAGCCTTTACCGGACCCTAAAACCCAGAAAACTACTCTCCTAGTCACCCAAGTTGAGTTCCCAGAGAACGTAGAAGGGTATGACTCTGAGGCTCTGAGGCGGCTTGCGGAGGTCTTCGAGGGTAAGAGCGTTGAGGAACGGGCTAAATGGGTTTTCGACAACTTTGAATGCTACTCGAGGATTGTGGGCAGGAGGAACCTCGCCCAGGACACCCTGCTAGCCTATTTCACGCCTATATGGGTTACGTTCAACGGCGAGCTCCAGAGAGGCTGGGCTAACGTCATGATCGTCGGTGACACCACTACTGGCAAGAGCGAGACAGCTCTCAAAGCGATTTGGCTTCTAAGGGCTGGGACGTTTGTAACTGCGGAGACCGCCACGGCGGTGGGGCTTACGGGCACGGCCACACAGACGGAACGGGAGGGCTGGACGGTTGATTGGGGTTTTCTGGTACTTAATGACCGAAGGCTCCTGGTCGTTGATGGAGCTCATAAACTGCGAATAAACCAGTGGGCAGCCCTCGCGGAGTCGGAGCGAAGTGGCGTCGTCACCATCACCAAGGCCGCGAAGGATTCGGCTTATGCCAGGACTCGTCAGATAAAGATCGCCAATCCGATTGACCCGGACTCAGATAGGTACATAACAAAGAATCTCGGCGGCTTCCTCTACCCCGTCCAGGCGGCCTCTACCTTTCTCGACCTGATGAGTGTAGCAAGGATTGACCTGTGCGTCTTCGCCAAAAGCGGCACCGTGAAAGTTGAGGAGATCAATGTCAAGCTAAGCGGAGAGTACGACAGGCGACTCGACCTGCTATCCGAGGCCCTAAAATGGACCTGGGGTGAGAATCTGGAGATAATCTTTACCCCCGAGGCAGAGGATAGGATTCTAAGCGAGGCGACTAAACTTTATAACTTATTCTTCAGTGAGAATGTGCCCCTCGCTTCAATCGACATGAAGTGGAAGCTGGCCCGCCTCAGTGCCTCACTGGCCTGTCTAACCCTCTCCACGGCAGACTTCAAACGTGTAATCGTGGAGGTGGATCACGTAGCCTGGATCGCGGGCTTCATGAGGGAGGAATATACGGACGCGGGGCTTCACACGCTGGTCCAGGAGACGAGGCATGAAGCGGTTACGGAGGAGGATGCGAAGGAGTTTCTGAACATAGCCGCGGCCGCCATTAACGTCGAGCCGGAGGACATCAAAGAGATCTTGAAGTTCATAGTCTTACAGGGGCGGGTAACGAGGGACCAGCTCAAGGAGAGGTTTAACCTCTCGAGGACAAGCCAACTTAGTCCCCTCTGCTCGATGCTTCAGAACGAGAAACTGGTAAAAAGCGGGCGGGGCTTCTACCCGACTACGACACTCATAGAGATGCATAAGATTCTCGGTCGAGTTGGTCACTTTGGTAAGGTTAAAATAGATATCCCCCCCGGAGGTCATCTAAAACTTGATGGGGATGCATCGCACCTTGAGGGGGATATCGAAATTGACCTTACCAACTCGACCAACTCGACCAAAAGCAAACTGGACCTAGCCCTTAAAATATTCACCACATACCCGGACGATACCCTAGAGGAGAACCTTATCCTCAGCCTCCTCGAGGAACACCTTAAAATCCCCCGAGAGGAAGGCAGACAACTTCTTAGGACATTGATCCAGGACGGTTCAATATATTCGCCTCGGCCCGGGTTTTACAAGCTTACTGGAGGTGGGTGAAAGTGCCCAGCCCGTCACAGGTCCGACGCCTGAGGGTCGACCGCCTCATCATCTTCGCGAGGGCCTTCCTCGAGGCCGGGGTTCCCTCCCACCTCCTTGTCGACAGGTTGGAGCAAGCAAGCTGGCGGCTATGGCCAGCCCTCAGGGACAAGACACGACGAGAATACATCACGGCTGCACTTAGGACGGTCTTGTCGAGGCCTCCCGCTGAGACCGTTTTGCCTGAGGCGGTGGAGCTCCCACAGGAGGGTCCCCAATAATGGCCCATTATTATGAGGAATTTACTAACGTCGTTAGTAAATTTGCTAACGTCGTTAGCAAATTTTCTTCGGTCCATGCCTGGGCTAATCGGTACAAGCGGGATCGCCAGGTCGTCCCCGGCGGCGTCGGCGGCGAGGAGGCTGGATAATGGCCCATTATTACGGGGATAGGCGGCACCGGCTGAATGCGGACGAGGTGCTGCTGGTCAGAGCCCTGGTCCTCGAGAAGCTGGCCGAGCTCTACGAGGAGCACCGGGATATTCTACAGGCCGAGGAGTTCTACCGGGTCGTACACAGAATGGACCATAATATGCCTGGGCGTCCGGCCTATCCCGAGCCCTTCACCTGGACAGACCTGGGGGCATACCTGAAGAAAAATGGGCCATTTTCTGAGGAGGGTGAAACCCTCGACATCCCAGACCACGCCAAGGAGGGAGGCAGCTAACGCAGCACAGAGGGGAGATCGACCTTGAAGCGGCCTTGCAGCCCGATACGGCCACTAGAGGCGTGGCTGAGGCTAAGAGTGCTTCGAGGAGGATCCCCCTCGCCTCGATAAATATCGGGAATAGAATTCGATCGGATCTTGGAGATCTCACCGGCCTCAAGGGCAGCATCGAGAGGCTGGGCCTGCTAAACCCCATATGCGTCGACGATGGGCTAAACCTCATTCACGGCCGCCGCCGCCTCGAAGTCTGTCACCAGCTTGGATGGGATGAGGTTGAATGCACAATCCTCCCGCTGGACGCATTTGAGGCCAAGCTCGCCGAGCTACAGGAAAACTTAGAGCGAGAGGATCTCCCTTGGCAGGACGAGGTGAAGGCGAAGGCTGAGATCGACGGGATGTACCGGGCGAGATATGGCGGCGCCAAAGAGCGTCAGAGGACGGACCTTTTGACTGGGTCAGACTCTGACCCAGTTCCCTGGACATACAAGCGGACGGCTGACCTACTGAACGAGTCTAAGGCTCTCCTAATCGAGGATATCAAATTAGCCAATGTCCTAGATCGATATCCCGAGCTCGGGGAGTACAAGTACAAGTCGCAGGCCAAGAGCCGCCTCAGGGAGATCAGGAGGGAGGAGGAGCGGAACGCCCTCCTGAGCAAGGCGGAGCCCCTCGGCTACAGGATTTACCACGACGACAACATGGGTATGATAGAGAGCGGCAGCATCGACCTTATTGTGACGGATCCACCTATGTTCCTCTCCCACCTCGAGGAGATAGACCTGCCTGAAAGGGCCCCAATGAGGATGGACAAGGGCCCATGGGATCACTCGGAGAATCCAACTGAGGAGTTCAGGAGATGGGCGGAGGACTTCTACCGTGTCCTCAGGGAGGGAGGGAGCCTCTACACCTTCGTAAACGACCACTACGTAAGCCACCTCAGGGACGCCCTCGAGGAGGCGGGGTTCTCGATACGCACACTAATAACTTGGCACAAGACCAACCCCGCGCCCCAGGTTCGCCGGCATACGTACTGTATGAGCACCGAGTACATATGGTTCGCCACGAAGGGGAGCGGGCACACATTCAACTGGCTGGGGCAGAATGACATGCACAACTTCATCGAGACACCCATCGTTTCAGGGGCGGAGAGGCTTCACCCCACGCAGAAGCCCGTCTCCATCCTGAAGAAGTGGATCCAGATCAGCTCGAACCCCGGCGATATCGTCCTTGACCCCTTTGCCGGCAGCGGATCGACGGGCGTGGCGGCCCTGGAGCTTGAAAGAGACTTCGTGCTAGTCGAGAAGGAGGAGAAGTACGTGAACATGATCAGGGAGCGCCTCATCCGCGTAATGGGAGAGAGGTTGAATGGCGCTACTATCGGGGGTGGGGAGCCCGACGCCCAGGGTCTTGTGTTCTCTTTTTAGCTCTTGTTATATATTCTTCAAATCGTTCTTCCGGTATCGCGGCTATTCGCTGCCACCGCTTAGATTCATCTGGTTTCACGCCAAGATTAGCTAATTTTGTAATTGGGGCATCATGCACGAATTGGGGATTACCGGGTTTGATATGTCCCTCTTCCTTCATGTCTATTATAAATTGTCCGGCCTTTCTCTCGGCCCGTACCTGTCAAGGGTTCTGGGCGGCGACTGGTCTCTCCTGACGTGGCCGCACCGGGTGCAGCGCCAGGCCCCGCCGGTCCACTCGAAGAGCCGGCGTCTGTGGCAGCCCCCGCACCGGAAATCCCTCAGCCACCCGGCCCATGGGCAGCTTCGGCAGTGGGCCTGGTACTCGACAACGTTGAGGTCGTCGATGCGCCGGAGGAGCAGCTCCCCGCCGCAGGTGGGGCAGGCGGGCGACGTCGAGGTGTCCACATCCTCCTCAAGGACTCTTTGGTAGATTGTGTAGAGGGAGACGTCTTCTCCTGTAGAGTGCGTAGACGGAAGCACCCGCGGAGATGATCAAGATCAGTATCCCGGCGATGTAGCCGGGGCTCAGCAAGATGGAAACTGTCGGTGCGGTGACGGTGAAGCTGCCTGTTAGGCCGTCGACCTCCACGTCGTAGGTGTCCGCGCCCCTCGTCACCTCAAAGGAGACCGTCGCGGATGCCCCTCCGGCCAGGGTCACCGTCTCCGAGTCGACGGCCAATCCGTCTACCTTGAGGTTGACCGTGTGGGTGCCCTCCTCCTCCCCGACGTTTGTGACCTTCACCGTGACGTTGACTGACTCGCCCTCAACGACCTTTCCCGGCAATACTACCAGGTTCGAGACCTCGAACGCGGCTGGCTTGGGCGGTGGCGGAGGCGGCGGCGGTGCTTCCTTCACTGTGAAGCTTCCCGTCAGGTCTCCGACCTTGACGGCGTAGCTGCCTGCGGTCGTCTTGGTGACGCTGAAGCTCACCCTCGTGCTCGCTCCACCTGCAAGTGTGGCGGGCTCTCTCTGCTCCTTAATATCGTTTATATAGAGTTCGACCGAGGTGCTGCCCTCCAAGTCACCGACGTTAGTGACCTTGACACTTATGGTGATAACCGCAACAGATTTCTCTATCCACCCCTCGCCTATCTCCCCGTGAAGCCCGGTGATGATGAGGTCGGAGAGGACGAACTCTGCGGGCCTCGGAGGCGGTGTGCCGCCGATCAGTATGGGGCTGCCCGATGCCTCCTCCTCCGTCATGTAGGCCCAGACAACGTTCCTCTCCACGTCGACGCCCGTGTTCGAGCACCTGTTCCAGGCGCCGTCCATCCAGTAGTATATGCCCAGAGAGGACTCGTCGAGGCCCTCGGCCTCCTCGTCTGTGTAGGTCATCTCCACGTAGATGGGCCAGACGACTGCGTCGGGGTCGCTCACCGATACGTCGACGTACCTCGGTAGGGCGGTCGCCGGCAGCGGGTCCCCGGGGTGGGGGTTCACCTCGTACCTGAGGATGGTCACGGTGACGGGGGCGACGGTGTCCAAGGTTACGAGGGTGTTAGTCTCTTCCCGTGCGTCTACTACGTGTCCCTTCTTTTTACCTGGGACTAGTTCCGCAAACTCGTTAGTGACGGTCGTCGGTGGCTCCGAGACCTTGACCATGCAGGTGTCCGAGTCCTCGGCCCCCATGTTGTCCCTGACCGTTAGGGTCACGGTGTAGTGGCCGGGCTCCGAGTACTCGTGTGTGGTTGTCTCTCCGAAGGCCGTCGCCCCGTCGCCGAAGCTCCACCTCCAGTTCATTATCACGCCGTCCAGGTCGTGGCTTCCCGTCCCGTCGAAGTACACGGTCCTTCCCACCAAGGCCTTCTGGTTCGGCCCCGCGTCCGCCTTCGGCTTCTCGTTTGGAGGCAGAATGGGCAGCGGCCTGCTCACCGTCGCGGTCGTGTCGTCGCTGTCCGTTAGGCCGTCGTCGTCGGTGACCGTTAGGGTGACGGTGTAGACGCCCTCGTCTTCGTATGCGTGGCTCACCTTGGCGCCCATGCCCTGGTTGCCGTCGCCGAAGTCCCACTCGTAGCTCACTATGGTCCCGTCGGGGTCGTGGGACCACGACCCGTCGAAGATTATGGCTCCCCCCGGCCTGCCGTAGTAGGGGCCGCCTGCGTCCGCGACCGGCGGCGCGATGACTGTCACGGTGAGATCTACCTCCTGGCCCTCGTCAGCCATGACCGGGATCATTGACATGAGAAACAGCGCCATCAGCGCCGAGGCCAGCATCTTTGACCTCGCTCTCATCTTCTCTTCCACCACAGGATTATCAGGGCTAGGGACGCCACAATCACGCCCCCTGCTACGCTTCCTATGATGTAGGGCGTGTAGCTCATCTCCTGAGGTTCAAACGGAGTCTCGGGGCGAGGCTCCGGAGCTCCAGGAAGAGGAGCCTCTCCTAGGAGGTTGATCTTGGCCCTGATCTTTATTCCCACGGCGACGAATCCGCCCGTCATCGCGAGGAAGGTGACCTTGCCCTCGTAGACTCCGGGCTTCAGGGTCTCGTTCCCGTAGAAGGTGAGCTTCACGGGCGCGTTCACGTCGCCCTTTGTCATGTTTATCCGAGAGGGCTCTATCCTGAAGGGGAGGCCCTCCCTGCCGACTATGAGCTCCCCTTTGAGCCCGTCGGAGGTGATGTATAAAGTAGTCGAGTTCGACCCGTCCATCTTCAGGTCCAGCTCGAACGACGGTGGCCCTATCCCGAGCGCCTCCGCCCGGGGCAGGGGCATGGTTAATACTATGAGAATGATAAAAAAGAGGAAAGGGGTTCGTTTAGACATTCTACGGCAACTCCTACGGTGCTACTGCTTCTGCCCAGAAGACGAGCGAGCCAGCGTATGTGCCTGGCGAGTAATCCCAAGGTACCGATAGGTCTAGGCTTGCCGTGTATGTTCCTGCCGGCGCAAGGGTAGTGCTCCAACCGCTATAGTCGTATGCAAAATCGTCTACTTTCAAGCAGTATTGGTAGAATCCGCTCGTGTCGCCCGTTAATTCAACGGTGATTTTCTCCTTCAGTGCATTACCATCGTGCGTTATAGTGACCGGTTTAGATGTCTTATATCCAGGTGTTATTAGGCCAAAGTTTACACTCGTTGGAGTGAGGCTTATGCTGACTATCGCTGGTACCACTTCTGCTTGCATCGGGAAGTTTCCGGCTTCACCAGCCTCTAGGTCGAATGTGGCTGAACGTCCATCAGTTAGTTTGATCTCTATGGCGTCAAGATAGCCCGTGAACACCTTAGCCATATCGGTTCCAGTTTGTATACATACATACTTCACTGTCTCTAAGCCATAGTCTATGTTTTGATCTACGCCATATCCAAGAGTTTTCCAATTAACTGTACCTGCTTGGAGAGTCTGTAATGTTGGCTGTCCGTAGAAACCGTAAACTCCAGATTTCCATGCATCAAAGAATGTTAGCTGGTTGGTTCCTACATTCGTGTCCCATCTGTTCCACGTGTTAGATGGGGCATTTAGTCCTAGAGAATAGTAGGGTTCACCGTTCAGTCGATACCCATACCAACCACTTCCATCATCTTCTCCGTCTGGCACTGTATAGATCAGTAAATAGAAATCCGGGTCTCCTTGCGCTCCTGGCTTCCATGTGTGGTAAGAGATGCTCTGGATATCGTCGACTTTGAACGTACCAAGCACGTCAATTGGAAGATATAGCTCCAGCTTATTGGGATCGCTGAATTCGTCATTGGGATATAGTTCGGGGTATACCTTCCACGAGCCTTTTCCACTGAGATAGCCTTCCTCAGTCGCTTCAGCACCCCAGTGATCGGCATCGGTTGAGTCCAAAACTATGTACTGGCCTGCTTGAACGCCCGCTATCGCCAGCATAGATGTCATGAATACCGCTATCAGCAGGGTTGCCGTCGTCTTCTCTCTTATTTTACTCATTTTCTTTTCCTCTTAGTTTAGCCCGTTTCGCCTCCCGGCGCGCTACGGTTCCGAGCGCTTGATCGGCTTACCCGTGTTCTCCCTGAGCTCCCTCAGCTTCCTCTTCTCCTCCCTTATCTTTTCCAAGCACGCCTCGCGTGCGAAGGATCCTCGGCTGGGCCAGTACCCGAGCTCGTCTATGAGCTCGTCTATGGCGTCTGTTATTGCTTTTGGAAGGGAGATGGTGACGTATCCTCTTGGAGACACCACGGATGACACCAATCAGTGTTACCAATATGTATCATCATTATATATGATTTACCATGACAAGAATTTATACGTCTGTGACAATTCAGTAGTTGGTGGATCCCCGTCCTACAAACAACCTTCGGAGGGGCATAGGACGGGGGGCTAAAAGGCGTTGATTGGTGTCATCCGCGGTCTCAGCCCATCCGTCCCAGCCTAAAAAAGGGGCTTTCTTTCTCTTAAGCGTTTTCAACCCTCCTTTCCCAAATCCACGTCCTTTATCGGCGATTTATGGATACGGGCCCTCCGCAGGGGTTATGCACCCCAGCGGACGTTCCACCCCCGGATGTTTATATATCAATTCTCTCTCCGGGGAGATCGTTTATATCAGAGGGTGGCACCAAGCGGTTATCCCAAACAGTGTACCGGAAAGGGCAATATGTTTGTGACACCAGAAAAGGCTACCAGCATGATAAAGGGTACAGGCAGATTCATCAACCGCCCCACGACGACCGGAGGCCGGAAGTACGACAAGTTCTTCATCTATATCCCCACCGAGGTCGCCAGGGATGGCCTCTTCCCCTTCGAGGAGGGCGAGGAGGTGGTCATACGCATCGAACAGGGGCAGTTGATGATCACGAGATCTAATGAGCCCTAGAATGCTCCTCGCCAATCTCGGAGGTTCTCAACGGCTTCTCGCCTGAGGATGTTCCCCACGAGGGAGCCGAGGATGGCGTGCACGAAGACCATGTAGTTGGCCAGGGTCCAGTTCACGGGCGTCATCCCCCCAGGAGGATTATGTCCCCGAGGCTGCCGGCGACAAGCACCGCCCCTGCGATGGGTAGGGTGGGCCTCGTCCCCACCAGGTATGATAGCCCGTAGAAGACAAGGAAGGCTCCCATCCACTCCAGCATGAAGGCTCCTTCGGAGAAGACTAGGTTTAGGACGGCCATCAATATCAGGGCGGATCCCGCCACCAGTGGCAGCCCCGCCACAAGACCCCTCGAGGACATGGTGGTGGCTTAAGCCCTTAATCCATTATACGTATATAAGATCGCTATTAGCGAGCCCTGATTTCCGGGAGATGGCACCGGTCCACGAACCTGCGAACAGCCGAAAGGACGAGGTCCTCCCTGCTGTTGAGGTCGAGGAGCTCGACGACGTCGTCTATCCTCCTCATGAGATCTGGGGTGAGGGATATCTCCAGTTTCTCCATTAACGGTTTCGCCTGGGCAGAATATTCGAGGTGTCCACGGCTCTGCTTAACTTTTATGGATTTCAGACACTATCACCTGATCCATTCCTGAGCTGAGGGGTATTCCTCTACTCAGGCTCCTTAGATTCCTCGACCAACTCCAAGTAGAAAGGCTCTATCCCTTGCTGTCTGAGGATGCACCTCAGCGCCTCCAAGATCCTCTCGATCATCCTCAAAGATTCTTGATATCCGCGGGTGGGACCATATGTGTGGACTAGACTTCCTTCAGCCTGAGGGCCCACACGCCCCAGCGGATGTTCTCCACGAAGCCGCGTTGCTTCAGCGAGTTCAGGATGCCTCTCACGACGTGTTGATACCTGGGCTCGTCCCAATTGGTGTACTCAAAGTCGTGGTCGAAGCTCTCCCTATACTTCCAAACCTCGAGGTAGATGTCCTGGAGGCTGGTTGGCTTGGGGTGGTGGTCCTTTAAGACCCTGAGGATCGCGGAGTCCCAGGCCAGATCGAGGATCACTTTTCCTCACCTCCTCTCAGACCTCTCTGCCCACTCACTCGGCCCCCGGCACGCCTTCCCAGCCTGGTCAGCAGCCTCCTTGCACGCCTTCAGGGCCTGTTGTTTATTCGAGCTCATCCGGCCTCAGCTCCTCCCCCTGCTCTCCCTCTGCTGAAGCCACGCCTCGAGGGCCTCGGACGTGAATCGGCCCAGGTCACCCAGCTTCCTCGTCTGGGCCCTGAGCCGCTCCTCGAGCTCGTCGGGTATCACGACGGTTATCTTGCCCAACTATACCACCATGCTAACATACGCATGTAGGTATATAAGGCTCATAATCACCTACTCCTCCCTCTTCCGTGGGGGCTCGACCACGTGCGCGAGCGGTGGGGATGGTGAGCTGTAGCCCTCAAGGACCCAGGGTAGCGCCGGAGGGAGAGCCAGAGGAGCATTCGAGGCCTTGGAGGCAGGGGGGAGCCCCCCTAAGCATATCGGGATGGGCTCCATCGCCTTCTCCCGGGCACATGGCTGGAAGCCCACAGAGTCTAGGTAGGCTATGTATAGAGGGCACATGTAGATCGGCTTCCTTGGGGAAAAACTTCCCTATGGGACTGTTGAGACTGAACGGGACTGATTGGTACTGTCTCGGGACTGTGTGGGACTGTCTGAGACTGTAGTGAGACTGTTTTTATCATTCTCAAATGTTTAATATCATAGATACTGGCTTTGGCGGACACTAAAGAGGCAGTCCTGAGCTTCATAAGGGAGCACCACGTCCAGCACGAAAAGCCTCCATCCCTGGATCTCATGTGCAAGAAAGTTGAGGGCCTTTCGCGGCGTAAATTCTATGAACTTTTCAAGGGTGGCGTTGCCGAGGCCTGTAGGATTGCGGGGGTCCCGGAGCCCGAGGATCGAATTAAAGCAACTGCGAAAGCCCGTGAGGAGAAGGATAAGCCGCCAGAAACACCGGCCCTCCTCGAGGAGGAGGCCCAGGCGGAGGAGGCAGAGGCGGCGCTCGAGGTGAAGAGAAAGAGGTGGGGCGCCCTGGAGCGGGTGCGCAAGATCGACGTCGAGCGCCTTGAGCTGGAGGCCATGGAGGATCCGAAGAAGGTTATTCCGTACCTGAAAACCTTGGAGCCCGAGATCGTTGCACCCTTCTTCGATTTATGTCAGTCAACGAAGTTAGACCCCGGGAAGGCCTGGGGTGAGGCTATCGGCGTCCTGGGGCAGACGTGGGAGGAGTGGGGCCGCGCCGTAAAGGCGGACGGAGAGGAGCCGTACCTCAAAGCCTACATTACGGATGTGATCGAGGCCTTCATACCCCAAAAGAGGCTGAAGCTCACGCTGGGGCACCACTGTGGAAAAACTTATTCTTGTACATGTGGTAAGTGTGGCCTCAGTTACGAGTATGAGGATAAAGGAGACTACACGTTCTTCACGTGTCCGAATGGATGCATCCAAGACCACGGCGGGGTGAATTCTATATACCCCTGTCCGGTGTGCGGAGAGCTGGGCCGTGCTGTGAATCTCTCCTACGATCGTAGCCGCAACGTGCTTCACTGCAAAACATGCAGCTTCGAGGGAGAAGTCAAGGGCTCACCATTGAACCCGGTGGGAACCAAGGTAGGCGCCTTCAGACACCAGATAGCGGAGCTTGAGGAGAAGGTGAAAGGCCTCCAGGGGAAGCTGAGTGAGACGCAGAGGCAGATCAACGCCGGCGTGAAGGAGGAGCAGGCGCTTGAGCGGTTAATCGGGGAGAAGCAGCAAACATGTGAGAGTCTGAGGAATAATATTGTGGCGCTGAGTGCCGAATCTGAGAAGAACAGGCAGGAGTGTGAGGCGGAGCTTCGCAGAGCCGAGGCCATGAATAAGAAAAATGATGATGTCGAGGAGAAGATAGAGATACTCAACTCGGTAGCCCTGTTCATAATGGATCCGGAGAAAGCCGACATTGTTCAGCTCCGCGACTTCGTAACACAAGTCGGGACCGCCATAGAGCTGAGGAAGAGACCGGGGCATGTGGGCGAGGCTGTGAAGATGGCGGTGGAGGCCCGGGATCACCTTCTCAAAATGGCCGCAGGAAGTCGCTACATCCTACGAGTGGAGGCTGATAAGAAACTTAAGGAGCAGCTTGCCCGGCAGCGGGGTGAGTATGAGGTTCAGCTCAAGGCGAAGGACGACCAGATCGCGTCGGAGAGACGATTAAAGGAGACGGCGCAGAGAAAGCAGGAGACCCAGCTCCAGATACTTCTGTGAGGATCGAGCTAACATGAGTCTGATCCTCAAAGAGGATCCTCATGTTTTCGTGGCTTGGCGTGCCAGGGCCTCTTTGTAGTATTTCATGTAGAGATCGCCCTGGCTAAGCTCCTCTTGAGGAACAGGGATCGCCTCCTCGACGTGAAGCTCCGCCGGGGCCTCTTCCTCGGCCTCATGCTCCTCGACCCTGCTGACCGTTCTTATTTCCTCCGTGGCGGCCGCCGCTCGGTGGCGCGCTAGCGCCTCGGTGTAGTACTGGAGGTAAAGCTCGCCTGGGCTGGGCTCCTCAGGCGGTGGCGTTGGTAGAGCCACGGCGGGCGGCGTCGGCTTCTCCCAAGATGCCCATCCCTTCTCGACAAGCTCCTCGGCGTTCTCCCTCGGAACCCAGGCGGCTTCTCCGGCCCTGTAGGGGCCGTAACTCCTCCCATCCACGCCCACGAACTCCGGGTAGTCCAGGAGCATGTAGACGGTGACGCGCTCGACGGGGGGAGGCGGAGGTGCTACTGGCAGCTCCTCGACCTCCGGGGGCGCTGGCGGCCTCTTCACCCTCTCCTCGTAGGCCCTGACCGCCTCCTCGAGCCGGTATTGGGGTTTGGTGGCCCTGAGCTCACCGACGTCGGTCTCGCAGCTCAGGTAGATGTCGTTCTCCTCTGTCTTCCCCACGGTGCACCATTCGGCGGGGACGTTCCTGAGGAAGCCGATGAGGTAGTCGAACGCGTCGCTGGCGATGGGGACGTAGTTCTCCGCGACGGCCTGGAAGTCATCGAGCTCGAAGGTGGCCTCGTAGTAGACGGCGTTCCGCCCGAAGGCCTCGATCTCGTAGGGCGTCGTGTAGAAGACGAGGAAGGCATCCTCGGCGACCTTGGCGTCCTCCACCGTCCTCCTGAGCAGGTCGACGGGGCCGGTGAAGACCCCGGCGCCCATGACCTCCGGGACCTCGACCTTCACCTTCAGCTCGAGGGCCGAGAGCTCCCTGGGGGCGACTTTGAGACCCGTCCCCCACAGCACCATGCGCCTCTCCCCATCGATCATATCCAAGTAGAGGCGGAGGTCCTCCACGTCCTTGAGGTGCCCCACCAAGTCCTTGATGCGGAAGACGCCTGAGATCGGCTCGACGGGCTCGTACCTCTCCAGGAACGCCATGGAAATCCTCAGGCAGCCACCTTCCCAGTGGAGGGTCAACTCCTCGGCCAAGGCGACGGTGATCTCACCGTATGTGCTCAGGTAGCCTATCGCCTTGACGGCCTTCAGGAGGGCCTTGACCCCCCGATCCCTCATCAGCAGGATCTCCGTCCTCGAGGGGCGGGGAGTCGCCAGTATCTCATCCATCCTCTCGACGGCGCCTGTCAGCGGGGCTATGAAGAACCTTAGTGTGTAATCGGCCTCTGCGTACTCGATGATGGCCGGCCCCTCCCGGGAGACGCGTATGTCCGCGGCCTCCGACAGGCCGGACACGAGGAGCTGGACGAAGGAGGAGAGGTCGTAGCCCTGCTTCGCCCTCCCACCCGTGCCCAGCAGCCAGTCGTAGGCCTCGCGGAGGTCTATGACACTGTGCTTTTCGTCGAAGAGGACGAGGTGCCCCCCGCGCTCCTCTATGTCGAGGCCCACGTACCCGGTGTCCGGGGGCGCGCTCCGCAGGATCCCCTTGAAGCCGGCGACGACCACATGGAGGCTCCCCGCCTCCGCTAGCTTTGGGGTCTCGAACCTCTCCTCCGGGAGTATCTCATCCTCGGGGACGACGGTCCCGGGTTGTATGGTGCCGACGTATAGCTTGCCGTCCCTCACTGAGACCCTCACCTCGTTGTCGGCCCGTAGGTCCTTGACGGCTCCCCAGAGGAGCCTCATGTCGCCCCTGACCCAGGCTTCATCCGCGTAGGCTTGGTAGTCGTAGGGTGTGAGAACGATCTGCATCATGCGGGCGCGGCTGGGATCCATCACGCACGCCGTGACATCCTCCCTGGTGAAGCGGAAGACGAAGGAGTCGACGAGCTGCCTGTAGGCGTTAACGATGGCCTTTAGCTTCCCTCCATCAAACGTAAATCCGGCAACAGCCTTCTCGACCATTACGATCATGTTAATTTCATGTGTTTTAGATAAAAAGACGTTGGGGGTTTGAGTTTGTTGAGGCTTCTCTTAGATGAGATGTACACGGGGCTAAAGCAACATTTTGAGATCCTGGGGTATGATGTGGAAACAGTTCGGGACGCTAAACTGAAGGGAGGGGAGGACAGGAGGGTCGTAGAGTACGCGAGGGATCACGGCCTGCTGCTGGTGACCTCGGATCAGAAGGCGGCGGAACTCGCCGAGCTAGTGGGAGTAAGGTATGTGCTAATCTCTCCCAGCCTACTGATTGCAAGGGACGTCGATACGAGGCTGAGAGAGGTAACCCCAGGGAAGTGAAGTGTTTACTGAACTGTTAATAGGATTCATGTCCTAAGTTAATTGGGCTGTCTGGCTGGCGGTGCATTAGTATTAAACAAGCGAAGAGATAAGGAGATGTTGATCAAGTTCTTCGGAGAAGAGGACTATCGAGACAATATTGAGCTGAATGACGGTTGTAGGTTCAAGGTATTTCACAGACTCACAAAGCAAAGCTACTGTTTCATCGATCACTTCTGTAAGTACCATTACAGGGGATGCGACGCCGACCCCGTCTTCTTGGATGATTGGGACGACCCCCGGGACTTCCCAAAGTGGCGGGGGGTCAGAGGCTAGAGATAAGGACCCCCAGCAGGGTCAGACTGTAGGGAACCCCAGGGAACCCCGAATAGGGTCCCTCCTGGAGAAGGGGACTAGGATCTTTCAATTATTTTTTTTAGATCTTTTTGTTTTTTGTTTTTGTTTTTGTTTTTGATCCAAAAATTATGGATAGATGAATGAAGTCTTAATCAAATTCATGATCCATATCGATCCTGATCCTCTTGAGGATCAGCTATAATGAATAAGCCTTTTTAGGGCTTGTCTAAGCTAAATAAGCCGTTTTATAAGCCCTTTTAATATGGGCCCTTTACATTCCATTAGAGAAAGTAAACGGTTTAAAAACATTCAAAAATTAATAAACAAAGTATTAACCTAGCTTTTCCCTGTCCCCGGGATCTCAGCGTTTCTAAGCCTATCTTCAAAACGTTTAAAAAATGCACGCGAAAAACAAAACAAAGCTCTTTATATTGAATTCCCATACCTTAATAGAAATAACCAAAGGAGACACCATCACGTTAAATATTATGACGATAATCAACCCTCAGCGGTGGATGTAGTGCTCGGGACGACGAGCTCCCTCCTCGGCCACTACGCGAAGCTCGAGGAGTCCCTGACCAAGCTCTACCGCGGACTCGCCGACGGTGAAAGATCAGCCGAACTCAGGGCGGTC
>Ga0315280_10005242_pt1 | contig 18615 bp, 15 predicted proteins | sample YL17G06_40_MG_FD_203697 | JGI IMG/M metagenome (GOLD analysis project Ga0315280, IMG submission 203697) | Sediment microbial communities from Yellowstone Lake, YNP, Wyoming, USA - YL17G06_40 | ecosystem: Environmental > Aquatic > Freshwater > Lake > Sediment | place: USA: Wyoming | collected... | reverse complement strand
CGCTGACAGCGGGCTGGATTGCGGCCGCCGTTCTGGCCCGCCGGCATTACGTCGGCACATTGCAGGAAAGCATCCGGCAGCACCGCCTGGACGCCGAACTGGCCTCCGCCCCGGTGCTCGACCGCGCCACCACCGAGATCTTCGCCACGCACCTGACCCATGCCGATCCCGGGCAGTTGCTCTACGCCCTCAGCCTGTTTGAAATCGGCCATCAGGGCGCCACGCACCCGGCGGTGCGCGTCCTGCTCAGGCATCCTTCCGCCGAGATCCGCCGCAAGGCGCTGGCCATATCGGCGGCTGCCGGCGACAAGACGGTGATGCCGCAGGTCGAAGCCCTGCTGCGAGACCCGCACGTCGAAGTCCGCACCGAAGCGCTTCTCTACTTGGCCCGCCATGCGGGGACCGATCCGCTGACCCGTCTTGCGGAATTGGGCGATTTCCCCGACGCCTCCATGCGCGCCGGGATCGTGTCGTACCTGGCGCAGCCGGGGCCTACGCAGAGCATCGAGGCCGCCGGCTTCATCCTGGCGGAAATGGCCAAGCAGGCCGGCGCCGACGGACAGCGCGCTCGCCTGGAAGCCGCGCGCCTGATCGCCGACCTGGGCGAGCCGTTCGACGAGACACTCGACCGCCTGCTGCAAGATACCGATCCGGAAGTCGCTCGCCAGGCCATCCGCGCCGCCGGCAAGGTTCGCAACCGGCGCGTTGTCCCGCACCTGCTGAATCGGCTGGGCGATCCACAGCTCGGCGAGGAAGCCGGCGAAGCAGTGGCGAAATTCGGCGACCGGGTGGCCGGCGCGCTGCGGGACTATCTGGCCGACCCGGCGGCGCCCATGGCCGGGCGCCGCCGGGTTCCCGCCGTGCTGGCCCGCATCGGCTCGAAAGCCGCCGCCCAGTCGCTGGCCGACTGCCTCCTGGAGACGGACGCCGACCTGCGCTTCCGCATCATCTCGGCGCTCAACAAGCTGCACGCCGCGCACGGGGACCTGGTCACGGACCGCGACCTGGTCGAAAGCCTGGCGCTCGGCGAAATCATGGGCCATTACCGCTCCTACCAGTTCCTGGAGGCGCTGGGAAGCGGCGAAGAGAGCGCTGAGGCCCGCGCGCGCCTGCGCGATTCCATGCGGCAGGAACTGGAACGGGTCTTCCGGCTCCTCGGCCTGGTGTTGCCGAAACACGATTTTCACAGCGCCTGGGTGGGGTTGCAGTCCGGCGATGCCGCGGTCCACGATAATGCCCTGGAGTTGCTCGACAACATCCTGAATCCGCAGCTCCGGAATCTGCTGGTTCCGTTGCTGGACGGGAAGGTGACGGACGGCGAGCGGGCGCGGCGCGCCGAACGCGCCGCCGGTCCGAAATTGGTGTGCCGCGAGGACGCCGTGGCCGCCATGCTGGCCAGCGACGATCCGGCTCTGAAGTGCTGTGGGCTTTGCGCCGTGACGGCGGCCGACTGGCAGCGCCTGGGGCCCCGGATCGAGCAGTGCCTGGCACACCCTGACCCGCAAGTGCAGGAAGCCGCCCGCCAGGCGCAGCTTCGCCTGGGCCATTCCACAGAAGCCGCGGACGCCTGACCCCGGCCTGCGTGCCGGCCCTTTCCAACGGATGCGGGCCAACCCCAACACCGTCCGGCTGACCGGTCGTCAGCCGTTTCTGGTCGGAGCGGTGTTGAAACAGCAAAGACACGCACCGGACAACGGCGCCGGGCGAGTTTGGCGCCGCCGGGAAGGGAAGCGAGAAGTTACTCGTAGCGGAGGGCTTCGACGGGGTCGAGGCGGGCGGCTTTGACGGCCGGCCACATGCCGAAGAACACGCCCACGGCCACGGAAACCACAAATCCCATCGCCACCGCCCACAAGGGAACGACCGAGGGCAGCCTGGGCAGCAGCACCTGGATCAGCACGCTGATGATGATTCCCAGCAGAATGCCGAGCACGCCGCCCATGCCGGTCAGCGCCGAGGCCTCCATCAGGAACTGGAGGATGATGTCGGCGCGGCGGGCCCCGATGGCTTTGCGCACCCCGATCTCCCGGGTCCGCTCGGTCACCGACACCAGCATGATGTTCATCACCCCCACCCCGCCCACCAGCAGCCCGATGGAGCTAATCACGATCATCACCAGAGCGGTGGCCGCGGTGATCTGGTGGAACTGCTCGATGATGTTGTCGGCGGTGGCCATGCCGAAGTTGTCGGGCTTGTTCCAGGGGCACTTGCGGCTGCGGCGCAGCGCCTCGCGGATCTGGTCCAGCGCCTCGGGAACCCGTCCCGCCTCGGCCTGCGCCACCATGAAATGGTCCTTGGCGGAGGGGTAGATCGCCAGGTAGGTCTCGTACGGGACGATGACCTGCTTGTCATTCGAGCCGCCGCTATCGAGCGCGAAGGCCTTGAATTTGTCCAGCACGCCAATGACTTCGAAGGCATGGCCGGCGACGAAGATCTGCTCGCCGAGCGCGTTGCCGCGAGGGAAAAACGTGTCCGCCAGGTCGGCGCCGATGACGCACACGTCGGCGCGCCGCTGGTTTTCCGTTTCCGTGAAAAAACGCCCCTTGGCTACCTGCAGGTTCATGGCGTCGGCGAACGCCGGTGTGTTGCCGTTGCAGGGGATGGCATCCACCTGCTCGCCCTTATAGCGGGCGCTGCGGGGGCCGACGCGGGCATAGATCTGCAATCCCACGCTGCGGCAGGCCGTGCAGTTGGCCAGCACCATCTCGTAGTCGGCATAGGAGAGGGGCTTGCGCAGGCGCTGCTCGCGGTCTGAGGGGCCGAAGCGGATCTCCTGGTTCCACTTGCTGATGAAGATGGTGTTGGGCCCAAACTGGTGCAGCAACTCGGTGAAGTTCTCGCTCATGCCCGTGAGGATGGAACCGATGGCGATGACGCAGGTGGTGCCAATGACCACGCCCAGCACCGTCAACACCGAGCGCAGCTTGTGCGACGTCAGCGTCCCCAGGGCCAGCCACATGTTCTCAACAACGGTTGCCTTCATAAAGAAACGTTCACCACAAAGCCACCAAGGCCACAAAGATCACAAAGTCCTTGGTGGAGCTTTGTGTTCTTCGTGTCTTTGTGGTGAACCGGTTCACTCGTATCTCAAAGCCACGACGGGATCGAGCCGCGCGGCTTTAACCGCCGGCCACATCCCGAAGAACAACCCCACGGACACGGAAACGGCAAAGCCGGTCCCCACCGCCCATAACGGCACCACCGACGGCAGGCTGGGCAGCAACACCTGGATGAGAATGCTGATCAGCAGGCCCAGGAAGATGCCCAGCACGCCGCCCGAGCCGGTGAGCGTGCAGGCTTCCAGCAGGAACTGCAGAATGATGTCGCGGCGGCGGGCGCCGATGGCCTTGCGCACCCCGATTTCCCGCGTTCGCTCGGTCACCGACACCAGCATGATGTTCATGACCCCCACCCCGCCCACCAGCAGCCCGATGGAGCTGACCACCACCATCACCAGGGCGATGGCCCCGGTGATCTGGTGGAACTGCTCGATAATGGAGTCGGCGGTGGCCATGCCGAAGCTGTCCGGCTCGTTGAAGGGGACCTTGCGGCTGCGGCGCAACGCGGTCCGCGCCTGGTCCATGGCCTGCGAAATCATGCCCGGCATAGCCTGGGCCACCACGAAATGCTCCTTGGTCGACGGGTAAACCTTGTGGAACGTCTCGTAGGGCGCGAAGATGTCGCGGTCATTCGACGAATCATTCCCGATCGATTGTACCCGCTTCTTCTCCAGGACACCGATGACCTCGAATTCGTGCCCGTTCACCCAGATGCGCTTCTCCAGAGCCTCTTGATTCAGAAAAAACGTCTTGCGAACGTCCTCGCCGATGATCACCACGTCGTTGCGATGCAGATTCTCCGCGTCGGTGAAGAAGCGGCCCTGCGCCACCGGCTGGTTCATCACCTCGGGCCAGTTGGGGAGAACGCCGTAGAAACCGACGTTGTTGAACTCCTCGTTTTTGTAACGGGCATTGTCCATGGTCGGGACCGTCAGACTGAGAGTGACCTGGCGGCAGGCGGTGCAGGCGGCCTTGACCGCTTCGTAGTCTTCAACGGAGATTGGCTTGCGCATCCGCTCCGCGCGGTTCCGCCGGCCGATGTGGATGCCCGGGTCGAACTTGTTGATAAAGATGTTGTCGGTGCCGAAGCTCTGCAGCTCATCTACCACGCGGCGGTTCATGCCGGTGAGGATGGAGCCGATGGCGATGACGCAGGTGGTGCCGATCACCACCCCGAGCACGGTGAGCGTCGAGCGCAGCTTGTGCGTCGAGAGCGTGCCCAGCGCCAGCCGCATGTTTTCCGTGAACGCCTTCATGAAGGTCCAAGGTCCAAGGTCCAAGGTCCAAAGTCGCAACCTTGATCCGCCCGACTTTGGACTCCGGACTTTGGACTCAATCGGCGCGCAGCGCCGAAATGGGATCGAGCCGGGCGGCCTTGCTGGCCGGGTAAATGCCGAAGAACAGGCCAACCCCGCCGGAAACCATGACGGCGGTGAAGACGGCCGGCAGCGGCAGCGCCGAGGGAATCGAGGTGGTGGCCGCCATGATCCTGGTTCCTACAAAGGCCGCCAGCACTCCAATGACGCCGCCGGCGGTGGACAGCGCCACGGCCTCCACCAGGAACTGCATCAGGATGTCGCGGCGGCGGGCGCCCAGCGACTTGCGGATGCCGATCTCGTGGGTCCGCTCGGTCACGCTGGCCAGCATGATGTTCATCACCACGATCCCGCCCACCACCAGGAACACGGCGGTCACGCCCACTGCCACCATGGCGATGGTGCCCGTCAGGTTCTCCCACAGCGCGTAGATGGAGGCGGAACTGACCATGCCGAAGTCGTCCTTCTGGCTGTAGGGAAGATGGTGGCGGGCGCGCATCAGCAGGCGCGCTTCGTCCTGGGCCTGCTCCATCAACTCGGGCCGCAGCGCCTGGACGGCAATCCCGATGCTCGAGCGGTTGGCGCCGATGATCTTCAGGAAGGTGGTCAGCGGGATATGGACGAAGTTGTCCTGCGTCTGGCCGAACACCGTGCCGATGCGCCGCGCCACGCCGATCACCTCGAAGGTCTGCCCCCGGAAGGTGATGGTCTTGCCCAGCGGGCTGCCGGCGAACAGGTTCTCGGCGACGTCGGCGCCGATGAAGCAGACGTAGGAGCGGTGCGAGAAATCGGTCTCGGAGATGTACCGGCCGTCGCCCACCTGCTCGGTGCCGATGTTGATCATGTTGGGGGTGGCACCGCGGATGCCCACGTCGTACACCTGCTTGTCCCCGGCCTTCAGATCGGATTGCGACCAGGAGCTGGCGCCCACCGCCGAGGCCAGCTTCAACTGCGCGCGCAGCGCCTCATAGTCGTCCATCAGGATGCGCTTGCGCTTTTGCGCCGCGATCCAATCCTTGGCACTGGTGATGATGCCGAAGCGGGTCACATAAAACACGTTGGAGCCCATGTTAGCCACGCGCTCGGCGATATAGCGGTTCATGCCTTCGATCACCGAGACCACGACGATCAGCGTGGTGACGGCGATGATGATGCCAAACAGGGTGAGGAAGGAGCGGAGCTTGTGGGCCCGCAGGGTGTCCAGAGCCAGCCGGATTGATTCTCGTATGGGCATGTATTGGTCCAAAGTCCAAGGTCCCAAGTCCGGGCGACACTTCCAACACCGCCCAATTCGCCGGGCACTTGCCCGACCTTGGACGTTAGACCTTAGACCTTGGACCTGCTTTAGCGGGTGCGTTCGTCCTTGGCGATTTTTCCGTCGCGGATGTGGATCACGCGGTGCGCGTACTGGGCGATATCGTGCTCATGCGTGACCAGCACGATGGTGTTGCCGCGTTCGTGCAGCCGGTCGAACAGCCCCATGATCTCCTGGCCGGTGGCCGAATCCAGGTTGCCGGTGGGCTCATCGGCCAGCAGGATGGAGGGATGGTTCACCAGGGCGCGGGCGATGGCCACCCGCTGGCGCTGCCCGCCCGACAACTCGTTGGGCTTGTGATGCATGCGATCTTCCAGATCCACCATGCGCAGCGCCTCCTTGGCAAGCTGGATGCGCGCCTCGGCCGGCGTGCCGTTGTAAATCAGCGGCAGCTCCACGTTGTGCAGCGCCGAGGCCCGCGGCAGCAGGTTGAAGGTCTGGAAGACGAAGCCGATTTCCTTGTTGCGGATATAGGCCAGCTCGTCGTCGCTCATGGTGCTGACCAGCCGCCGGTTGATCCAGTAGTCGCCGCCGCTGGGTGTATCCAGGCAGCCGATCAGGTTCATCAGCGTCGATTTGCCGGAGCCCGACGGGCCCATGATGGCCACGTACTCATTGCGCTGGATCTCCAGGTCCACGCCGCACACGGCGTGGATCTCGACCGAGCCCATGAGGTAGGTTTTCCACAGGTTCAGGGTCTTGATCAGCAGGCCGTCGGGAGGCACGGCTTTGTCCTCGATCCCGCCTTTGACTTGCGCACTGGATGATGCCATTCCCCCTCCGCATTGCGGATTTCGGATTGTGGATTGCGGATTTTCTCACAACCAGGCCGCAAGGCACAACCCACAATCCAGGCTACTTCTTCTCGTCCTCGGTCTTCTTCGGCGCCTTGTTGTCGATCTCCACGTCGGCGTTGTTGCGGATGGTGCGCAGCACCTTGTAGCTGCCGGTGACGATTTCGTCGCCTTCCTTCAATCCGCTGGTCACCTCGATGTCGGTGGTTCCCGTGATGCCGGTTTCCACGGGAACAAAAAGGGCTTTCCTGGTCCGGATGGCAAAGACGCCCTGGATCTCCTTCTTGCCTTCCTTCTCCTTCTCCCGCTGCTTGGCGTCGGGAGCGGCGGCCAGCGCCGTGCCGCCCTTCTTGGGCTCCTCCAACTCCGCCTTCTGGCGGATGGTGAGGGCCTGGATGGGGATGGTCATAGCGTTGGTCTTGTTGGCGGTCTGAATCTTGGCCGTGCTGGAGAGGCCGGGCCGCAGGTTGTCGGGCGGTTCCACCAGCGTCACCACCACTTTGAAGTCCTTCGCTTCCTGGCTGGAAGTGGTGGACTGGGAGCTGGCCAGGCCGGTGGAGCGGATGATGGCGCTGTTGCCGATCTCCGTCACCTTGCCCTTGAAGGTCTTGTTGGGGATGGCGTCGATAGTGACCTCGGCCGACTGCCCGATGCGCACGTTCACGATGTCGGTCTCATCCACCTTGACTTCCGAAGTGATCACCGACATGTCGGCGATGGTCATCAGCAGGCTGCCGGGCGAATTCTGGATGCCCATCACCATGTTTTCCCCGACGTGCACGGGCAGGTTGGTGACCATGCCGTCCAGGGGGGCGACGAAGCTGAACTTGTTCAGCACATCGTTCAGGCGGGTGAGCGTGGCGCCGTACTGCCCCAGGCGGGTGCGCGCCGTCTGCAGTTGCGATTTGGCCTGCTCGAGCTGGGCGCGCGTCTGTACCACCCGCGCCTCGGCCTGCTCGACAACCGCTTTGGCCACCTCGTGGGCGGCCCTGGTGGTGTCGTACTGGGACTTGCTGATCAACTGGTCCTTAAAGAGACTTTCGGCCCGCTCGTATTCCAGCCCGGCCTTTTCCAGCTCCGCCTTGCTGCGGACCAGGTCGGCCTGGGCGGTGCGCAGGGCAGCCTCCGACGACCTGGCGGCGGCCTCGGCGGCGGCCGCTTCCGCCTCGCCGGCGCTCAGGTTGGCCTGCTGCGCCTCGACATCGGCGCCCGGCTGGATCGATTCCAGCTTGGCCAGCATCTGGCCCTTCCGCACCCGGTCGCCTTCCTTCACCAGGATGTCGGTAATCTTGCCGTAGGCGGTGGCCGAGACGTTCGTGTAGTTGAGCGGCTTGATTTCGCCTGACGCCGTGACCACCGAGGTCAGGTCCTGGCGAATCACTTTGCCCGTCTGCACGGTGACCGTGCCTTTCCGGGTCATTGTCACGCTGGCGTAAACGATGCCGGCGACGACGGCAACGCCGCCCAAGATCAGCAGCGCCTTCTTCCACTTCTTCATGTAGAAAAGCTCCTAAGGGTCCGGCCAACCGCTAATACGATAGCGCCGGGGAAAAGTTTCACAAAAACGGCCAGGCCCAGGGGCCCACTCCCCCCTCTCACCCCTGTTCCCATCAGGTAAGACGGACGCAGGGCAGAGACGTCACGGGAGAATCTCGAGGTTTGCGACCCATCCGCCCTGCAGCGGCCCGCTCCTGAGCTGATCGTATAGGTAAGTATACGGCCAAACGGTGTTCCACGGGCGCCGGATTATTTGGACACCGGCGGGCCGCCCAGGTTCCCGGTGGGCTGTCCGTAGCAAGTCAAGATGTCCGGTTTGGGTTTTAGGGTTTTAGATACATCCCAGTAGTAGTAGGGGCTGTGGGAAAGTGGAAATCCCGCGGGGTGTGCGGGATTTCCAAGGGGCTCGCGCGACGACGTGCGACCCGTAGCTGATCGTTACACGGCCGTCCAGGTGTTCCCGGATGATTACCCGGCAGCCGGCCAAGGTTGCCCGCCAACGGCTCTTGTCGATCTGGAACACCTGGTGGCCCAGAACGACGGTGTTGTCTTTGTTCACGGTCCGCGCGTGCCGGATCGAGAAGATCTCTTCCAGGCGACGCTTGGGCGCCGGCACAAAGGCCGTGCCTCGCTGCCCAGCTGCCACCGTGAATTTCTGATTAAACTCGGCCATATAAGCACCCCGCCGGAACTCGTTCGCGGCCTCAACCGTGTGCATGCCACGCAGGCGCAACTCTTGCGGCAGGCGCCCCTGCCAGGCGCCGAAATTTCGCTCGCTACGGCCCCTGGCTTGCGGCGAATAGGCCGGGATGGGCTCCGTACTCAGTTCCTTCAGTGCCCGGCCCACCTGGGTCAACCGGCTGCGATCCACCGGCCCGCCCGCCTTCGGCGTCACAAAGAAATGGCTGGCCCGATCGCAGTACATCGCGCAGAAGACCCCCTTCCCCTCCACCACCTCCCGGATCGCCGCCAGCACCGTGCGCGTCGATTCCTCCTCGACCAACTGGGCGTAGTAAATCTCGCTGGTGGCGTCGTCGAGAATCGCCAGCAGGTCGTATCAGCGGTCGTCCTGGAACCATTGGTGCCGGCTGCCGTCGAGGTGCAGGCCGAAGCCACGCCGGTGATCACCTCGACCACGGCCATCTCGACCACCGTGACCGGCCGGCAGATCACCGAACTGCCCCTGCCAACGCGCGAGGCGCTGGACCTGGCCTTCCAGATGGCGGGCGCCAGCGGCGGCGGCGGCGTCCGCTACTCCAGCTTCGACGGGCTCCCTCATGGCGCCTTGAACCTGACCATCGATGGCATCAACATTCAGGACAACCTGCTCAAGAGCGCCTCCGGCGGCAGCTTCTACGCGTACATTCGGCCGCGGATCGACGCGGTGGACGAAGTCACGGTGAGCTCGGCCGGCAATGCGGCGAACACGGGCGAGGGCGCCGTCCAGATCGCCTTCGTCACCAAGCGCGGCACCAACGCCTGGCACGGCGGCGGGTTCTGGTACCTCCGCAATAACGCTCTGAATGCCAACACCTGGTTCAACAATACGAATGGACTGCCTCGCCAGATTTTGAAGCTGAACCAGTTCGGCAGCCGGATCGGGGGGCCGATCAGGAAGAACAAGCTGTTCCTCTTCTTCGTCTGGGACGACTTCCGCCTTCCGAACGCCATCGCGCGCAACCGCACGGTGCTGAAGCCCGGCGCGATCGCCGGCGATTTCACCTATAAAGGCACCGACGGCGCGAACCACACCGTAAACGTGCTTCAAATGGCGGGGGCCAACGGCTTCCGCTCGACGCCGGACGCCAACATCACGACTCTGTTGAAGAAGATCCACTCGCTCAGAAGCGGCGGACAGGTAGGAATCACTTCGTTGGATCTGTTCCGCGACACGATGAGCTTCAACAACCTAGGCAAGCAGCGCCGCTACTTCCCCACCACCCGCCTGGATTACGCCATCACCGACAAGATGCAATTGGATGGGGAGTGGTACTACCAGGGCTTCCGGAGCTTCCCGGATACGCTGAACAGCTGCGACCGAACCTATCCCGGCTTCGAGATGCTGAACGGCAAGCCGGCGGAAGGCGGCCAGAACTCCAACCGCCACCAGTCTCCGATGGCCTTCCGCTGGACCATGACCCCCAGGATGACGAACGAGTTCCGCGTGGGAGAGAACGGCGGAACCGTGGTCTTCGCGGGCGGCATGGATCAGACCCTGTATCCGAACAACACCCGGCTGGGCTTCCCGCTCAGCCTCACCTCGCCGCTCAGCCTTCCGCGCGACTCGCGACGGAATTCGCCGATCTCGACGATCTCCGATACGCTGGCCTGGCAGAAGGGCAAGCACACGCTGAACTACGGCTTCACCTTCACCCGCCTCAGCAACTGGGACCGGAGCATCGGCACCGCGGTCCCGCTGGCGAGCACGGGCATCACTTCGAACGACCCCATCAATTCGCTGTTCAGCGCCACAAGTCCGGCTCGCTGTCCTACGACGGAACCATTCCGCCGCTGGTCACGATTCCGACCTCCTTCACTTTCCCGCTGCCGATGAGTTCGTTGACTTACAACGGCTCTTCACTGAACTGGTACGACCCCAACCTGAGGCCGCCGCGGATCCCTAGCTGGAGCGTCGGCATCCAACGGGAGATAGCGAAAGCCACGGTGCTGGAAGTGCGCTATGTGGGCAACTACGGGCAGGACCTGTGGCGTCAGATCAACATCAACGAAACCAACATCTTTGAAAACGGCTTCCTGAAGGAGTTCCAAGCGGCGCAGAACAACCTGAACATCTGCACCGCCAATCGGGTGACGTGCACCGGTTCGGCCACCGGCGCACTGCGCTTCGACAATCGCTTGTTGGCCGGTCAGGTCAACCTGCCGATCATGACCGCGGCGTTTGCCGGCACCACGGGCTTTACCAGCAGCACGTTCGTTACCAGCCTGCAGCAGGGCACGGCCGGCTCGTTCGCCAACTCGCTCGCCACCAACAGCCTGTACATGCCGAACCTGGTGAAGGCCAGCTATCCGGCGAACTTCTTCCAGGCCAGCCCGAATGCCTCGGTCGGCGGCGCCTGGTTGCTGCAGAACGGGGCCTTCTCCAATTACCACTCGCTGCAGGTCGAGGTGCGCCGGAGGATGTCCGCCGGCCTGCTCCTCAACACCAATTACGTGTTCTCGAAGGGCCTGTCGGATTTGTTCGGTGACTCCTCGTCCTCCGCCACGCCGCCCATGACGTTGCGGCGGTACTCGCTGTCGACGGGCGTCTCACCCTACGACATTCGGCATGCCTTCAAGATAAACTGGCTCTACGAGCTTCCCTTCGGGCCGGGGAAGCGCTTCGCTGCTTCGAGCAACCCCGTCCTCAAGCGGTTGGTCGGCGGTTGGCAGATCAACGGGATCGGCCGTATTCAGAGCGGGCAAGCGTTCCTGTTGACCAGCGGCCGCAGCACCTTGAGCCAGTACGATGCCGGCGTCATCCCCATGGTGCCGCGGTCGAAGCTCCAGAGCATGGGCAAGATCGTCAAGGACCCCAGCGGCCTCGTCTACGTGGTCGATAAGGCGCTGATCGGCCCTGACGGGCGCGCCAACCCGGACTACCTGCAGGTGCCCACCACTCCCGGCCAGTTGGGTTACAACGTCTTCCTGTACGGCCCGGGCCTGGTGCGCATTGATGGGACACTGGCCAAGAGGGTGCGCGTCAACGAGCGGGTCAACGTGGAGTTGCGGGCGGAGGTGCTCAATGTCTTCAACTTCGTGAACTTCATGCAGGCCAGCCCCTCGTCGTCGACCTCTACGGCCAGTATCCAGAGCACCTCGTTCGGCCGCACGACGAATTACTACCAGGATTTCAACGGCTCGCAGGATCCGGGCGGGCGCGTGATCCAGCTCGTGCTGCGCATCAACTTCTGACGGCCAAGTCTGTTAGGAAACCAAAGGCCACGAAGCGCCACGCTTCGTGGCCTTTGTGTTCTTTGTGGCTTGGTGGTGAATTCCGGGCGGACGGTTAAACCAGCTCCACGCGGGCCGTGTGCCCGGAAGATGCAGCCAGCGCTTGGTCGCAGGTGACCAGGGTGGCGCCAAGCTCCTCCGCAAGCGCCAGGTAGGCGGCGTCATAGGCCGTCACGTTATGACGCAGCTCCCATATACGGGGCAGAAACTCCGTATGGCCATAACGCACCAATGGAAGGTCGAGCAGATCCTCCAGCGCCTCCAGCGCGCGTTCGCCGGAGATTTCCCGCTGCAGGTAATAGCGGCGAATTGTCTGCACCACTTCGAGATCGACCAAGTGCGGCGCACACAAGGCCTCGCCATCGGCCAACAGCAGTTCGCGGATGGCGCGTTCCGTTGGCCCGCTGAGCAACATCTTGACGATCGCCGAAGCGTCCACCACCATCATCGGCTGTCTCTTTCCTGCCTGATAATCTCGGCGGGCGAGATGCTGACGTTAACCGGCGCCCGACGCGCCAGGCGATCCAGCATTTCCTTCAACGTGGGGCGCTCAGCAATTTGCTCGATCTGTCTCAGCAAGTAGTCGGAAAGCGACAGGCCTTCCCTGGCCGCCCGGGCCTTCAGCTTGCGGTGCAAGGGGTCGGGGACGTGGCGCACCTGGATCATCTTGGGCATGTTCCAAGCATGATTGCATGTGCTGCACATGTCAAGGCCTGCCCCCCGCCTGTTTCCTGGTTTCCGGGCGCCGCGGTAACTGACCGCCCATGGTTTACGCCGCCCCCGGCCTGCTTTTGGTAAACTGGGCGGCGCATGTCGTCGCCGCAAATCACCGAGCTGCCCAACCTGCCCTGGGTGCACATCCAGGACCCCCAAGACCGGACGCTGGACCGGCTGGCCGAACAATACGCTCTTCATGAACTGGACGTGGAGGATTGCCGCCACCGCCGCCAGATGGCCAAGGTGGCCGAGCATGCCGGCTACAGCTTCATCGTCATCAAGACCATTGAGTACAGCCGCGAGACGCACGAGATTGCCTTCCACGATTTCGACCTGTTCGTGCTCGGTGACGCGCTGGTAACGGTGGCCGAGGGCAAGAACACAATCGTCCAGCGCACGCAGGCGCGCCTGCCTCACGAGCCCGAGTTCCACAGCCCGCAGGGCATTGCCTACCTGCTGATCGACTTCGCCGTGGATGAATTCCTGCCGGTGCTGGACGAGGTGGGCGACCTGATCGAGGATCTCGAGGACCAAGTGATCGAGCGGCCCACGCCGGCCGTGCTGCAGAAGATCTTCGTCCTGAAGCGGCTGCTGATCGATTTCCGGCGCAATACGGCGGCCATGCGGGAAGTGCTCAACCACCTGATGCGCATGGCGCGTCCCGAGCAGCAGGGTTCGCTGTACCCCTACTACCGGGACGTCTACGACCATCTGGTGCGCTCGCTGGACTTCATCGAGAGCTACCGGGACCTGCTCACCGGCTCGCTGGACATCTACCTGTCCGCCATCGCTAACCGCACCAACGACGTGATGAAGCTGCTCACCATTTATGGCACCATCAGCATTCCGCTGGTGGTGATTACCGGGTTTTTCGGCATGAACGTTCACCTGCCGATGCAGAACTGGCCGGGCGCGGTCTATGTCGTCCTCGCGGTTCTGGCGGCCAGCACCGTGCCGCTGCTGGTGTACTTCTGGAGGAAGAAATGGCTTTAGACCTGCACGCCGTAACGATGGAGATTCCGGAGGGGGCCAACATTGTCGTGGGCCAGTCGCATTTCATCAAGACCGTGGAGGACATCTACGAGGCGATGGCCACCACGGTGCCGGGCGCGGCCTTCGGCCTGGCCTTCAACGAATCGTCCGGGCCTTGCCTGGTGCGCGCCGACGGAAACGACGCGGCCCTTCAGCAGACAGCCATACGGAACGCGCAGGCCATCGCGGCCGGCCACGTTTTCGTCCTGTTGATGCGCAACGCCTACCCCGTCAACGTGCTCAAACGGCTGCAGGATGTGCCCGAGGTTTGCAGCATCTTCTGCGCCACGGCCAATCCGGTCCAGATCGTGGTGGCCGAAAGCGAGGCCGGGCGCGGCGTGATGGGGGTGATTGACGGCGCGGTCCCCAAGGGCCTCGAGGGCCCCGCCGACGTCGCCGCGCGCAAGGAATTCCTGCGCCAAATCGGCTACAAGCGCTGACCGCGATTCAACGCCGAGGAAAATGGGACGCGGATACACGCAGATAAACGCGGATCAGACTGCAGGACATCTGCGTTTATCTGCGTTCATCTGCGTCCCACTCATTTGGCTGCTTGCCGCGCAGGTGCAGGCGGCGGAGTGGAAGCTGTCGGTCCAGCCCGCGCCTGTGCCCCAGGGCGGTATCGTTTTTGTGCGCTTAGAGGGCGGCCGGACGCCCGACCAGCCAACCTGCGAGTGGCTGGGACACAAGTACAGCCTCTATCCGGCCGGCGGCGGTTACCGCGCCGCGCTGCCGGTTGACCGCCTGCAAAAGGTCGGGCTGGCCGCCCTGGTCGTTCGGGCGGCCGGATATCAGCAGCCCCTGGCCACTCGCAACCTGTCTGTGGTCGCCCTCCACACCGGCCCCATCGAGGTCATCCGCCTCACCCCCGAACGCATGGCGCTCAACCAGGATCCGCGGGTCGAAGAAGAATCCAAGCGCCTGCGGCAGATCGTCCGGACGCAATCTCCGCAACAACTCTGGAAGGGGGATTTTTCGCCGCCCACCGATCAGCCGGGGCACAACTTCGGCAAGCGGCGCCGCTACCTCGAGGTGGCGCGCAAGGGCCGCAAGGCAGCGCCCGGCTGGATGTCCTACCACCGCGGCACGGATTTTTCTCTGCCTCCCGGCACCCCGGTGCCGGCGACCAATGCCGGGCGCGTCCTGGCCGCCGAGCCCTTCGTGCTCCCGGGCAACGCCGTCTTCCTGGATCACGGCCAAGGCCTCATTACCGCCTACATGCATCTCTCCGAGATCAAGGTGAAGCCCGGCGATACGGTATCGCCCGGACAAATCGTGGGCCTGACGGGCAATACCGGGCGCGCCACGGGACCGCACCTGCACTGGGCGCTTTACGTGCAAGGGGTTTCCGTGAATCCCACGACCGTGCTCCACCTGCCGGATTTGTTCCGCTAGAACAAGGCTTGTGCCCCCGCGGCATCCGCCTGCCGGCTGGAGCCTGGAGCCTGTATAATGGCTCGCCATGAAGCGCATTGGGGTTGTCGTTTGTCTGCTGTGCCTGGTGGGGACGCCGCTCGCCGCCCGGCAACAGAAGGCCGCGAAGGCGAAACCGAAACCGCTGCAGATTTACTTCGTGGACGTGGAAGGCGGGGCGGCCACGCTGATTGTGACGCCGGCCGGCGAATCGCTGCTGGTGGATTGCGGCTGGCCGCGCGACGATGCCCGCGACGCCAGGCGCATCCAGGCGACCGCCAAGCTGGCCGGCATCAAGCAGATCGACCACATGCTGATCACCCACTACCACACCGATCATTGGGGCGGGCTGGGCGAGCTGGCCAAGCGCATCCCCATCCGCAAGTTCTACGATCACGGCCGCGCCGCCGAACTGGCCGAAGACAAGAAGTGGTTCCCGCAGCTCAACCAGACTTACTCCCAGGTCACGAAGAACCAGAGGCACGCGCTGCGGCCGGGCGACGAGATTCACTTGGAGCGCGCGCCCGGCTCGCCGCGGCTGTTCCTGGAGGTGCTGACTTCGAGCGGTGAAGCGGTAAAGCGCTCCGGCCCGGACAACCCGCTGTGCGCCAAGGCCCAGTTGCAGAAGGACGATCCCACCGACAACGCCCGCAGCGTGGGCTTCGCGCTGACCTTCGGCAAATTCCGCTTCCTCGACCTGGGCGACGTCACCTGGAACGTCGAGCACAGGCTGGTGTGCCCGGTGAACGGCGCCGGCCAAATCACGCTGTACCAGGTGGGCCACCACGGCATGAACATCAGCAACAGCCCGGCGCTGCTGGCCAGCATCAAGCCGCAGGCCGCGGTGATGAACAACGGGCCGAAGAAGGGCGGGCATCCGGACGTGGTGAAGTGGCTGCGCGAAGTCCCCAGCGTCGAGGACATCTACCAGTTGCACCGCAACATCGCCGCCAAGGACGAGGAGAACGCGCCGGCCGGCTTCCTGGCCAACCTGGGCGGCGAAGAGGAATGCCAGGGCAATTGGGTGAAGGCGGTGGTGGCGCCGGACGGCAGCAGCTACACGGTCACCAACGGCCGCACCGGCCAGGCCAAGACGTACGCAGTGAAGCAGTGAAGAGCCGCAGCCGCAGATTGCGCCGATTGCACGGATGAGGTTTCATCGGTGTAATCGGCGAAATCTGCGGCTCAGGCCATGCCAGCCAGCACGGCGTCGGTGACCTCGCCGGTGGCGGCCGAGCCGCCCAGGTCGCGCGTCAACACGCGGCCTTCGCGCAACACCGCGCGGACGGCCTGTTCCACCAGTTCGGCGGCCTGCTGCTGGCCGAGAAACTCCAGCATCATGCGGCCCGAAAGGATCTGCGCCAGGGGGTTGGCGAGGCCGCGGCCGGCGATGTCCGGGGCTGAGCCGTGCACCGGCTCGAACATGGACGGGGCGGTGCGGGCCGGGTTCAGGTTGGCGCTGGGCGCCAGCCCCAGGCTGCCGGTCACGGCCGCCGCCAGGTCGGTGAGGATGTCGCCGAACAGGTTCGAGCCCACCATCACGTCGAAAGCCTCCGGCCGCCGCACCAGGTCCATGCAGGCGGCATCGACCAGCAGTGATTCGGTGGCGATGTCCGGGTAGTCGCGCGACACCTCCTTGAACACGCGGTCCCAGAACACCATGCCGTACCCCTGCGCGTTCGACTTCGTCACCGACGTGAGCTTTCGTTTGCCGCCGCGCCTGCGGGCCAGCTCAAAGGCAAAGCGGATGACGCGCTCCGTGCCGTGGCGGGTGAAGACGGCGGTCTGCACGGCCACTTCCTCGGCGCCTCCTTCATAAACGTGCCCGCCCACCTGGGCATACTCTCCCTCGGTATTCTCGCGGACCACGACAAAGTCGATCTGGCCCGGTCGCTTGCCCGCCAGCGGAGAGCGCGTGCCCTCGTAGAACACGGCGGGGCGCACGCAGGCATACTGGTCGAACGCCCGCCGGATGGGCAGCAGCAGGCCATTCAGCGTGACGTGGTCGGGCACGCGGGGATCCCCGACCGCGCCCAGGTAGATGGCGTCGAACGGGCGCAGGCGCTCCAGGGCGTCGGCCGGCATCATGCGCCCGCACTCCAGGTAGTATTCCGAGCCCCACGGGAACTCTTCGAACGAGAAGCGGGTCCCGGTAAGCTCAGCGGCCCGCTCCAGCACGCGGCGGCCCTCCGGCACTACTTCCTTGCCGATGCCGTCGCCGGGTATCAATGCAATTCGATAGCTCATGATCGGGTGCCAGGTGTCAGGTGCCAGATTCACTATCTTACCGTTACTTGCGGCGGCGGTACCGGGTGACGGCGCGGGCATGGTCCTGCAGGTTGGCGGAGAAGCGGTGCCCGTTCCGCCCGTCGCTGACGAAGTACAGGTAGTCGGTGACGGTGGGGGCCATGGCCGCTTCCAGCGAGGCGCGCCCCGGATTGGCGATGGGGCCGGGCGGCAAACCGCGCCGCCGGTAGGTGTTGTAGGGCGAGTCGTACTCCAGATCCCGCTGGTAGATCGTGCCGCGATAGCGGCCGGCAACCAGCGCCGCGTAAATCACCGTGGGGTCGCACTGCAGCGGCAATCCCGCCTGCTGCCGGTTGTAGAACACGCCAGCCACCAGCGGCCACTCGCCGGGCACGCCCGTTTCTTTCTCGATCAGCGAGGCCATGGTCACCACCTCGTGGACCGGCCGCCGCGGCTGGTAGCGCGCTTCCAGCTCGCCGTACACTTTCCGGAAGCGGCTCACCATGGCCGCGGCGATTTCCCGGGCCGTGGTGTGGCGCTGGAAATAGTAAGTGTCGGGAAACAGGTAGCCCTCCAGGGTGCGCGCCGCGGGATCCAGGTCGGCGATCAGGGCGCTGTTGCGGACGGCCTGCTCGATCTCGGCCCGCTCGACCAGTTTGCCGGCCGTCACCGCCTGGATCACGTCGAAGATGTTGTAGCCCTCGGGAATCGTCACGCTGTGGTAGTAGACCTCGCCGCGGGCCATCTTGTTCAGCACCTCGCGCGCCGACATGGGCCGATCAAACAGGTACTCGCCGGCTTTCAGTTTTCGTCCGGGGGAGAGGTAGTAGAACAGCAGGAAGGGCCACTCGCGGCGCAGCACGCCGGCTTCGCGCAAGCGGGCGGCAATGGAGCGCGAAGAGGTGCCGGGCGCGATCTCGACAAATACCGGGGAGGGCCGGCCGCGGTAGGGCCGGTTGGCCTGCCACAGCGTGTAGGCCATCAAGGCGACCATGGCCAGCGCCGCCGCGGCCAGCCCCGCCTGCATGTGCCGTCGTGTCATCGATTGGTCAACCGGACAGACCCGGCTGCTCGGTGCGGCGCGAGTCCAGGTAATTCTGCAGCAGCAGGACGGCGGACAAGCGGTCCACGGCGGCCGCCCGCTTTTCCCGCCCCACGCCGCTTTCCCGCAGGACCCGCTGGGCTTCGACCGTAGTCAGCCGCTCGTCCCAAAGCAGCACTTCACAGCCCAGCCTGCTGCGCAGGGTCTGGGCGAAGGCGGCGGCGCGCTCGGC
>Ga0315280_10005240_pt1 | contig 18620 bp, 5 predicted proteins | sample YL17G06_40_MG_FD_203697 | JGI IMG/M metagenome (GOLD analysis project Ga0315280, IMG submission 203697) | Sediment microbial communities from Yellowstone Lake, YNP, Wyoming, USA - YL17G06_40 | ecosystem: Environmental > Aquatic > Freshwater > Lake > Sediment | place: USA: Wyoming | collected... | reverse complement strand
ATCGTATCGTCGGATGAAAGAGCCCTAGCAAGACCAAGTTCGAGGTGGCTTGGAATGGGTTTCCTTATAGGGAAAGTCCTGACCAAAGGAAAATTATCATCTTCTGCAAAATAAAGACACGCACTGAGGGCAGCTTCATTGGCAAAAAACCTATGAGATATCAATCTTTGATAATGATTGTTAATCGGTGGTGGAACCAATCTCCAATAAATTCCTGTTAGCAATGCTTTTTTTGTTCTTCCCACTAGTCTTTTTACGCTACTCAATTCCGATAACGGAAGAACCAGCTCAGGCAATATGATCAGCTCTATTCTTTTTTCACTTTCAGACCTCCCGCCGTCCATTTCGTTTCCAAGAAACACTGACCAGATTTGGCGCATAATGGCTTGAGTCTCTTCTCTGCGCAGATATGGAAACCTCCTGACGATATCGCGCCAATCCGGATGATCCTTAATTTGACCAATGCGGACACCCATATCCCTAGCTAATTTGCTTTCATCAATCCGGACGACGTCTCTTTTTTTCTCATCACTAGCGCTTTTAAGATAAAATGGGATAATTTCTACAGGAACCTCGAAATCATTTCTTATTTCAAGCGTTGTGTTGATCTGTTCCCAAAGAAAATCATTAATCGATATATGTTTCTGATCAATATAGTCAAGTTCAGAGATCAGTTCCCGCGTCAATTCTTCGATAGGGGCACCGGGAATCGGCTTATATGCCATGCCAGCTCTAATCACCTTTTCAATACTCTTCCAAAGTCCAGCCGGAATTGATATGCGCTCCCTCCATTCATATCTTTCATCAAATGGGACGGCGCCAGGGCCATGGGCAAATATCTGATCCAAGATCTTTTCTGATCCATAAGCTGCAGTCAAAAAGAGAAGAATGTTATGCCAAAAGCACTTCATTATCCCATTATTATTTTCAAGCTTAACTAAGAAATAGGAAGGATGTGGATAAATTTCCCATTGGTCATAATCGTACAAGTTCACCGAATCGCGAGGTTTTTCATTGGGCACATCTTCATCTGTATACCCGAGTTGATGTCTTCGACCACAAGACATAACATTGAGGCAATCATCTGGAACTACCCAAATAGGGAAGGATATTTTTCTCGCATCATCGAGTTTTCTCATCGCGTCAATCAGCATCTTAGACGCAATCCACATTGGGAGTCCAACTGAGGGTGAGGTTGACATATCGAGCTGCATAGCTTCCAAATTTTTATGTATCCAGCAATTACCCCACAGCAATCTATGAATCGTGGGCCTCTTTCTGTAAGAATCCTCACTTGGGTCCCTTGAATATTTACCGCAAACCAAACAGAATTTTCTGAGCCTCGCATATTTTCTCAACATTAAATATGGAGCTTTCTGTTGAGTTAGCATAATTCCTCTTTTTATTTCCTCTATTTCTTCCGCACTTCGGTCAGCTAATCTGAATGGCAAATATTCGGTTAACCCGAGAGCCGATGCATAGCTAAGCAGCTCGTCAATATCATTTTGGTATTTCTTTGCTAAAATCTCAGCGATTCCCTCATTCGCATCGCGGATCTCTCGAGATAGTAATATCCATGTGCAAAAATCAAAGATTTTTTCACCACGATTATCGAGAAGTCGCTCCTTTTGTTTTAATATCTTCCTTACGAGATTCATTTTATTTAGGAAGGTCCTGTCATCTGGGAATCTTAAGTTATTTGTCTCGCAAAAACTTAATTGTGTATTTCTTTCCTCTTTCTTTAGCGTTTTAAGAACTTTCTCTCGGTCAGACCGGGCAAGAACTGCGGTCATCAAAGATGAAGCTTCAAAAGAGGTGATCTTATAAAAGTGCTTATCATCTTCTTGTTTATACAGGATTCTTGCCCATTCCTCTAAATCTGCAAGCCCGTCCAAGACCTGACTTGCCGATATTTCATCAAGTGCTCTAAATATCCACCTGTTAGGGGAAATGCTTGGACCAACCTTATTCCTCGGTTTTTTAGATAGCTGTTTAATCTCATCAACATAATCACCCACCTCTTTTATGATGTCTGCCAGGTAGGTCCAAAATGCAGATCTCAAATAGGATAAATACAAATCCATAATTCTTTGTGCCGTGCCGTTTTGATTTTCCTGTTTATAACACTCGTTATGACAGACTTCATCTTCTGCTTCTGGCCACTTTTTTCTCCACTCGCCGTCAATTGCAATGAGGGCGAGCATATCTCCCAACCATGCCATCCCATTGTCATTTCTACCCTTCTCTTTTCCACCGTTGCCCAAGGGATGTCTCGCGGCTGCTCGAACGACCGCTTTCCATATTTTGAATTTCCATGGGACCTGGATTACGGCACTTTTTATAGATTTTCTTATCTCGTTGATAAGAACATGATCCTGCTTTGGATCTTCTTCGGGAACCCAGGATTTGGCTAGGCGAAGAGCAGAAAAAGAGAGCCGGGATTCGAGTCTGACTTGAATATCCTCAATGTTCAATCGGACAAGATCATGAAGCTCTTTAAGCCGATTCATAGCGCCGTTCCCGAACCGATCAAGCAGAGTATCGTCTGCAATCTCACTCATCCGCTCGACGAGTCTGGTAACAAATGGGTATACGCTTTCTTTGGTAAGTGCATTTTTTTCGAGTTTATTAAGGGTTTTCCTAATCTCTTCATCTTCTTTGTTTTTTTCTATCCAATCTGTAAGTTTTTCTACTTTCCTGTCGCTACTCAAATAATCGAATTTCAGCTTTTTGCAGTGCTCGCACTTTTCCCAACCATTTTTGCACAAATAGTTGATGACTATATTTTTTGCAGGTTCAGGATCAATTTTTAAAAAATTAAGCCTAAGATTGCTTCCTCTCCCTCCTTTCGGAGGCATGGCTAAAAATGATGTCTCATTACCGTCTTCTTTGGCACTAACCAAATTATCCCAAATCTCATCAATTCCCGAAAAAAGCATATCCTTACGATTCGTGATAAGGACCATATCATCGACAAAACGGAAGAAAGCTGAGGTGCCATTAAGCTCGTTAGACGAGAGCCACATCGCCATCTGATGGTCGAATGGGGTTAAGTAAGCGTTCAAAAGCATGCCAGCTATGACAAGTCCCGTGGGTATTCCGATATGGCCATCTTCATCAGGCAATTTTGGGTAGCTATGGGGAGGTTTCCATAGGTCCCCTATCTCGTTAGCCGCAAATCTAACTGATTTCAGTAGGTCGATCAATCTGTCCACTAAGGCAATTCGGATTGATTCGATCTTTAAGTATTTTTCAATTTCAATGGGATAATCAAAATTCCCGTTTATGTATTTCTCTATTTCACTCTCAATCCCAAATTCATCGGGATATTCAGGAAAGTGCTCGCCTAATATGGAAGTCATACGCTTTCTTAATATTTCGAGATCAACCGAAGGATAAGCTGATTCAATATCCAGCTCGACCCAATAGCCCCTTTCAGATGTGGGTTTATTTCCCCACCAATGAGGCTTAATAAATGGGGGGAGTTTTCCAGGCGGGTAATCTTCTGGCCTGATCTCCCTTTCTGCCACCGGTTCAATCCCAATAGATTGTTTGAACATCGCCAGGGCAGTCCAATGACAAGCTCTCCGAAATAACCCATAAGCCCTTCGATAGGGCTGGTAGAGGCTTCTATCTGATAAGGAATAGGCTCTTTCTTTCCATATCGGTTTTTCTTGTGATCTATCTCTATAAATTTTCCTGTACCATCTATTGCCGAAAGAGAAATTCGGCATTCTCCCCTCTAGGCACGGGCCAAGCAATACGCCAAAAACGCAAAAAGCTACCTGATCCCTAACTGAAGGCATAGTATAATGCCGGATCATCCCTCCTTTTTTAGGATAAGGAACTAAATTGAAAATATCTGGTCGATATTTGCCTGAAGCCAATGACTCACCAAGCGAAGCCAAATGCTTGTCTGGATGAAGCATCCAGTGAGAGTATTCAGGTTGAGGCGCAAATTCGACCGATTTATACCAGACGTCGACTCGTTCCCAGGCTGCTCTTAGGACTAAATAATTCGACAGAAGATCCTCGATATTTCCTTGGTCGGTTCTTACTCTCATAATATTTCCTATTTGTCAGTCAATCTTTCCCAAGTTTCAAGAATTAAGCGGCGGGTACGATATTCGCCGTATTCGCGTTCTTCTTTTTCTTTGAGGACGCGGAAGGTTTCGCCGGGGAAGTCGGGACCATAGACATCTTTGGGTTCAAGAATGTAACGGAGTTCGTCTCGAGTAAGGCCGTAGAGTTTGGCATAATAGGCATCCAATTCTGCGCGGAGGATGGCTCGCCGATTGCTATCCCATTTAAAAGGCGGAAACGAAATCCCGGCTTGTGAGATTTCTGCCCATCCAGGGGGATTCCATGAATGTCCGCCTGTTTGGACACGATTCTGCTCCCATTGGTTGCCCATAGCTACTTTTAGATTATTGTCTGCATCGTGCCATATGTCATCAGCGAATCGCTTGATGTCCCAAGAAGAATAGATGACCTCGAGCACGCGCGGGATAATATAAATCAAATCTTTTGACATATATTGCTTTAGAGGCAAAACGGGAAATTGTTCCAAATAATTAAAGGTCATGTTGACCCCACCCAATTTTTGACGCACGCAATAATCAAATGGAATAGTATTTAAATTAGCAATCAGGCAATTGATATATACAATCGCTGGCAAGTTGGTGATAAAAATTAGCGGCATTGAATGTCCAACCCCGACTCTTCCAATAGAACTGAATATACCCGTCCGTTCATCAGTAGATCGAGCGATATTTCGAAATCCTAAGAGCCAATCATGATCCCATTTCCAGAGTAAATTCCCATTTCGGTTTCGGCTTTCAAGACAAGAATCGACCTCTTTTGCCGGAATCCAATACCAGGGCATCACGATGAAGCTTGGGTCGGCGTATTGTGTAGAATTCGAGCCCGAGAGGTGAACGTTTGACCGGGAGGTAGTACCTTCGTAAGTGCCGAAGCGGTGGTCGAATTGCCAGATCATTTTCGCTTCGTAAAGAGGGAGCCAGACTTCGTTGCCCTTAATAAAACGATTGCCCCAGAGTTTAAAGCCTTCGGCTTCAAGTTGAGCCTTAATGCGGAAAAGATGGGAATCGCTTGACATATTGAACAAGCCTTGTTTAAAAGTGACGCCCCACGGATTCTCGCCAGTTTGTTCATTGACAAGAACGGGAATTCGCTCATAAATCTTCTTTGTAATTTCGGCGTCAATTTTTGTTCGAAAAACAGGGCAAGTTCGGGTATTGGGATTCAGGCGGTTGAAATCTTCCGAATAAAGAGTAAAACGGCGGCGGTCATCATTCAGATGCTCAGAGCGTAGAAGGAAAAATGCGAAATCACTTTTTTGGACTGGCTTGTTGCTGATTGTTAGAAGGGAGAATTTATAACTTCTATGGACGCCAGGAAAAAGCGCATCCCTGTTTTCAAAATCGTAAAGACTCGACAATTTTTCCTTCTCAACAAGTTGCGCAAAAAAGAATCTATTTGTATCGTCAGTTGCAATTCCCGTGGGGACGACAATTCCAGCCCGTCCATTTACATTGATAAGACGGCTCACAAGTTCAGAAAAAACTGAATATGTATTTGTCCTGCCCCGAGCTGTCAGAGGAAACCGATCGCTTTGCCTCAGGTACTTATTTAGAGCATCTGCCGCGTGAAGAGCCTCTCTATATTCATGCCAAAGAGCTGCATTTGTATCGGCCAACTTGCGGATGAGAGCAGACCTAGCTGCTTTATTTGGAGCTTTGGCAATTTGCAGATCAAGGGAAGCAAAGAATTCTTGCTCCTCCAGTTCCATTATCTCCCAGGGAGGATTTCCTATAATAACGTCAAAGCCTCCTTGAATAAAAACTTCCGGGAACTCCAAAGGCCAGTGAAAAAAGGCGTTTCGTTGAGCCAACAACCAAGAGTATCCTGTTGTCCTTGCATCTGCGGCGCCAGAATCAAGATAACTTGATAAGATTTCGGAGGTTGGAATCCGGTTCTCTCTTTCGTTATCTGGAGTTAGCTCGACAAAAAAAGCTGCCGTCCAGAGATTGCATGACATCTGATCACGCCACCATTTGGTCCCGAGCGAGCGAATCTTTTGATAGGCGTCAGATTTTTTTCTGATGTTTTCAGGTGTATCATCGGGAATTTGAGAAAGAACGCTCAAATGGTCTCTAAGGTTTTTCAATTCGGTATTCGCCTCAAAAGGGAGCCTTCTCTGGCCAGAGCGCTCTTCCTTATTTCTCTTCTTGAACGAGCGGCCGACGGACTTGTCATCCCCCTCGACTGAATCAAAAGCACCATCTGGTATGCCCTCTTTGAGGACATCAAGGTCCGTTACACCGACAAGAGAATCGCCGCAGCGAATTCGATGATCGAGGAATGTTAATGGCTTGTCCTTTGTATGACCCTCAATCCAGAGAGCAACTTTGCAAAGGTCAACCGCTAAAGGATTTTTGTCGACTCCATAGATGCCGTGAGTGATGACGTCGCGTACTGCCAAGCGCATGGATTCCGGAGTCGGCTCATCTTCGCCCGTCCGAGTCTTGGCAAGCTCTTTGCCCAGTCGCCGGGCAGCCGCAAGTAGGAAATGGCCCGAACCGCAGGCGGGGTCGAGGACGCGGATGGAAAGGAGAGCCTCCTCTTTGGATGGAGCTTTCTTCAAGCGGTCCTCAATAACCGGCACCAAAGCACTCTTAATCAATTCCTGGACAAGTTCGGGCGGTGTGTAATAGGAACCAGTGGATTTGCGCTCGGTGCCATAGACAAGATCGAACGTGGGATGTCCGTCTTTTTCCAGAAAAACAGGATGGAACTCGAGCAAGCTCTCATAAACACTGCCTAGCTCTTCTACGTCGAGGGCAGCATAGTTTATCCGAAGCCAAGGAGAGCGCTCGTCCTGCCTGTACATTCCGAGGTGCCAGAGGGCATTCAGAAGTTCGCGATTTGAAAGCGCTGCGTCAGCAAGGTCAGATAACTCAATGTCACTAAATAGGTCACTGTTAAGAGGAGGAACGTCCAAGAATTGGCCAAGTCTTTCGTCTTGAAATAAGTCGAAGGTTGTCCTGAGACCGAGCCAAAGATCATCATGGGCTGTCCAGGAAGAACGGGTTTCGAGCAACCGCCTTAGACGACCAATGCTATAGTGCTCGAGGTAGCTGGGATTTTCAGTAATAAGATTTCGTTCTTCAGCGACCATAAGAAAAAGGAACCGATAAATGAGGCGCAGAAGCTGTCTGTAAAAATCTCTAGCAAAAAGCTTATTAGACGCGATTCTTTCTCTAAGCTCATTGTTTCGAGGATGACCGAGCAATCCGTTGGCGAATATCTTGAGGGATTCTTCAACGCCATCGCGCAGACGATCTCGGACCCGGCCGCCCTGCTCGATGGTCAGAAGATAATATTTCTCAAGGAGGCAATCATGGGCGTCGGCAAGGCTTTGGGGGAGCCGCGTTCTATGGATCAGGCGATACAGGAGAGCAAAATCGGCGAATTTTTCGGCGGCCATCATCTGTTGGAGGTCGAATTCTATATAAGCTTGCTTTCTCATTCGCTGAGAGTCGCGAAGAATCCGAAGAATTCTGCCGTTCGTGACAAGGCCCCAGACTTGGTCGGTACGATTGACGTATTCTTGGAGGAGAGCATGAGGCGCAAGGCGGGGCCTGCCGGATTCAGGCTTGCGGTCGAGCGATTGTCTGGCTCCGACGACGTGGATAGGAGGCGAGCCGTCATCTTTGCCCGCCTTATGGGAAATTAAGAACGTGAGCCCGTCTATTTCGGCAGCGCGAGGCTGATAGATCAGTTCGTATCCAAAGGAACTCAGGAGAGGGATTATCCACTGGTCGCGTGTGACGCTGGTCGCGAGATCATCCGCGGCAAGCCTTTCGAGGCGGCGCTCGAAAACATGCCAAAGGTCTCGAGCATCACTCCAGGCAGCGGCGATCTCGTCGCTGAGTCGGGTGCGGGTATCAAAGCCGAAGTCGGCTGGTTTTTGGCCACATTCGTCGCCGGTTGCGATTCGTTCGATAAGGTCGTAGCCAATGAGGCCGCCCTCCAGTTTGAGCGTAGTAAATTTGGCGCTCATCTTGCCACTCCTTTCGGAAGAGGCAGGAGGGCAAGGACCCCAATGAGGTCAGGAGGAAAAAATGGCGTCACGGTAAGACCACGGCGGGGAAGGTGGGCTGCGGCGCGGACCCCGCGATGGGATTCCAGTAATTTCTGGGAATGATTATCGAGGACGGGTTTGAGGAGGGGTTTGAGCGCTTCCCACCCGCCCAAAAAATCTGCCAAGACTTCGGTCCTCTCAGCACCGCCAACGTTGCTCTGGGGTGTAGCCGCAGAAAGGAGCGATAAGATATTATTTTCAGCAATCCATTCGACGCTATTCGGAAGGATGCCGCTGAATCCAAGGATCGTGGCTTCTTCGGCGAGCAACGACGATTTATCTGGTTCCGTTAAGTTGAATCTCAACCGCAAAAGCATGAGAAAAATCCGGCGATTCACCGCGCTCGTCCGGATCGCTCCACATCGGGGAGCATGAGCAGATCCATCCATGGTTAGCGCTTCTTCCATTAGGTATTGAGATAAAGATGCAACGAAGGCATGGTTTCTTCCCAAGAAAGTCGCTTTCTCGGGAACTGGGGAGACGAAAGATACAAGCCAATTTTTGCTTTGGTCAGGGATGGCTAACCGGACAGCTTCTGGAAGCCGTTCGAGTGATGAAAGAACGAATTTCTTGTCACTTTTTTGGCTGATGTCAGCGCCTAACCGCTGGCAAGCGTTTAGGACAAAATGGCAGACCGCGGCAGGGTCTCCGAGAACTGCGTCCGTTTCTTCGAGCTCCCTCTTGACCTCATCTGGCTTTATGGCGCGTTGTGCAAATCGAGTCCGGTTAATTTTTTCTCGCTCTTTGGCCTCGTCCCATTTAGCATGGAAATCGGTGACCGTACTTTCCTCGAATAAGCGGAGCTGCTCGACGCGTGGCCCTCGGAAAAAAAGGGTTTTGAGCACAGCTTCCATGACGGTTTCGCTATCGACGGGAACGGGCACAGTTATGCCGAGTGAGGTCCGAATCTCCTTTGCCTTCCGGAGAAGGACGTCCAACACAGCACCATCAACTGGATTATTTCTACCATAGAGGAGGATAGTTTTGACTTTCTTGGCTGTCTGTCCAAATCTATCGACTCGGCCCTCTCTTTGTTCTAATCGGTTTGGATTCCACGGAAGATCGTAATGGATGACCGCCGTGAAATGTTCCTGAAGATTGACGCCTTCACTGAGGCAGTCAGTCGCGACCAGGATGCGATGTTTGAAGCCTGCCAACTCCTTGATCTTTTCACGCCGTTCATCGTCTGTAAGCGAACCGGTCACTGAAATAGCTCTGAGTTCCGGGAACTGCTTTTCGAGCTGGCGGGTAAGTTCGTAGGCAACATAATCGCTGGTTGCAATGTAGCGGCACCAGATAATGGGATGGAAGCCCTCGGAAAGGAGGCGACGGATGATTTCTATGCACCTTTGCAGTTTGGTGTCGGCGTTGCCTTTTAAGCTCTCGGAAAGGCGGCCAAATTCGCGCAGGCGACGCTTCTCGCCTTCATTAAGGTCTTCTTCACCTTCTTCAACGATATGGGTAGGTTGGACATCGATAGTCTCTTTATCCGATCCTTCGTAGATATAAGGGGAATAAGACTCATCTTCGGCCTCAAATTCAATGCCGAGACGTTTACCTCTCATTTGAAGCGCAGCAATGGCGGCAGCGGGGCTCGACATGACGCAACGAAGGAGGGCTAGGGCTGTCCAGTATCGGATGCGCTTTTTCCAACCCGAAAGAGCCTCACCAGATCGAACGAGTTCAGAACTGAAAGCATATACCTTATCAAAAAGATCCTTATAAGCGGTGGAGAGGTCATATGTTTCTTCCTTTGAGTCCCGGGCCGGAAAGGGAGTCTCTTCACCGATCCATTGCTCAACATCAGCACGGCGGCGCTGGACAAAATGCCGAGCCAGATCATCACGTTCTTGTTCAGAGAGGAGCCGAAGGTTAAGGCCGGAATACTTGGGCTTAAGAAGACCCAGGAGAGAGAGGAAAGACTCTTCGATGCCACTGTGAGGGGTAGCCGTAAGGAGGATGAGATGGCGATTTGTTTCCTCAGCGATTGTCCTGAGAAGTTCATGCCGTTGCTGCTGACCACGAAGGTGGGCGGAAGGCTGGGCGGCGCCGTGGGCTTCGTCGACGATCACGAGGTCGGGACAATTAACTATGAAATTGGCCTTGTGCATTTCAGATTTTGCATAATCAATGCTAACCACGGTATACGGAAAATATCCGAATACACTGTGGTCGTGCGAGGGGAGTTCGCGTTCGAGCTGGCTGATTGTCCCGGAACGAATAACGACGGCGTCGATATGGAATTTTTCCCTAAGCTCTGTTTGCCATTGGTCACAGAGATAAGGCGGACAGAGGACGCAGATGCGGCGTATCTCACCGCGATCAAGCATCTCCCGGGCTATGAGGAGAGCCTCAATTGTCTTTCCGACGCCCACGTCATCGGCGATGAAGAGGCGAATAGGGTCGAGACGGAGAGACATGAGGAGAGGGACGAATTGGTAAGCACGAGGGCGGACAGAAATCTTTCCGAGGGATCGGAAGGGACCCGCGCCATCGCGGAGGGAAAGACGGGCCGCATTCCAGAGGAGCTCTGTTCCTATAAAATCACCGGAATCTTCTGGTTTGGGAATAGGGAAAGTGGCCGGCTCTACGCGGTCGAAACCAAGGTTCGAAAGACGCTTGTCGATTCCGCAAATTTCTTTTTCGCTTCCTGTCAGGGGACGGAGAAGATAGATATTCGCATCGGTGGATGGCAAAAGAACCCATTCCCGGCTGCGGCAGCGGACGATGGAGCCGACGCTGAGATCACTCATTTCTATTCTTTGCCTTCGCCAAAAACATCTGGATATTCCTTTAGCTGTTCTTCTAGTTTTTGATCGTACCGCATAATGACAATCCGGTAACCTAGGTCTTTGAGTTCGGCGCGGATAGTCTTGTCCTTTTCTTTTTGCTTCGGCTCATCGTGCACACTGCCATCACAAAAAATGCAGACGTTAGGATCATAAAAGAAGTCTGGGATGCAAGCATAGTCCTTGAGAGATTTTTGGGCGTCGTCGGGCAAGCGGCGTTTGGTTTTATATACTAAATCTATGAATTTTCGTTCGAGCTCTGATCTTGAATCCGTGAGAGCGCGGAGCCATCGGTAATGTTCTTCATAATCGCGACCACCTTTGACGGGCTGAGTAGAGCTTGAGGTTAGTTTGACGAGGAAATCCTTGACCAGGTATCGGTTCAATAGCGGATAATCACGCTGATTACTATAAGAGAGAAGACATTCATAGCAGGCATGCGAACAGTCTGGTTTTTTATCCTCAGGTGTTTGAAGGTCGAAATGACAGCGTTCTAGGGCGGCTGAGGCAATCTGAGCGAGCGCATCACGTTCACTAATCAATCGCCGGAGCACTCCTACCCCGCCCTCGGATGCTTCCCAGAGGAGAATAGATCTTCGTTCCCCGGAACCGATACGCTCTGAAGCGATTTCAGACTCTTCAACTTGAAAAACGTGCTCAATCCCTCTTTGGAGGCAGAATTGAAGGGTTGCCTGAAACTTTTCTTCTTGTGGGCCCAGTTCGGATGGTAAATTGATGAGCAAAATATTGTGGTAATCCTTGACATAAAGACAAATGTTCCTGACTTGATCATCCGTCTCGACCGGCGCCGGCTCATCTTCTTCGACGCGTGAAACCCACTCCCCCGTTCTTAGATTAATCAAAAATCCACTCTCTCTCCTACTACGCCAACCGTGATTGATGCGGAATAACTCAGCGGCGGGGGCATAGATGAGGTGCAGGAGGGGGGAAGAAGATTCATCTTGGACGGAGGCTTCAAATATCCTCTTTTGTCCGGACGGACCTGGGGAAAATCGAAATTGAGATGTTATTTCATATCCAAGGCGTCGCCGCTCCTCTTCGTCGCATGAAATGCGCTCTCTTTTCCAAGTCTTAACATTGGGCATCTCGAGGAGGCTGGCAATTTTGCTGGTTGAAGCGTCGAGCCGGGACGCACAGTTTTCGCAAAGGTCAAGAGCCGGGTCGGTTTGAAAATAGCCGCAGTGGGTACATATTTTTGCCGTCGAAAATCGTGAGGCAAGTCCGCCTGGGGGCATGATAAGTCGGCCCGCTTCGTATTTACCACCCTCGTGGTAAATTATGTTCCTTGGGCCAAATTCAGAAATCGCAAGAAAGCGTGGCCGGGAGATAAATTCGCCATCCTCTCTGGGAATATAGGCGCGGACGGGAAGGCGAGGGAAATTGTAGCCTGGGAGAAATCCCTCGCTGGCCAAATAACGGTATGGATAAAAATCTGACTCTTCTTTGGTTGTCTCGATATTGCAGAGGATGTTTTTTTGACGCTCAGCCTCCCAGCGCTGAGCTTCTGCCCTCTTTCGCTCATCTTTATCCCGAATTGGATATCGAAGTTTCTCGGACGCTTCTTGCCATTGTTTGTCGGCGGCCGCATAAAGCTGTCTCCATCGGCCGAAAGCTCGATCGAATTCTTCGGGAGCTCTGATAAGAACGTTTTTCAGCCAGTCATTCGAATACCAGTCTGCACTGGATTCTTCAATTCCCGAACTCTTGATGATGCTTTCAGCTTCGGCAATGCACTCACTAAGGCGAGCGTCAGAGAGCTGGATATGACCTTTTATATTATCTTTTAGGGGGTAATCTGCTAGAGGCATCTCCAACAAATCGGATACCGAACTTTCCAACTTCAGCTTAATCCTTGATAGCCAAATCGCGTGAATATGAGCTCGGACGAGATCTTCATTGCTTAAATCTATGCGAGGAGGCCGAACGACACCGGCTACCATGTCCTCCCGATGGCGGAAAAAATACTGGTCGTGGCCACTTCCAGAAGAGCAATATGTCATTACCAGAGCAGGATCGCCGCGGCGACCTGCGCGCCCGCTTCTCTGTGCGTAGTTTGCGGGCGTCGGTGGGACATTTCGAAGGTGAAGCAATTGAAGGTCGGCAATATCTATGCCGAGTTCCATAGTCGGGGAGCAAAATAGGCATGAAAGATCACCTTCTCTGAATCTTCGCTCTCTTTCCTGACGATTCTTATCTTTAACCTGACGAGAATGCGCAAGACCTTCGAGGTTTTTTAGGTATAGTGCGCCGTCTTTATAGAAATCCCGGAAATATTGATTCGCTTTTTTGACGGCTTCTTGGTAATGGGGATGTTTGACTCGGCCCGAATAAATCGGATCAGGAGGGGGACTATCTCTATCGCACTCGCTCCAAGAGAGACACGAAGCATCAAGTTGGACAAATTCGGACTGCCTAACCTTATCCTTTTTCATTAGCCCGAATGAAGTGAGGACATCCATGAGTTTGCGAATAAAACTTGAATAATCTCGATCAATAGCAGCCACCTTGCACAGATAGCGGCCCAACAAGGTTGTTGCGGAAAGGCTCAGATCCTCTTCATATATTCTTTCATATTCTGGGAGGATAAATCGTGTGCTCCTCCTGAGCCTTTCAGTGTCATCAAATCCCCAGCGCTCATTGATGTGCTGTTGAACTCTCTTGAGAAGCTGGAGTTGATACGTTTCCTGAAGGCAGAAGACAGAGATGGCAAGTTTCCTGCGGAAATGCTCAAGAACTATGGTCAGTACTTCCTTCCTTTTTTCCGGGGAAAAAACTTTTAGGGCATGGACTTCAGACCAATTATCGTCTGAAGCGCAAAGCTCATTTAATCCCTTATATTCGATACAGAGGAGCCCGCATTGCTCTAGGTTCGGCTGGATGACGCGCCATCCCCTGCGGAGGTCTTCATAAATTCGATATTCGGTAAGGTCCTGGAATGTCCTCCAGGTTTCCCGGCCTTGCGGAGCATCTATCCGCAAATTCCTATTCTGAGCGACATCCGATAGCTCGACTCCCAAGGAATCAGCGACGGCCCTGGCAATAGTATCGAATCGAAGACTCTTATGTTTTTTTATCGCTGCCAATATGCCAGCTCTCAACAGCGAAACCAAAATGAAATCATTAAAATGGCCAGCTTGCAGAGAAGCATCCTGCCTATTGTCGGTAAAACTTAGAACTTTGCGACCGCTCTCCTCTATCCCTCCTTCTGAAGCATTTTTAAGGGCAGAGATAGACAGTACCGTGGTTGAAGTGCTTCGCCCTTCCGTGGAGAGGCCGACGAGCTTTTTGTAATCCAACCTATCTCTGAGCGTATAGAATTCACCACAGTTCAGGCATAACGAGAACGGTTTCGGCTGGAACCACATAGGCGTCGCGCTCGGCTGAGATGTTGTCGAGAAATTTGTATCTGGAAGAACCCATAGCAATTGTGGAATATGCTTTCTATAGTTGCGCTTGACTTTGCCATTGCGATCGAACCATTCGGGCGGAAGATGTTCAAGATCCCACGTAGTTTTTCCATGATCGGCCGCCAACATTAAATAGCCTGCCGTTATTTCTTCATCCGGAGATACCTCCTGCAATGGGTCGCGTGGAAAAAATGAGTTCTGTGCCTCTTTCTTTATGACGGCATAATAATCCTGGCCACAAACTCGGCAAAATTGGAGGGGAAAAAGAACGTGTTCTTTATCTTTGCCTGGAGCATAATATTGCCCTTGCAGACTGAGGACCCGCTTAGATGATGGCTCGAGAGTAGAATAGACGGTGCGTCCTTGGCCGAAGAATTGGTGGAGTTTAAAGGCAAAAAGAGGAAATCCCTCTTCTGTTTTCAGCCTAATCCCGAGCAGAAAAAAATCTTGAAGGCGCGTTTCGCACAACGCATCGTCAAGTCCAGTCAATTCGCTTAGCTTTTTTGCCCCTTCTTTAAGGCTTAGGGGAGTTTTGCGGCGGAGGTTTCCGTCAGGCTCAACTTCGATTCCGAAGGTTTCCTCGATCCAAATAGCCAGCGGGTTTGAAAGGAAAGCTTCTCTGCTTGATGGCAAAGCAGCCCCGAGAGATAGCTTGAGACTATGGGGAGTGGAGATAATCGCTGGGTCAGTAATCCTGGCTAAAGTCTCTTCGACCGCGTCCTCAGATCCAACTTTAATTCCGAACAACTTTTCGGCGAATTGAGCTACAGCCTCCTGCCTTTCTTTTTTAGAGGTCGCCTTTCCGGCTACCATGGTTGCACTCGTTCCAATGCACAAAAGATTTGGGTTTCCGCAGCGTTCGCGGAGACGGCGGATGAGCAGACCGACATCTGCGCCGTGTCGACCCCTATAAGTATGCACTTCGTCAACGACAAGAAATTCGAGGCCTGATGTAGCTTTATCGACTAGGTTATGTTCTTCCGGGCGGACAAGCATGAGCTCTGCCATCACATAGTTTGTGAGAAGGATATGCGGAGGATTGTTTTGGATGCGCGTCTTTTCTTCGAACCGTTCCTGTCCAGTATATTTTTCAAACCGAACCGGGCATTCTTTGCCCGTTCGCTCCTTGTATTGGGCTGCAAGGGAGATAAGGGCTTCGTACTGGGAGTTCACCAGAGCATTCATCGGGTAAATTATGATTGCCTTTACCCTTGGCGAGTCGTTCGCTTCAGAGGCAACTCTGTTAAAAATCGGAATAAAATACGTCAGCGTCTTGCCCGATCCAGTGCCGCTCGTGATAACAAAATGCTTTTGGGCGAGCGCTTTATCTATGGCTTCTCGTTGGTGCCGGAAAAGCCTAACCGATGTGCCGTCCTTGTTTCTAAATATTTTGGCGCAAATATTATGTAGTTTGCCTTCGCGAACGAGCTGTTCGACTGGCTCAGTATATTGATAGGCGGGATTCAGCTGAATCAGGACGTCCGGCCAAAGCTCTCGGCGGTCGAGGAGAGTTTCTTCAACAAACTGCCTAATCCGTTCCTCAGCGATCGAAAAGAAACTCTGGATATATTTGCTATAATCATTAATGACAGATTGATGTAGATTAAAAATGCTCATAATTTATGCGTGATTATTTATAAAGCTCTTTTACTATTTCGATCAGCCACTTCTCTGTTTTTTCATGCTTCCACCAACCGGTCGGCGATGAATAGCTAGCGGTGGGTCCACCGAAGGCGAAAAAACAGAGAGCAGTGGCATGAGATAGCCATACTCCTTCGCCTTTTTTTAAAGCTTGGAGATCCTTGTCAATCCACTTTTTTGCGGTATTATCAGCTATTTCTTTTATCATTTCTTCTCTTTCGAGCAAAGCTTTTCTTGATGCTTCATCAAATATAAATCGGATCAAATTATAGTTAAGATATTTCGGATCTGGGGTTGCTAATAGTTTAATATTTTTATGGGAAATTGAAAAAACATCTTCGACGCGAATTAACCCCGCTTTAATAAGTTCACCCCAGCTCCAAGTTTTTTTTGTAGAGCTAATTATTCGTCCCACTTGGTCTTCGATAATGACATAATATTCGTGTTCTGACTTGGTTTCCCCTTTAAATCGAGCTAGCCTTATCCCCTTAATATTCAGGTCGAGAGCTTCCTTGATTGCATCAGGTGAAAATTTTGATCCCACTAAAACTCCTACAGGACTCTTGATAATATCGACAACACTGGATTCGTTAAGCCCCTGAAGCCCAAGGCCAAGAATCCACTTCTTGATCTCGGCTCTAGGGCCTTCCTCATGATCCCACGCCTTGAGATAGCTGTCTAGTTGCCTAACGGCAGGACTATCTATTTCACCTACCTTTAGTTCAAATATCCGAAGTTCAAACGAGCCATCTTCGTTCTTAGAAACCCCAACCATGTCCATTCGGCCTCGCATCTCAGTTCCAGCTCGCGTAAATACTTCCTTCCTTACAAGAGAAGGCAAGCTGCCCGGGGAGGTCGGATCCCAGCATCCTACAATAGCTGGATTATTCATGAGAAAAGACTGCATGTCTCTTTCGGAACGAAATGCTTCTATAGATCCGATTTTTTCTGTTACTACGCGCCAAATCTCAGATTTCATTTGCATCTCCTGTAAAATTCTTACTCGAAAGAAGTTATGTCTAATACCTCTTGAATATTTTACTCTGATGCCAATGTAAGGCCTCTTCGGCGGGTCTGCAAATGTCTGAAGCAGGGCCGATAAGAGCTTCTCCATTATACTCTTCTAAATCAAATCGGCGCCTTTCTGCCCGCAATACAGATGGACTAAGCTTTACTGCTTTTGAATCTGTAATCGTAAAGAGCCCCGTATCAAAAGCCCAATGATGACGTCGACAAAATGAAAGGCCATTCCTTGGATCATCAGGTCCGTGTTCCTCAACGGGGATTATATGGGCAGCTTCAGCTTCAATTATTGATTCATCGCCATTTTGCTTTAGTAAGAATTTCGACTGACAGACAGCGCATTGGCATCTATATTCCTCAAGGATAATCGTGCGGAATGCCTTTTCTCGAGCCTCTTTATTAATCTGATATTTGGAACGGGCTTCTTTTAGCTGAAAGGGCATAATGAGGCAATTTCTCAGCGAGTACAAAGCTACATCATAGGCACTTTTGTATTTCTCGATCTGCTGTGAAATGAGCTCGCTGCAACCTCTGAGCATAAATCCGCGGCTGCTAACATCGAAGTTTTCGATCACGGCCGGGCCCAGAATTTTATATCTTGCTCCTTCTGGATGGCCGTGGGGGCGAGACGTCACAATTACCATTACAGGAACTTTGTCTCTTAGGCAGGCTAACAGCGATCTATTGGATGCTGATTCCAGACTGCCTTCTTTGGCTGCATATATCATTGTCCATGAGCCGTCATCCTGCGGTTGGAATTGATCGCGATAGACTTCCCGGTCTGCGCCGGCGGCCGATCTGCTCCAGATACAAAACGCATATTTATCCGAAGCAGGCTTATAAATTCCTTCTGCAAGGTTGTGAACTCGAGGAATGCCGGCTTGGGAAAAATGCTCGCCCGTTTTTCTGAGAAATTGAGATGTCACATTCACTCCGGTGAATTTCGCGAGCGCCATAAAAGCTTGGATTCGCTCTTCTATCCTCATCTTGATTAAAGTCATCCTTTAAACATATTTTCATTATGCCAGATAAGGAGTTCCTTCGATGGCCAATCGGTTTGATTTCGCGGCAGATGGTGGATTTTATTTCCATGAAAAGGATAATAATAGCGGCCGTTTTCGAATTCCTCGTGGATGCGACGGCTGACTTCGATTCTCAATTCAGGGGTTACGGTAATATATCCCCTATCAAACAGCCTATGGACGTCGGAACGCAGTAATAATCCATTATAGACAGCGTTCGGGCCTTTTTCCTCAACAGGCTTTATATGAGCCGCCTCGAGCGCAGGCAGGGTATGTTCTTCAGTAATGGCGCACGATCGTTGGTAAGCGTCTGTCACCAACACTCTAAAAGAACCCTGGCCCAATCGCGGCGTTATGAGAGCCGGCGCCCCAAATCTTGGCCCTTCTTCCATGATTGTCCGGGATTCGAAGGGCACGTATTTGTTGGCGATACGGAGATTGACTTTTTCCCAGAATGACTTCCCCGGCTCTTTATCCATATCATAATGCTTTCCCTGTTGAATAGACGGTTTCCAATCAGGAGGGACCGGCAGCCAGGCGGATTGCTCAA
>Ga0315280_10005239_pt1 | contig 18621 bp, 22 predicted proteins | sample YL17G06_40_MG_FD_203697 | JGI IMG/M metagenome (GOLD analysis project Ga0315280, IMG submission 203697) | Sediment microbial communities from Yellowstone Lake, YNP, Wyoming, USA - YL17G06_40 | ecosystem: Environmental > Aquatic > Freshwater > Lake > Sediment | place: USA: Wyoming | collected... | reverse complement strand
TAGAATCGTTAGGCAGATGGGATGAGTCTATATTAGCGGAGGATACGGACATAACTTTTCGTGTATATCTTGCAGGTTACAAGATTCGTTATGTTAATGAGGCAGAATGTTATGAGGAAGCAGTTGATAGCTGGCGGGCTTATTGGAAGCAGAGATATAGATGGGCTAAGGGACATATGCAGTGGTATTCTTTTCTGAAAAAAACCATTGTTTTGCGTTCTTCTTGTGCTAAAGGGTTATTTTCGTGCTGTGCGTTATGCTCTGCATGGTGTAGGGCATGGTTAAGTTGCGTTTCACGTTCGCCTGTCTGAATGGTCCGTGAGACGCATGCATGAGGTGCGTTAGCCCAACGGAGAGGATGAAAGGTGCCGTTGAAAAGTGCGATTGATGAGCGTTTACTCGAGCTTTTAGACAAGCCCATGGGAAGAATGGACCTTGTCAGAGAATTGAAAAGCTATCCGACAACGGTCCAATGTCGCCTAGATAAGCTGTGGCAAGAGGGCAAGGTTCTCAGGAGCCGAGAGAAGATCCACGCGAGCTTTGTCGATAGCAAACCCGGTGTAGGCCGGTATTGGAAGAAGCTCTCGACGTTTCTGTGGATTAGGGCAGATAGTAGGGCCATGACGCCCAGCGGAGTCATAACCATTGAAGTGCCGTACACACAGCGGTATACACTGGAGGAGTCCAAGAAGAAATACAACGTCGCCTTCATTCCCTTCAGCAAACCCGTAGTCGAAAACGTCAAGGAAGGATGGCTCAACCAGAAAGAAGTGCTGAAGTTTTTCAAGAACCGCGACATAGGAGCTGTCCCAAGTGAAGTCGCTCAAGCCTTCAACACACCTTTGAGCAGGGCAAGCCGAACTCTCGGGAAAATGCGAAAACAAGGCCTCCTCGAAAGACGCGGATACTGGAACCCAACACTAGCCAAAGAAACACCTTTTCAAGGACGCATCAAAGGATACGTCTACGGCTTACCTGGGACGGACCAAGCTAAGAAGAGAATCGAGCAGGGAGAAGGCCTGTATAGCCCGCATGCCAACGCAATACTCGTGGAGATCCGCAAGGACAGCAGCCTCAAACGATTCACATCCTACGGCAAGTTTGAAGAGGAGCTCGGGCAATACGAGACGCTGAAAGCCATCAAAATCTTAACGCAGATCTATCCTGGACTCGTGACCGCGACGATCGGCGGCCAAGGCTTCATCTACGACAAGCAATACTTCACCAGCGAAGACATCGATAAACAAGTCGCCTACTGGGAAAGACACGTCAGCATCAAGAAACGACTGACAGGAGCCATAGGAGCTTTCCACGAAGCCTTTTCACAGCACGCCATAGACTTAGCCCTGAAAGACATGGACATCAAAGTAACATTCTGGCGAAAAATCGGCAAAGGCAAGGAATCCTACAACATTAGACTAAGCAACGCGAAGGAGCTCGACCGAGTCCTCCAAATAGACTTCTACTATCGAGACAAACTCCTTTGGCGCCACTACTACCCAATAGAATGCAAATTCTACCGAGGCGGAGCCACACCTGAGCACCTGAAAGAGTTTATCGACAAGCTACGGTTCAGCACAGAGTTTGGCGAGCAAATCGCACTGCAAGAAGGAAACCAGAATCTACAAGTCCACGTCGTAAAGCAGAATGTTCACCCGATCTTGATTAGCCCGTACTTCAAAAAGGAAACGCACCAACAAGCCAAGAAATACCACGTGGAACTCCTACCAACGTGGTTGCTGGCCAAACTCGCAGGCGACACGATCGGAAAGAAGCTCGAAATGAGAAGACTTTTCGAGGACTACCTAAAGCAGGGCGGCAACATCGAAGCCTTCCTCACAGAAATCTTTAAGCGGAAAAAATAATATTAGCCCTACTGGAGCTGTGAGCTGCCGGAACAACTTTTTCAGGCCTAAACCCCTCGGAAAAGCCGGTGGCTCATCGCTCCTTTCCTGCCGACAATGGCTTAAATAGGACAGTGCCTAAGGTTATTTTAGGGGTTTAGGCAAATGCGAAAGCTAAAAACAGAAAATATGCCAAATTTGGCTTTGCGCGGCGACGAGAAATCGCCTACCTGTCAAATTCCGAAAGTTAAGAAAGGGGATATCTTCTACGCAAGTTGGGGCTGGGAGCAGACCAACATAGATTTCTGCATTGTCGAAGAAGTCTCGCCCACTGGCAAAACAGTCAAATGTAGAATGATGGGTGAAAAAGAAATTTACGAAGAAGGCATGCATCCCATGTCAGAATACGTAGTTCCCAGCGGACCTGACCCTAAAGGAGAACTTTTCAGGCTTCATGTCCGCACAACATCAAAGGGCGAGCCATGCCTAGTCGGAAAATATCCATATACCCAAGGTGATACACGCCGCGACTACTTTTGGAAATGGGACGGACATCCACTATACCAATCGCACTATGCCTAGAATAATAAGGCAATAATTACGTGATAACAATGCGACAACAAGCCCACGGCAAATTCTGGCCACACGTGCGGGCTATGATCTGGGAAAAGGCGCAGCAGCTCTTCCAAGAAGACCAGGCGCGGACCATGGGCTCTGATTTTAAAGGCATAACTGCAACTAGGAAGGAATTGCGCGAAGGCGGCTACTTTTATCAAGCAAAACTTATTGTTTTAAGAAATCTTTGGCTGCAAAAGAAGGGATTGCCTACAACAGACGAGGAAGAATTAATCAAGGAGTATAGTAATAATATTGAGCATGCTTTTCAAGGGACATCATATTAAAAAGATTATGGAGGGCAGGAAAACCCAAACGCGCCGGACCAGCCAGCGAAAATACAAGGTCGGCCGCTACTATGCCATCCGTGACCGCTGGTTTGGAAAACCACAAGGCCACATTATCATAACCCGCCGATTCCAACAAAAGCTCGGAGAAATAAGCCCAGAAGACGTAAAAAAAGAAGGATACAACAGCCTAGAAGACTTTCGTAAGGCATGGATAGAAATAAATGCGTCTTGGGACCCTGAGCAGATCGTCACGGTTTACGAGTTTGCATATGTTGAAAAGCCAAGTTCTCCCAGAAAAGGTAAGCCTTCACCTGAAGAAGAATCCCAACAACTTTGATGAGCTTAGCCATCCTAGGTATATCAGCATTTTCTACACCTTCAACATAATGTGCTTTTGTGCCGAAGGCTCTGTGACGGTTAACCGCAATTTCCTTGTGCAAACGTGGATGACTATTCCTTATGAAGGCTTCTTTCAACATGGCCATCTGTTTTGGGCTTAACTTTTCAAGTTTGCGACGTACATAGAACTCGCTACCCAAAAGCTTAGTATTAAACCCTAGCTGCTCAAGTACGTCGCAAATCTTTAAGGCTTCTTTTCCTGGAACCTGAAAGACCACACGCTGCATTCCTCCACGCTCGGCAAACGGATTATACTTCGCCATGACCGCAACCATTTCCACATAAGGCGTTCCTGCCAAGGGCAATGTTTCCTTAACAAGTTTGGCTCCTAGGCTTATGCTGCGGTATTTCGGATGTACCACGACACGACTAATAATGCTCAGCTTCTTATTCAACTCTTTAGGAGTCATCTTCGGCAGAACAAGATTACGACCCATGCAAGTCATCGGCGGATAATTATAAACAATCACACCACACAATTCATAGCCACGCCACAAGCCATAGATCTCACGAACCGCACCCAAATTTGGACTACGATAATGAAACTCTTCCAAACGACGCCAATCATCACGAATACCAGGCTCTATCCGCATTTCCTTGACAAGACTGCACTCTTTAGCAGCTTCATTCGGATAGTAGTTGACAGTTATTTCTTTGCCGAAGCGCTTGTGCACATGCACACTAGGTTTCAGATCCTCGAATAGGTCTAGGTGCGTAGTAGCCACAACAACAGCCTTACCCAAGCTCCTGGCAAACTTCTGCACATTAAAAGCTACAATCTTTGCAGTATCACGATCCAATGTAGCGCAAAACTCATCCATAACCCACCACTGCTTACCGCTTTCAATCATTTTGGCAATACGATAACGATATTTCTGGCCATCGCTCAACTGATCGTATGTACGTAGGAAAAGAAAGGCGTCATTCAATCCGACACGACTAAGGAACTCGAGGCCTTCCTCAACCGTTTTGCCAACCGTTTCAATTAACGGCTTACTACGAGCAACATGAACCCGAGCCATGTCAACCGCCTCGTCGCCCAGATCCTGCAGCAATGCTCGTAGTAACACGCTTTTGCCGCTGCCACTATCACCGGTGATCAGCACAACATCGTTAGGGCTTATCTTTAACTCAACATTATCCAAAATAACAAACCGGCGCTGCTGATCCAAACCTAACCCAAACGCTTCAGCAACCGCAACACTCCGAGGCGTGAGTTTAGCAGCAGTCTCATAGGCTATGTTAAACGTGAACTTGCCGGAACTCCTATCATAAACACGCCTAAATTTCTGGATTCGGAAGTACTCTCGGCGCCTTCTCAACGCTGGAATCTCCATAAATACTCTGCAAACCTAAGCTTAAAATCGCATTGCAGAAAAGACACATTCAACCCGTAGGGAGAGGTAAGTTAAAGTGAATTTGTTGGATCCGCAACCATTTCGATGCGCGTGCGCGCTTTTTGCCAGACTCCCACCGATGCGAGCAAGGCCGTTTGCCAAAACACACGCCTAGACACAAATGGGGTGCGCTATTCACTCAAGAGCTTTTGTTATTTTCTGAACATCATACGTGTTTTCTGAAGTCACTTCTCCTGTTTCAGCGTTTCGCTCAATCAAGAAGCATCTGAACTCTTCTTTCTCTTTTGCCTCATCTTCGGCATAGACACCCCGGTGCAGAGATTCCCACACATCCATGCTGTGGGTGGAAAGAAAGACTTGCAGGTTTTTCTCACGTGCGATTTCAACCAAGTACTTGATTAGCTTGCTTAGAGATCCAGAATGCTGGTGACTTTCAATCTCTTCAACACATAGAGCGGTATTCTCCAAAGTCATTGCAGTTCCCAATATCCCCACACAGCATCTCAACCCATCCCCAAAATCGCTGAAATATCTCAGCCGCCCACTTTCCTTGAAAACTAATCTCCTTGCAGTTGGATCTTCAGGGTGAGGAATGAACTCCCATTCTTTTCCTTTGCCATAAATATCGTCCAATATCTGTCCGAAACTTGCATCCGCGCCATCTATCTTGAGTCTTCCCAAGATTCTTTCAACCTCAGTCGTTTTTGATTTCATCGTGCAATCAATAAGCGACACGTGTGACACATATGAGGATAGTGTCTGTTTGGTTTTCTGATCCATCTGCATACGTTCAATCACGCGGCCTCCATGCGAGGTTACCGAAAAATTGCCCATGTAACTCGTTCCCCCCAACGCAATATTATCCGATGCTCCACCAGTCGATTGAAAGAAGTGGGAGAAGAAAGTATCTCTTGCAGGTCCTTCTGGCTTTATTTTCCAGCAAAGCTCAGTTGACCCAAAAAGGGCCCGTATAACTATTTCGGATTGCCTATTATATCCAAACCAGAGTTCACTGGCACCTGTAAACACATCAGTCCGGCGTGACATGACTAAAGAAAGCTGTGGTGGTTCATAAAACTCATGGCACAGATAGTAGATAACCTCCATGATCGTCGATTTCCCTGAGTCGTTTTTCCCAATTAGAAGATTGATTCTCGCCAAATCCTCAATGTTGAAAGACCCTATTCCCTTGAAGTTCTGGATGCTCAGTTTCGTAAGCATAAAATATTCTCCTGCCATCTCTACTAGTAATTCTACAGAAGACTTAAAATCTTTTCTTAATCAATCTAATCTTGAGATGTTATAAATAAATTCTCCGAATCGATTGTATGCGTGAGCCAAAAGTCCCGCTAGTTAACAAACCTCTCCAAAATTTTCTTAAGCCCCTAAGAGTTAACAGAACCAAAAATCGAAATTCTTAAAAACCGTAGGGGGTAGGCGCCCAAAAAACATAGGGTCTGACAAGATTTTAGCGGGCCCGCCGGGATTTGAACCCGGGACCGTAGGTGTGTACACACCTATCTTGTATCGCCAATGACCTTACGTTTAGCCAATTCTTTCCGAATCCGCTGCAACTTATTAGCCCTACGAGGTATGACCGCAAGGAAGGGTTCAGGTGCCATTTCAACCGTAGCATAAAGCGCTAAGCATGTAGCCCAAAAAACATCATCATGCTGATTTTCAGGATGATAGTAACGGTATGTGCCATCCTTTTTCAACTCGAATTTTTCCACGTTCAACTCAACCGAATAATTCAGTTTCTTGTTGGGCGAAACTTGGATATCTACATATGGATAGGCGTAGGAGCCGTTTAGCATACGTTGTTTTAGAAGGCTAGCCATTTCCTGCTTCCGAGGATGCGTGAATGTGACGCCTTCCACATTCTCGATGCCGCCGTTAATCATGTCTTCAACGATGTAGTTGCCCACGCCAGTTATGTCGCAGCGGATCTTTTCAAAGTGTTGCCAACGGTCAGCTAGCGTTTTAACGTAGCCGATGACACTAGCGTATTTTGTTTCTAAGGGCCACACTTTCACATGACGAAGCAGAAACTTGTCATCAACCTCTTCTGCGACCGCGAAAGCTGAATAGTCTTTTTCCTTGCCAAAGTCTAAGCCGCCGAAGAATCTACCATTATGAATACTCTCAGGATCCCAGAGCTCTAGGTCCGCTTTTTGACAATTTGTGATCAGGCTTAAGGGCAGCCAAACGGCTTCATCCTCAGCCCACTCAGCCTCCATTTCACGTTTCCAACGCCAAGGGTCATCCGAATACTCCTCTTTTAATTGTTCAGCTTTTCTATGCGTTAAGGGACCATTAGGTTCAAGAGCCTGCTGCCATGTCACATGACTCTTGGCAAAATGCTTGTATTGCGGTCTGTTAAAAATCTTCCAAAACATACTGTCCGTCGATCCAGGTGTGCTGCTGCAGATGAATTTTCCATGAGCCTTAGTTGCGAGCGTAAACACGATGGCATCATAAAGCTCCTGATCCATTGGAATGTAATTGTACTCATCAGCATAAACAATGTCGAGAGTGAAACCTCTTATCGTATCTGGGTTGCAGGGAAAAGCCTGAATAAGGCTTCCGGAACGAAGAGAAACCATAGTAGCCTGAGGCTTGCGATAAAGCCCCCGGGGCAACTTAGATAAGAAACCATTAATCTTGCGTATCGGAATTTTCGTTTGACGCCAACTAGGTCCCACAATGGCAATCTGGGCTCCAGGATGCAAGAGGGCATAATGCAGCAGCCAAGCGCTAATCATGTGCGTTTTGCCACTTTGCCGACTCCATCGCAGGGCAACAGAATCATTCTCGGCTATTAGTTTGGCACCTTGACGCTGATAATCAGTAAGTTTTAACCTAAGCCATTTCTCACAAAACTCGGGAAAATCCTCTGGAACCTTACGCTTCTGAGCCTCCAGGAGGCCCTCAACTTGTTGCTGCAGCTCCTCTGCCTTTTTCTTTTGCCACTGCTTCATTAATCAACTTCTCCAAACGCTCCAAATCCTTCGTAACCTGAGCCTCATCAAAACTTTTGCTAATACTATTCATAACTTGCCCGATGTATGCCATAATACGCATCCAGATTTGGAGTTGCTTAGGAGTGACCTCAGGATCCTTGCTCTGCGCATAACCCTTAGCCATATTAAACATGTCCTGAAGGTCATTGAGGAGCTTCAAACGGGTCTTCTGCATGTCAACTTCAAGCCGTTTCCTAGCCCGTCTAGCCACAGAAACAAGTCGAACCCTATCTTTTCTCAGCCCCTACCCCCCTAGGTTTTTTGACCAACAAAAATGCCCATAATCGTTCCGCTCAGGCCCGTGATAGCAGCGAAGATCTCGCTGTTCCAGCTGCCCAGAAAAGCCATGTGAGCGATCTCGAGAGCTGATAGACAAACAGTCATGCCAATAGCGAATTTCACGCCCAACACAAGCTTCTCGTTCGGCTGCACAACAATAATTTCTGTCTTTCCCCTGGAGCCCTTACGCTGAACGGTTTTGGTTAGAGCCTTTTTAATAATATCTTTCATGATGGTTCCTCAAACGTTCTTGGCGCTTCTTTGAAAGAGTCCGCCTACCGCCCAACAGGAAACTGTTTAACAGTTGCTGAGCCTCCTCTTTGCTTATGTATTCCACTTGAATGACTTTGACGTTGACGCCCCAAACAAGCGGTATAGCGGTATAGTCAATATCGAAAATGCCATCGGCATACCGAAAATGGTTCTGTCCTAAAATAATGTGTTTATCATTTTCACCCAACAATCCTATAAAAATGCCTATGCTAAACACTGGAACATCTATTCCAGTACGCCCTCCACTCAAACTTTTGCCTATACTGGCATCATGCCAATCCACACGAATAAGACTGCCTGGCTTAAGGCTTTTAATCTGCTTCAGAACCTGCTTATTCATCATCACATCAACCTCGCAATCTTGTGTCTACTCAAATGATCAGTCTTGCTTCTGAGAGCATATACATAGTCAGCCAAAAGCGGAACCTCACGACCTAACTCCAAAGTTATCTCAAGCGTTTGAGTTCGAGCATTAACATAATACTCAACGCTCAAAATGCGAAAATCAGCATCAACATTCTCGTTGGGCAATGTTACATGAATTTTGTCGCCGGGTAAAAGCGGTGTGGTGCCATAGTCAATGACCGTGCTGCGAACCGTAAGATACTCTGCAGGATCCTTTAGCTGAGCGAGAATAGCCTTAGCCCTTAACATGCATTCATTATCACTGTACAGCTCCTCATCAGTGTCAACTAATTCTCTGACTCCATAATTACTTTGGCTCGTTGAGTCCTCTTGTGTATTCTTGAATCGACCCTTATCAAAAAATAATCCGTCAATATAAAGGTCCCATTGTAAATTCCATTGAGCTTCAAATTTTATTGCGCTTATGTTAAACCATGAGGGATTACCCACCTTCGTCCATATCCCATTAGGATTTGTTAAAGCATCATACTCTTGCGATTTACCCAAGGGCAACTCGTTAAGTCTCCAATCGCTCATACTTGTGTATCCAACTGTGAAGCTTGCTTTTTCAAAATAATTATTGGCATCAGGCGCTAATAGGCGAACCCAATGATGGTCCTGAGGAACATATTGGCTAAGACACCAAAACTTCAGCATTGAATAATAGAAAGGTGAAAGCCCAGAGAGGTTGCGATGAAACTGCACACGATACGTGTTCGGGTCGGCTCGACCAAAAATGGAATAAGACCCAACCTTCTTATATATTGCAGACCGATGCACACCCTCACCATGGTCCAAAACCCAGTTTTCAGGCGGTTCCGAAGCGGGCTCCGTCCACGCATCTCCATCACTTGGATCCGTGCGATTTTGAGCCCCATAAATCGTAATTTTATTCCGAACCCCAAATATATCCTTGCGATACTCACTCTGCTCAATCTTATCAGTAAGACTCACGGAAGATGTCTTACTATTTCTAGCGAAGAACTCGAATTTGCCATCAGGCGCAACGCGAAAATCAAATCCGATCACGCCAGCAAGATCAGCACTTCCAGCAATAAACTTTAGAATATCCCAAGCAGGCGTATTCTCATATTCAAGTTTCGAGTAAGTGGTATCTGTATTTTCGACTAGTTCAGTGGAATTTCTAACGTGACTTAAACCAGCATAGTAATCCAGCAAGTCCTTAACGATTGCTTCGCCTTTTTGGCTATTGTAAGTTTTTGTGACTACATAACGAAATAATTTCTCGCCCCAACATCGACCACTGACACGCAGATAATTCTCGCTAGGACCTGACTCGTACTTGATGCTTTCGGTCCTCGTAGTAATAATTTGAGGACAGTTAGCTCCACGTCCAATGTTGATGTAGCCATCTTGACCTACAATAATCGGATATGTTCCGCCCGGACTGTACTTCTTATCCCAATTCTGAAGCAACAATTCCCAACTGCTAACCTCTTTCGTTGCCCCTAAATGCACTCTGGCTTCGATAATGTCACCTTGAGGAGGTGTAACAGAGCCCAGAACAACAGCCAACACGGGAATGTTAACACTCACGGAGTATTTTCAACTCCTCGACGGTAGAGATCAGCCTCTCCAGCACGCTGAATGCTACGACTTTGAGTTGGCATTTCAGAAGCAGCCTCATTGAAACTTTGAACACTTGCAGTCGCAGCATTCATTTGCGAAGCAAAATACCACATGGCCGCAGCAGCCGCTATAATCACGGCGATGCCGACCCCGGTTAAAGCCAAAAAGGTCGCGTAGCTTATATTTAAGGAGTTTTGAGCCGCAGTCGCAATCCAACATGCAGCAGAATACACCTTCTGAGCGATGGCTACGCCCATACTGGTCCGCATAAACATGCCCATAACCGTGACAACCATCATGGCAGAATTGAAAACCCTAGCCTGCTCATCATTCAACAAACCGAACTCATGCGCAATATGACCTATTACCGTGCCAGTCGCACCTAAACCAGCGATAGCAGCGCCAAGGCTCTTTATCCGCACGCTCAAGGCTTCAGCGTCTGTCTGTATCCTAGAGAACTCCGCACTTGCCCTATTGACCGCTCGAATTGTAACGGCAATTTCACGAAAGCTCATAAACCAGCCTCCGATTTGGCCTGCTCAATGGCGCCAATAATGTTCATTTCGAGACTTGGCAAATACTCTTGGATGGCCGGATAAAGATACGGTTGCGCTCGCATTCGCCTAGTCCCCAATTCTACGAAAAGAGCGTAAGTAGCTTCAGCTCCTATCTCAGCAACCCAATCCTTGATCTTGGCATAGATTGAGCTTCTTAAATGACCTGTTCTTACTGGAGCGTTTCGCATGGCTGCAGCCTTAACATCACTCGCCCAGCTACACAGATAGCGGTAGACCTGACGCTGCATGCCACTATCAAACTTCTGCATTGCCGCTTGAAACTCTTCAATACCTTGGACGTCACAGGTTATTTCAACGGCCATGTTTCTTCGCCTCTCTTTCCGCCTTTTCCTTCTCCTCGAGCGCCATCTGGTCTAGGATATTGAGGATGACGGTGAATTGCTGGATGGTTTTTGCTGGCTGTCTTGCGAGCTGTGTTGGGAGCCATCCGAAGGCTTGACAAAGCCGAAACTCTGAAAGAGCCGGATGCGGCTTTCCTCGTCTAATTGCGAGAGTAAAAAACGGAGATCCTCGTGGCTCATGCCATTCAGTTTGTTTGCAACCTTTGAGAATAATTCACCAAGTTCTATAGGAACACCGACATCCTCGCCCAGAAGCTTCTCAAGTGAAATAGGCTTGCTCTCTGGCTGCTCCTTGAGGCTAGCCCAGATGGTCTCTGCTTGGATTGCGATGAAGTCACTGCTTTCAACTTCGCCGCTTGCCTTGCTGTATTTGGTGTACTTCTGAATTATGCGATTTCTCTTAGCCCAAGTAATCTCTTGGAATACATAATGCCCTTGGTACTCTTTCCCGAACCGATCATCAATTTCTAAAACTTCAGTTTTCATGCTTTCACCCTAGCTGGCGCTGATCGCAACAGGACCCTTAGCCACAAACCGAGCCTTAGCACAGATCAGGTCTTCCAGCCATTTCGTGTGCGTTATGCTGTCCCATTTGCATGCGGTGAATGTAGCCTTATTCGTTCCGCTGAGACCAAATTCCAAAGCAAACTCTGTATCGGCTAATGCCTCATCCATTTCAGCCTTGCTTTCAAACTCGAACGTCAGTTCTCCGCTCAGCTCTCTGTGACCAAATGGAATGTACTTCGCAAGACACCCGCTTGACGTGCGAATTACAGGCACTCTTCTCGGATTGTTTACAATGTCAAACTTCCAATCAGTCACGCGGTCCAGAACCGTTGTGTCCTTCTTCACATAGCTTTCATGGAAAGCAACGGCACCAGCATGGTCCGTATATGTCGCACCCGTAATCTTCGCTGTTCCCGTCTCCAGGTCTTGACCCTCAAGCTCCATAACTGCTTTGATAACATCTTCGATGCTACATTGAACAGAGACCTTGCTGATTCGCATGCCCTTGAATAAGAGCGAGAGGATATCCGTGGCAGAAGCGAAAACTCCCTTATAATAGATCACTTGACAGCTGAGGCTCTTATCTAGGTCCATCTTAGCCCATTGAAGCAACTCGATAGGCGCTGCAGAAGGCAGCACATAGCCAACCTTGAGGCTGGGCTTCCGAAGGCCCTTCTTTATTACTTGCAGGTCGTAGCTGCCAGCTCCACGCAATTTGAGGTTGCTGGGGTCGAATCCCGGGTCGATGACATCACAAGGCACGCTCAGCATGCTCGGGTTTGTTGGCGTAGTGCCAAAGACAGTTTCAGCGACGTAGTAGAACCGCTCTTCGTCCACTCCATACGTGTCAACCATTTTTTATTCATTCCTCCATGACTAAAATACTCCTGAAATCGATTCGAAAAGCCAACCCTTCAAGAGAAACTCAGCCCTGAAAAGGTATGGCTTAACATCCGTGACGTCAATATTCCTGTAGCTCACGACGTCACAGTAAGTGAGGCCATAAACCTGAATCGTACACTGAACAAAATCGCAGTAGAGAATCGCAGGCGTTGAGCCATTGCTTGGGTTCGTGGTTTTGGCGAGAAGCCAGACATAACCGTTAGAGTCAATGAAGTCCGTCCAAGCTGAAGAGATCGTGATGGTTAAGGTCTCATCTCCCCCGCCTGTTCCGCTCTGGGTCTGCTGCCATGCTGAAGCGACGTGATTCCAAACTTTGATTGTGGCGCCGTTGCCTCCAGGAGCCGTGCCATAACCCTCAAAGTTGAGAACAATCTTCTTGACGCATTGCTCTCGAGCACCTATCTTAAACCTGAAAAGCATCAAGGCATACTCGTTGTTGACATTGTGGCTCTTTGAAAAGCGCACGTCATCGCTTGCCCAGATATTCTGATACTCCAGATTTGTTAACTCAGTCCAGGATACGCTAGAGGGAATGAGTTCTGTTGCTGCACCAGCACTGAAAGCCTTATGCGGATCTCCACTCGGATATCCGAGCCCATAGAAATTGTAAACCGTTTGATATGGCAAGTTGCGGTTTTCACGGATGATCGCATTTATTTGTGCAGTTACTTTATCCCTCATGACCTTGCCCGCATCAGCTCCAGGAGCCGTCTTATCGACGCTGTAGACATTGCAGCGGAAAACCATGTATCGACGTCTCAGACGTCCAGCAAGCTCAAGCTTCTGATCCTGGCTGCTGTCGAGCCCCATCGTTATCTGAGCGTCATATTCCTTGAGCAGCAGTTCCCGATCATAAGCCTCTTTTGTGGCCAGAAGACTCGCAAGAGAACCATTATCCTTGATCACCTGAATCCTCGTAGTAATAAGACGCAACAACGTTGTGACAGGGTCCTCGAGCTCGCTCAAGTAGCTAGCAACCTCCTGGTGATTGATTTGAAGTAGATTGTTTGATTCTCGTATGTGAAGGGCTGGACGCTCTGAATTTCGTAATCCTCGCCCCTGCGACGTATCTTGTCATGATGGCGCACTGGCACGAAAGTGTAGAATACAAGATAGTCATTAAGCAAATAGCCAGCCTCGAGAAGCACCTCTTCAGCTCTAACCGGCGAAACAATCGCCACAACATCCAAGGGCTCACCGTAAGTAACAGTCTCGACCGCTTGCCTCACGGGATAAAGCAGAACAGCTTCGCCTTTGCTGTTGAGAATCTGCGTGAACCTAGTCAAAGGCTCTTCATAATTAAGAAACATGCGGGCTAGCCACGTGACGTTAGCCATCGCCTTTTGCGGAGTGATCGGGCTATAGTCTGTGAAAAGAGGGCCCCAATACAAAAACTCGTCAGAATATTTGTTCACGACATCGTAGGCAAGTTTGAAGCTTGGCGGATCGCGCTCTTTCCTGATCTTCCACAAGATTCCTATGGTAATCGCATCATAGTACGCACATGCTGGGAACTTCGTAACCACGTCAAGATAGCCTGGCCAACAGAGCTCTGGCCAATAAGCAGGATATTGTCCAGATGCTCTGATTGACTGAATGAAGTTGTAGACTCGTTGGCAAGCGACGCTCCAGCTTTCATAGATGTAGAGACCCAACAAAGCAAAAGAAACTGGGTCGTCATAAACTTCAGTGTCATTTAAACCTACCCTGTACCATTTGCCTTCGCCAGAAGGTGGCGGCTGATAATAGAGGTAGAGCTGCTCCAAACCATCACGCAGGAAGGCAGCCAGATCAGCCATCATGGAATTATATCGAGAAGCATTTGCAGTATCATAGGTATCCGCGAGCATCTTCAAACCGATCAGGCAGTAGAGGTTTTCAATGCTCATGATGGTGTCCCAGGTATCGCTTATGCTGACGTAGTTTGCGAATCCGCCATAGTATTTGTCATGAATCCCTAAGTTTGCGGGCTCATGCTGCATCGTGTAGAGAAAAGTGTAACCCGCAAGTTTGGCAGCATCAAGATAACCTGAAGTGCCGATTAGGACATAGGCTTTCAAAAGAGCAGGAATAACACGACCCGCATCGATACTGTAATATTGAGTGCTTGACTCGCTAGATTTGAACCCGCCATAAGCCTTCTTAGCTGGGTCTGTGCATTGCTGAGTCAAAAGCCAATCAGCTAGGCTCGTTATTTTTGAGAGAATCTCCGCTTGCTTGGAAACGAATTGAGTAGCAGAATATGCCTCGAATAAGAACTCGATGGCGAAAGCAGCAGGAAAGGCGCCTTTGCCAAAATCCTTGTCGCCATGATCAACCGTTCCGCCCTTCGCCACATAATAAGTGTACGCCAGATTGTTTTTCATGGTCACGACATTGCCAGCCACTGAATCAACTTCATTCCATTCGCTGTGAGCTGAGTCTTTGATTTCACAGGGCATGCCAGCGCTAAACTTAGTGCCATCCGCAACTGTAACATTCTTCTGGCCTGCAGGCGGGTCCGCAGTCATTGCCGTAGTTACAATGTAAAACCAAGGCGCATAATGCATCACGAATTGGTAGTATACGTCAGGGACGTTAGCCACCTATGCCCTCCCCACATAAGGCACTTTCAACTTCTCGATGATACGCTGAGCCTCGCTCATCAAAAACTGCAGATTTTCTCTGCTGAGACCGCTTGGAGTGGCACCACTTGATTCGTTAACAGCCAAATCTCCAACACGAAAGCTCAAGCCAGAAGCCGACCCGCCAGTAACTTTACATGCACAATAAACCGCAGCGATGTTTCTTATGGCTTCAGCTTCTTCATCAGAGCAGTCCATATAATCGATGGTCTCCTCAAGCTCCAGTCCAAGAGTCACCGCAGCAGCTTTGGCAAACCTATTAACAGTTGCGTCTGAAACATCAGCTTCCGTAAGATTCACTCTTTCACGAATCTCTTGAGGCGTTACGGCAACCAATCGTCAAGGCTCCAACAAACGTATAGTTAATAGTAAGATATGAGAGCGAAAATGAAAAGCGTTCTTGCGAGATAAAAAGCATTAAACAATAAGTATTTCTGAACATAGATGAGAAAATGGGGGTAAACTACTGGATTTGAATAGCTAGATCGCCTAAAATTAGGAACAGTTTTGTTTTTTGCACTCCACCTTTGCCTACTTCAACAACTTCCGCTAGGGCTATCTGATCCGTGATGATTAAGGTTTTGTTCACGTAAGCGTTATCGCTTAAGCCTATGGCGTCTAAGGCTTGCAGAACTCGGGTTGGAGTTGAAACTTGGTCAACTAGGCTGATTGAATCGCTTATGCGAAGCTGTTTTAGGGCGTATATTACATCTGAAAGGCTAATCGTGTCTGCTACCGTGAAAAGTTTTGAAACTGCAATAACTTCGGCAAGGGCAATGGTATCTGTGATGGAGACTTGCGGTTTATTCCTAAAAACCTGGTCAAGCATGTTTAAAGCGTCTGAAACAATGAGGCTCTTATCAATTTTTACTGTATCAGACAAGCCAACAGTGTCTGCGACGTATTTGATTATGGCGCCAGTAATAACTTCAATTAATTCTGAAAGTGTTACTGAATCAGAAATCGTGAAGGTTTTGTTGCATAAAACAGTTTCTAAAAGAGCTATAACATCGGTGATTTGCAGCGCCTTGTTCGCCAACAGAGCATCGGCAAGTCCAAGTGAATCAGAGATTGTTAAGATTTTGTCACGCAAAACAGCATCGCTTAAACTTAAACTATCCGCAACTTCTTTAAGAATTGCTCCGCCAGTCGAGTAAGTGCAGTAAATACTATATTTGCGTGCAGAAGATGTCCCGCCTGAAGGAAATGTTGATGGGAAACCGTCATACGTTGCAGCTACAGTCTTATGTTGCCCCGTGTCGCCTGCATCATAATAAAAGTAGAGAATACCGTCTGCCCACCACACGAGCCAATAGTATCCAGCTGATAACCCTCCACCGCTAACAATATTTAGCGTCTTCCAATTGTCCCAACCGCTTCCAATTGTTCCTTCCTCCGTGTAGCCAACAAGTGTGTCAGGATACCCAGCGTTATCCGTGTAAATTGCAAATTTGACTTTTTGCGTTGCAGAGTAAAATTTTATGTATGCAGTTATAGAAGTTGCCGTCCCACTTTCAGAGCAATAAAATTTTGTTGCATGAAGATTATTTCCCCCTGTTTGTACTTGTGTAGCACCTTTTGTTTCATACCCAAAATTCGGGTCAAGCCCACCAACTAAAGGATTGCCAAAGACGTTCTGGTTCTTGCCATTATGCAAAATCTTGAAAGAATCCTTGCCCAGATGAACTATTGTGCCTCGCTTGTCTTTGCCCACAACTTTTAAACCGTGAACTAGAGAACCTACTCTACCATTACGTTCAATTTCCTCAATCCATTTTTTAGGAAGCTTCTTCGGAAACTTGAAAGTCACGATTTAATCACCTCAGCAAACACAAAAACTGGGGAAGCGAAGCAAACAACGAAAGCATTTTAGCTGAACGTTATTTTAAGCGACAAAGTCCAAGATTCTCCCGAAGCTTTCGTGCCTTTGTCTGCGACTTTGCGGTTCAAGTTTTTGCCAGAGTCATCAGCTGCATTGACAACCGTGAACTCTTGCCATGAATAGTTCGCATCAGCCGAACCAAAGGTGCTTCGCCACTCAGCCGTCTGATTGCTTCTCTGCGGATAACCCGTATCCATAGCCTTGAAAGCCTTATTTGTAGCTGCTTGCAATCCAGTTTGAGTTGCGCTTTCAGCAGCGTTTGAATCGCCAACGCCTAGCCTTGCGTTTGTGTTGTCCCATTTCGTCGGCGTGCCAAGTCCACAGATAATGTCAATCAGTTCGCCTAATCCCTCGTTTAAAGCAACGTTATCTTTGAAAACTTCAGTCGCAACATAGTTTTCGCCAGCCATTTTCTTTGCTTCTTCAATTGATGCTCCTCTCCGTAGCGCCTCGGCAATCCTGTTATCTGGGTCTTTAAACTTGTCTATGCGCCATTCAGCCTTCCAACCTATTTTCTCTTTAACTTCCATTTTTCATTCCTCCATTTTATTCGGTTTCTCGCACAATCGGACAAACCGATCATGTTCGAGCCACCTCTTTCAAAGTTGAATCAACGTTCCACGTAAAAGTAAGAGTGAAAAGCAACTCTGCCCCGTCGTAAGCCTTCAAAGTCTCCAATAAGCCGCTTGCATACCAAGTGAAGGCATATTTTGTAACCTTCTTATCCTTAGGCGGAGCCATAATATCGGCTAGGGCAGCACGAATATACTGCAACTGCAGATGTTCTGTCGGAACTTCGCCACTCATACTTTCATTCTCACCATGACTCTAAACAAACAAAAAAGGGAATTTGGCAGCTAAAAGGGAAATGCCAATCTAAGCTGTTGCCGGGGGGCCCGGTCCTGCGGCGATTTGCTTGGCCTGTTCCCATTTTGTCTTCAAAGCAACAACAATCTTCCAAAGTTTCTCTAATAGGTAAATGAGCGTTATGCCTGGACCAGTGTTAACAATTATTGTTGCAATTTGGTCGAGTATTGGTCCATATTCTGTTGCTACTGTTGTAGGTGCAATCTTTAAAGCTATAGCAATAAATCCTACGAGTATAGTCACCAAGAACGTTTTAGCAAATTTAATGCCATTAAAGGACTCTCCACTGGCGAAGAAGCCTACGAAACTATAGACTAGCCATGCAGCTACTATCCAACCAAAGGTGATAGCAGCCTCTTCAGGACCTGGAGTAACAGGTTCAGTTTCTCCCTGCGCAAAAGCCATAGGCACTATAGCGCCTATAGCCATACAGAGCGAAACTAAGATGGCCGCATACAGCAAAAACTTTCTCATTTTCCGCTTCCACCTCCTCCCACATTTGCGTGAGCATGAAGTAAACACGTGCTTCCCAGAAGACCGTAGCATAGAGAGGAGAAAGGAGAGAAACTCAAGTTTTAGCCTCCTGGGAAGCATTGGACTGGGAAGGCGAGGCTTCCCATAACTCCCAACCAAACTTAACCGCGTTCTTCCGAAACTCTTCTGGGCGAATTAAATTCAACTCAGCAGCATGAATTAGATCAGCTGCAATAACTTCTGGAGTTTCAGGCGCCCCCCAATTAAGTCGAACAGACGCCTTCACAGGGTCCAATTTTGGATTAGCAGCTGTGATAACTTTGCTCCATAACCTTTCAACATCCCGCTTAATCAACCGTTGAATAGGCA
>Ga0315280_10005238_pt1 | contig 18623 bp, 6 predicted proteins | sample YL17G06_40_MG_FD_203697 | JGI IMG/M metagenome (GOLD analysis project Ga0315280, IMG submission 203697) | Sediment microbial communities from Yellowstone Lake, YNP, Wyoming, USA - YL17G06_40 | ecosystem: Environmental > Aquatic > Freshwater > Lake > Sediment | place: USA: Wyoming | collected... | reverse complement strand
ATTCCAGGAGCACACACGCGCAGCGAGATTTTTTCCCAGCCGCGTTGCTGGGCGGAGTGCTGGGCGGCGCTGGACGGGAAGGACCAGTTGCGGCCGGTGGGGAAGCAGGCGACGCCGGGAGCGGAGTGGGTCTTTATCGGCTGTGGGTCGAGCTACTACGTGGCACTCGCGGCGGCGGCAAGTTGGACGCACCTGACCGGCTGGGCGGCGCGGGCGGTGCCGGCGTCGGAGGTGATGTTGTTTCCGCGCTTGGTGCTGACCGCGGGACGGGCCTGCCAGCCGGTGCTGATCTCTCGTTCCGGGCACACCTCGGAAGTGCTGAAGGCGGCCGAACAACTGGAACTGAAACACAACGTGCGCACCCTGGCCATCAGTTGTGCCACCCACCAGCCGCTGGAGGAGATCTCGACGGCGACGATCTACCTGCTGCCGGCGGACGAGCAGAGCACGGTGATGACGCGCTCGTTCAGCTCCATGCTGCTGGGCTTGCAGGCCCTGGCGGCGGTGGTGGGTGGGCAGGGGGCGTTTGGCGAGTCGCTGCGCCAGCTACCGACCCAGGCGCAAGGGGTGATGGCGTGGCTGCCGGGGCGGATCGAAGCGTTTGTGGCCGCGCACCAGTTCGCCGACTACGTGTTTCTGGGGCAGGGGCCGTTCTTCGGGGTGGCGTCGGAAGGGATGCTGAAGGTGAAGGAGATGTCGTGCTCCTACGGGCAGTGCTTCCACACGCTGGAGTTTCGGCACGGTCCGAAGGCGATTGTGAGCGCGGAGACGCTGCTGACGTTTCTGCTCTCGGAAAGCGGCTACGAGGCGGAGCGGGAAGTGCTGGAAGAGGTGAAAGGGCTGGGTGGGACCACACTGGTGGTGACCAACCAGGCGGATGCGGCGACGCGTCGGGCGGCGGATTTTCTGGTGGAACTGCAGCTGGACGTGCCTGAATACGCCCGCCTGGCAGCCTACGCTTGGCCGGGACAATTGCTGGGGCTGTACACGGGCCTGAAAAAAGGCTACGACCCCGACCGCCCCCGCCACCTCTCCCGCGCCGTCATCCTCAATAACCCTTAGCCCGGAGCGAGCAAGGGCACTCACCCACGCCACGCACACGAAAAGAGAAACCCCGAGGCCGGGGGCCCAGTCTGTCGGGAGTGACGAAGTCGGCCCTGTGAGCCAGAACTGGGTAACCATCGAACAGGCAGAGCAAGGACGGACTTCGACAACGACCCGGTTCCCACCCAAGACCTTGGCCGGGAGCAGCCCGCCTGAGAACCCCGGCGTGCCAACTCTATTGGGAAAAACTTTCGTCCGCCCAAAGCCTTCCTGCTGCAAATGTCAGCCAAGAGGACTCCGGCCGCTTCCCTAAGCGCTGCAATTCACGCCCAGGAAAACATCCGTCAGGCACTCGGTAGCTCCAGTCTACTTACAAAGCCTCAGAAGAACTGACTTGAAATGACGCCCCCGTTGGCGTAATAGGAGGTTGCATCCGACTGGGGACGAAAGCCTGCCGTCAAGGGGAGGACCTATGCGAAAGTGCTTCTTGCTTGCTTTCATCCTGATGGGACTTATTCCGGTGGCCCAAGCGCAGGCGCCAACTCAGCCCAAGGACTACACGGCACACGTGGTTGGCTACGCGCACATGGACATGGCATGGTTGTGGCGCTGGGAGGAGTCTATTCACGACATCATGTACAACACCTTCAACAACCAGCTTCGGCTGATGGATCGATTCCCGAACTTTACCTACGCCCAGGATCAGGCCGTCGTATTCGAAATGATGGAGCGCTACTACCCTGACATCTTTAAGGGCATCGTTCAAAAGGCCAAGAGCGGCAGTTGGGTCCCGGTGAGTTCTACCTGGGTCCAGATGGACGAGAACATGCCGGACGGCGAGTCGCTGGCTCGCCAGTTCCTGTACGGTCAGAAGTACACCAAGGAGAAGTTCGGACGCTACGTGCGCGTGGCGTGGCAGCCAGACGTCTTCGGGCATCCCTACTCCATGCCGCAAATCGCGGGCAAGGCGGGCATCGAGCTCTTCCTTTTCGGCCGGCCTCAGACACCTAAGCGCGACCCCATCATCTGGTGGCAGGGACTCGACGGCAGTCGCGTACTGGGTTACAGCCCCCCAGGGTGGTACACACAACCCATGGATCACGACCACATCACGGTGCTGGGGACGCAGGCCGCTCAGAAACTGGGTATCAGGAATATCATGATGCTCTACGGGCAGGGCGACCACGGCGGCGGCCCCAACCCCAACGACGTGGCGGGCATCGAGAAGCTGAACCAATCGGCAAGTGATGTCCACGTCGTACCCACTCATGTCGAGGATTTTCTCGACACCCTGCTCAAGGAGAAGAAGGACTTTCGCGTGTGGGATGGCGAGCACAACTTCGTGTTCCAAGGCTGTTATACGACGCAAGTGGAGATAAAGCGCAATAACCGCGTCGCCGAGCAGCTCCTCCTCGACGCCGAGAAGATGTCAGAGCTGGCGACGTTTTTCGGTTACCGCAACTACTATCCCAACCGGGACATCACCGAGGCGTGGAAGCTGGCGCTGCTTAATCAATTCCACGACCTGCTGGATGGTTCCGGCATAGGCCCCATCTACGTCGACGCCGCACGGCAGTACCAGGAAGTCTTCGAGCGCGGCCAGCGGGCCTTGAATTTCTCGCTCCAAACCATCGGAAGGCAGCTTGAGACGCGTGGCGAAGGAGTGCCGGTCGTCGTGTATAACCCACAATCATGGGACCGCACGGAACTCGTCACTCTGGACATTGCCGCGCCGTCCATCGAGGAACAAATGGTCGCCGTGCACGGTAACGAGATTGTGCCTGTGCAGCTTCTCCGGCGAGGACCGCGTGAAGGCCGGCTGGAGCGGGCCACAGTGTCGTTCGTCGCGCAGAAGGTCCCGCAGATGGGACTCAAACTCTATCGTCTGATGCCGGAAACTAGCACTCGTCAAGCTCCACCGCCCGTGCTCCAGGCCGGCACCGAGCCGCAGTCGTTCCTCGAGAACGAATTCCTGCGCGTGGAGTTCAACCCTGCCAGCGGCAATATCGCGCGCCTCTACGACAAGCAGAACAAGCGCGAAGCCTTGCGTAGCGAAGGACATTTCCTGGTGGCACTCGAGGACACGGAGGAGCAATCCAAGAAAATCCAGGAGACCGGTGATGAGAAAGCCGGCCATGCCTGGGACATCGGACTGACGGGAAACAAGTGGGATCTTAGCAAGGCCGACAGTATCGAGCTCACCGAACGAGGTCCGGTGCGCGCCACCATGCGGATAGTGCGCCGCTTCCGCAACTCGGAGTTTGTACAGAATGTGAGCTTACTGGCCGGGGTGCCCCGTGTGGACGTCGAAATGTCGATGGACTGGCGGGAGTGCAACACCTTTGTGAAGGCAGGATTCGCGGTGAATGCTTCGTCAGGCAAAGTCGCGGCCGAGATCCCTTATGGAGCGATCGAGCGCGACCAGACGGGCCACGAAATGGTGATGGGCAAGTGGGTGGACATTTCTGGCGGCGATTACGGTGTCGCCATCCTCAATAATGGGCGGCATGGCTTCGATGCTAAGGAAAACGTTATTCGCGTCTCTGTCATCCGCGGGCCGATTCATCCGGACCCGCGGGCGGACGAAGGCTTCCACACCTTCGGTTACTCGATCTATCCGCACCGTGGTGGCTGGCGTGAGGGTAAGGTGATGTTCCAGGCGCTGGCTTTCAACTCCCCGTTACTGGCGCTTCAGGAACCGGAGCACCACCGCCCCACGAATCCGGACAGCGGAGAGCTTTGGGGATTGCCCGACACGCATTCCTTCGTGAAGACGGACAGCGATCATGTGATCCTCTACGCGCTGAAACAAATGGAGGGTTTCTACGACACGGACGCCATCGTGCGCTTCTTCGAATGCGCGGGCCGCGCGGGCGATGTAACCATTCAGTTGCCGTACCCCGTGCGCGCCACTGAAACCAACTTGCTGGAGGAAACCGTCGGCCCAGTGGCCGAAGGCCAGACGATCCGCTTCCACATGAAGCCGTGGGAAATCAAAACGCTGCGGCTGGGGCGCATGTAGTTGGTGGGGGCGAGTCATCGCCTCACGTTGTTGTCTCTTGGGGAGGGGTACAGCGCGCCGTGCGCCTACCAGGGCCCGCTACCGCGCTCCGCCAAAATGGAATTCACCCAGTGAGCCCAAGAAGGCGCGCAGCGTTCTCGTAGTAAACCTTGCGGAGGATTCCTTCGGGTAGACCGAGGCCGTAAATTTCCCATCGTCCCTGAGGTGGTACAGGAGCGGGCGCATAGTCAAAATACTCATCTTCCGTTTCCAGGAACCGGAAGTAAACCTCATAGAGCTCGTCGCCAAAGATCTGCTGGGGAGTGTCGGTGCCGTGAGGGACGGCGTCGGTTCCGAAGAGGATGCGGTCCTGGTACTTGTCAAAGAGCTTCCGCGCTGTGCGCGGCTGACGGCCGAGTTCACCGATACGGGCTCCGAGCTCAACGTACATATTCGGGAAACGATCCATGCACTCCGAAACGTAGGCCAAGTTCTCCGCGTCGTTGCCCACATGAAGGGTAATGAAGGTCGTCTTGGGATGACGCGCGAAGAGGCGGCTGCAGGCCGCGAACAGCTCAGCGTTACTGGGAAAGTCTCGGCCATAAAACGACCAGTCAGGGTGATTGTTCAGCTCCTCAAAGCGTTCGTTAAAGCGGTCGATGGGTAGGAAAAAGGCCTCCGGGTCAGCCACATGGATGGCTACCGGCATATCGAGTGCGGCGCAGGCTTCCCACATGGGATCAAAGCGTCGATCATCCACCTTGACCAGAGGGCCGGTGGTCACGTTCTCACGCAAGTAGAGGCCGAGCGTCTTGGGAACCTTCAAGCCTTTGGCGCCAGCCTTGTGCGCTCGCTCAATCTCATCAGCTTGAAACCTGCCGTAGTCCGGTTCATTCAAATGCTCCCACCAAGGCTCTGTGAAGACAAGGAATCTGCCGGGATAAGCAGTCTGAAGGTTTCGGATCACCTCCTCCAGACCCTTGCCAACACCTCCTGTGAGGTTAACTAGGGTTCGCAGGTTCTTGCGGTCCATGACCGGCAGCAGCTCTTCCGGCATAGCGGGATAGTGCATCTTCTCACCCAAGGAAACCCCGTTTCTGCTTGCGGCCCTGAATGAGATATGCGTGTGGATGTCGATGACAGGAAAACGCGCGCGCGGGACCTTCGTCTCCGGCACGTGGAGCATGCTCTTGGGCTGAAATTCGCTCAGTTGCAGAGACATCCTCCGTTTGGGAGCTTTGCTCACGGCGCCCTCAACGGAATCAGAAGACGCTAGATTTGTTGCGAAAAGAGTAGCTCCCATTTTTCCCAGCCACTGCCTGCGGGTCAAGCTGCCCATGGTCCCTCCTAAGCGGTCTTGGTCGCAGTCGCCACGCAACCTGGCAAGTGACTTCCGGGCACAGCCCAGGCACAGTCGCAATGTGGCTTTTCCCCTGCGACAACAAAGCGTTAAGGTTAATTCTCCTCTGGTGAGACGTCAATGTACATGTTCTCGATTTCTCTTCCTGTTGTTAATTTGCAGGCGCTCGACCATAATGAGCGCGCCATTTCGTCCAGCTCCGGTCGTCTCAGGAGGCGGCACGTGACTACACTAAGATTCTCTCCTTGCTTGTTTGCCCTAATTCTTGCTCTAACCGGCACGTCACTCACGGGCGGAGATTCAGCCACCGGCGAGTTTCATGGCTGGGTGGTGAGACCCGAGATCCGTATCACGCCGGCGAGTTTCAGCCGCGAACTCAAGACCACGGCGCATGCCGAAGCATTTCGCAACGAAGTTGTCTCGCTGCAATTCGCCGTGCGGGCCCCGCAACCACTCGAGTCTTTCTCGACCCACTGTGGATACGCTGTCGTGCCTCCAGGACAACCAGAACCTCCACGTCTGCCGTGCTCGTGGGTTCAAATACGGTATCCGGGATACGTCCTTGTGGACGAAATCGGGCAATACGTCTCCGACCCTCTTTTCGCAGATCCACCCAAGCGCATAGAACCGAATTGGACTCAACCCATTTGGCTGACGATTCATGTTCCCAGAACCGCCGACCCGGGAGTCTATGTTGGCAAGCTGGGCGTAACCACAGGAAGCCAGTCAGCGACTCTCACTATTGAACTACGCGTCCTGGATTTCACCCTGCCTGACCTTCCCGAAGGGGCCTTCTATTTGAACATCTGGCAGGACCCTGCGGCCGTGGCGCGCTGGGCCAAGGTCCCCATGTGGTCGGAGGAACACTGGAAGCTACTGGAAGCTTACGCGCGGGACCTGGCGGTGCACGGCCAGAAATCCATCACTACCGGTATCCTCCACGATCCGTGGCGCTCTCAGACCGGGAATGTTTTTCCCTCGATGGTCGAGTGGCGCTTTCCAGGTGAATGGCAACTGGGCCAGGAGGCCAAGTTCCAATTCGACTATACAGTCTTCGATCGTTACGTCGAGTTGATGATGAGAGCGGGAGTGAAGAAGTCGATCCACTGCTTCTCACTCGTGGATGGACCCGGGCACTCCCCGGATTGCGACATCGGCTATGTGGATACGCGGACGGGACAGCTCCGGATTCGCCATACAACGGTGGGGGACCATTGGTATGAGAAAGCGTGGGGGGTTTTTCTTCCCGCGTTCGTCAACCACCTGAAGGAACGCGGCTGGCTGGACCGGACCTATATCGCTTTCGACGAGAAGCCCCAGGATATTTTGAGTGGAATCATGGCTGTGCTGCGCTCAGCAGCGCCGGACCTGAAGGTTGCTTTGGCGGGCGGAAGTTCCAGCCAGGAGTCCGCCGACGCCGGGGACTTGACCATCCACTGGGACGACCTCTCGAACCGGACGGCTCTTGAGCAACTGCATCAGAAGCGTCGCGGTGTTGGCCCGACGGTCTTCTATACGGCCTGCGCGCCGTACTCACCGAATACCTTCCTCTACTCACCGCTTTGGGAATCCAGGATGCTCCCCTGGATATCTTTTCGGTACAGCCTCAATGGGTATCTTCGCTGGGCCTACCAGTCCTGGCCCGAGGCCGTCTGGCAACAGCCACGCTTCCGCTGGCATTCCGGCGACAACTACTTTGTCTACCCGGGAGAAAATGGCCCCATATCTAGCACGCGCTGGGAATTACTCCGTCAGGGCGTCCAGGACTTTGAGGCTTTGCATTTGCTGAAGACTCGCCTCGGAGAATTGAAGACACAGCCGGAACGAAGCCAAGAGGCGGCGAAACTCGAGAAATCGATGCAGGAAATCGTGGCAGGAGCTATCGATCGCGACGATTGTGAGAACATCCCTGACGTTGGCGCCGCTCGACGCAGAATTAATCGCTTGCTGGCGGAGGCAACAGGAAATCCCATGAACGCCCCTAACCCCTACCAAAGCAATCTCAGTGTCACTTCCCGATTCTCCCCTGAGGACTTCGTGCCTGATGGGAACCTCACTAAGACGGTCTGGCAAGACGCAGAGTGGGTGAACTTTGATCGCGACACATTCAGCCAGAGACCGTTCCCGGAGGCGGAAACCGAGGTGGCTTCCTTCTGGACAGCGACCCACGTCTACTTTGCTTTCCAATGCAAATACACGACGCTGAACGTTTACGAAGGCGAAGATCCAGCTAAGGAACGGTGGGAACTCTGGAACCGCGATGTGGTGGAGGTCTTTGCCAACCCCGAGCCTGAGCGCCTCAACCACTATTACGAATTCGAGGTGGCGCCCAACAACCAGTGGATCGACCTGGAGATTGACCTCGACAAACACCCATTCAACGATGCCGGGTGGAACTCCGAGTTTGAGCACGCGACGCGCGTTGACCCGCAGAGCCGCGTGTGGACATGCGAAATGCGCATCCCGGTACGCACCCTGAACGTGAGGCTGATGGAAGCAAACACGGAGTGGCGCATCAACTTCTATCGCGCGGACGGTCCCGGCGACGACGCTCAGCGCCGTTTCCTCTCCTGGAGCCCGATTCGCAGTGAGAAGCGCACCTTTCACACGCCCACGAGCTTCGGGCTCGTCCGGTTTGTAAAGTAGGTCGGGCGCCGCACCGACCTAGTGCCGCAGATACGGATCGGCGCTCAGTGTTCGAGAAGCCAGCGTTCCAGGGCTTGGACGGTATCCGACTCCAGAGGTATCACCTGAATGGCAAGGTCCCGCTCAGCTTGTGCGGCGCGGTAACCCTCACCGACCCGGGCCATGGTCTGTTGGGCTTCCTCCCTGTACATCTTTCGCGCCAGCGGGTCCTGTGGATTAAGCACGAGTAAGGAGCGCGGGGCCAGTGCCGAGAAAACGTCCTCGAGGTCGAAGTCGCGTAGCACGCCGGGTATCAGCAGGCTGGCAGGCTGGTCGTATACCTGCGCCAAGGCGATTGCCCCGTAAGACGCGGCTATTCCCTCCACAGCCACCGCCGAAACCGCAGGATCCAATGCAGCCGTAAAAAGGGCCGTGACCCCTGCCCAGCCCCTTCCCACGATCGCAAGACGCTTGGGATCAACATCGGGACGCGAACCCACATATTTCGCTACGCTGAGGGCATCCCAGACGCGCATACCGAGCAGCGGTCGACCCAGAAAGAATGCCCCATAAGCGTAGTCTGCGTCCACACCGTCCCGAGGCTCGAAATATAGCGCGGCAGTTTCCCGCACGCTGCGCGGCGCCCAGGTCTCTCCGAATCCTCGCACATCGGCCACGGCCACCAGCCTGCCCTGCCGGGCCAGGGACTCGATGAGCGATAGGCCGTCCTCCTGGCCGAGGCGGTCGCGCAAATAAACAACCGCAGGCAAACGTCCTGCCCCATTCTTCGCTCGGACTACGCGGGTAGGAACCACGATGCCAGGCTCGGTCTCGATCAGCGACTTCTCGATAACGAACTCACCCACTTGAGCGTCCGCAACTTTCCTGGGGTGCGGCTCAACCGCGACGGAAGGCAGGCTGAAACGGTCGCGCATCTTCGCCGCAAGACTACTCAGAAAGGTACGATCGGCTCGGCGGGTCTCGAGGTTGGACAAAAGGCGCACAGTTTCGGCGTGGTTGTAATCCGAAAGACGTTTGCCGCCAAGCGAAGTCACGACCTGTCCCGTCGGCGTGCACTGTAGAGTCTCGTCCTTCTCTGTGAAGATTCCTGGTTCGCGAACCTCGCCCTCGGTCCCCTTCAGCCAGCGGTCAAACCAGGCGTAGGTGGCCTCGCGGAGCGGCTGGCTGTACATGTGGCGGTGGTCAAACTCCACCATTTTGATGCGCTCAGGAACCGCTAATTTCTTATAAAGAGTCTGAAGCTCACCGAAGGTCTGGCGTGTACCCTCGATGGGAAAGAAATCGCGCGTTGCCGCGCCGACCAATACCGGACGAGGGGCGATCATCCCCACAAACTCCGTATGATCGATTCCAGCGGCCAGCAGTCCTGGGATGTCCTGTTCTGGGTCAGCTTCGCGATCGAGGTCGCGCGCCTCAATCTTCTTGGGAAGGGAAGTGATATAGGTGCAGATGGAGGCGACCTTCACGCGCGGGTCGAGCATGGAAACGTAAGTGGTCAGAGTGCCGCCGCCGGAATTCCCCGTGACGCCGATTCGCGTCGCATCCACTTTCGGCAGGCTGGTCAAATAATCGATGCCGCGGATGCCGTCCCAGATGAAATAGCGGGCCAAATTCTGCCCCAGCAAGGATCCCTGGAGTCCGGCCATCGCATGCTGGTTGTCCGTGCCCTCCAGGAACTTCTGGTGGTGAACAAAATCCCAGTACTGGTAGCGTTCGCCCTGCCCCATGGGATCGTAGCTGAGGACCACATAGCCGCGCTTCACAAGGCCAATGAAGAGGTGCTGGTACACGTCGTAGGCTTTGCCGTTGGTTGAGTGGCCGCACGGAGAGAGTACGGCGGGGAAAGGCCCCTTGCCGGGGGTGGGCACGTAGAGGTTGGCCGTCACATAGTATTCCGGCAGACTTTCAAAGATGACTTTGCGCACCACGTAACCTTCGCGTACCATTTCTCCCAGCACCCGGGCGTTGAGTGGCCCGCGCTCGCCGGGCAATCCGCCGATCAGCTCCAGGAACTTTCGCCGATTGGTTTCTTGCCAGGTCTTGAAGTCCGCTTCAGTCTGAATTGCGTTGAGGCGGGCCAAGCGCTTCTCCGTAGCCTCTCCCGCCAACCGAAGCAGAAAGTTGGGCAGCATCCGTTGATAATCTGTTTCCAGCGGCGTGCCTTGAATCACGCGCAGGTCGGCTTCGGTCAACGAAACCTGGGCTGAAAGGAAAGAAGCAAAGCCGGACGAAAGCATCAGTGTTAGCCAAGACCATCGGATGAGAGCGCGCATTGTTCGACCTCCGGGAAAAGCAGGATTAGGGCCTGACAACCTGCCGCTGCGTACCTTTGGTCGCTGGCAGGTTGTCGGGATGCGAGGGGATTCTAACGCAAGGGGACGAAGGCAATACATACTCTTGATGCCCTGCCCCAAAGTGGTAGAAGGAAGCGGGCTTCTGCCGGAAGAGTTGCTCTGCGCACCCCGAGGAGGAAGACGAACGCAACGATTCGTAGGGTGACGTTGCTAGCTTGGCTCGTGATGGCTGCGGCTGTGATTGCCGGGGCGCAGGGCGCGACGGCCATCGCTCGTCCGAGACAAACCGACGACGTTCTTGTGAATCCCGGCATGGGCACTAAGACGTTTCAACGATTCAACGGGCAGGCGGTCAACCAGGGTTCAATCAATCGGTGGTTCCACTCAGGGCCGTTGCCGGAATCGAGGGGTTAAACCGCGGCGGACAGTCATTCGGAAGAGCACTTTGCCGGGCCACGAACGGGCTCCATTCTTGCTCTTCCTATCACCGGCCATTTTGTCATTTTCATGTATATTTCGCTTGACACATCCCAAGTTTGAATGTAAACAGAACCTAACGAAAAAATCCGTAAGGATTGTGTGCTTTCTCGTGTCTGTTATTTTTCATTTTAGGAGAGCCGAGCCAGGAACAAGACAAGAAAAGGACGGCAAGCAAGACTCCCCTGTGGCGAACTTTCGTAGCACGACGGTTCGCCAAACGAAATCTCCAGTGTCGGGTCGAATTTCCGATGTATTCAGGAGGTCCCAATGCAAAGGTTTGTTAGGCTGCTTTTCTTAAGCCTGGGATTCTTGCTGCTACCTGGCTTTGCGTTTGCCCAGGGCCAACTGGGCGCACTCACCGGGTCAGTGCTTGATCCCAGCGGGGCAGTCGTCCCCGACGCAGGCATTGTCATCACCGAGGTAAGGACAGGCGTCACCTCTACCATCAAGGCTTCCAGTGCTGGCTACTATCGCTTACCGGTGCCACCCGGAATTTACAGGCTCGAGGCAACCAAGGAAGGATTTAAGACAGCGGTGGCAGAGAACATCGCGGTCGGCGTGGCCCAAGTGGTGACGGTTGATTTGAAACTAGAAGTCGGCAGGAAAGGCGAATCCATCACCGTGACGTCCGAAGCCCCACTGCTCACAACTGCCACTGCAGAAGTGGGCAACGCCCTCTCTCCCCAAGAGTTTGCCACCTTGCCGATCGCGGTGGACGACGGGGGACGGCAGTTGATGACGTTTATCTTTTCCAGTCTCCCGGGGACGGTGGGCGATACGTGGACCAATTCGATCAACGGCGGTCAGTACTTCACCGCCGACATCCTGATTGAAGGTCTGCCCGTCGCCCGTTATGACCTGCAGGGCAGCATTTCCGAAGCGACACCCTCGGCCGACGCCGCCAGCGAGTTTAAAGTGCAGATGTCCAGCTACTCGGCGGAGTATGGCGCGACCGCGGGCGGAATCGCCAACTTTGGCATGAAATCGGGCAGCAACGAGTTCCACGGCTCGGTCTACGAGTATCTGGTCAACCCGGCGCTCAACGCCACGAACTGGAGCACGAACGCTCTTCCCGAAGGCAATGTCCGGAAGGTTAAGGCGCCGATCCGAGAGAACAACTTCGGCTTTACGGTCGGCGGGCCGATCGTCAAGAACAAGACCTTCTTCTTCTTCAACTACGAAGGCGATCGGCGGCGCGCGGCCTCTCCCAGGGCGTACACGACTGTCCCCACAACCCGCATGGTGGAGGGCGACTTCAGCGAATGGTTGTGGAACCAAACCGGTACCGACGCACTCGGGCGCCCGGTGTACTGGTATGAAATCTATGACCCCACTTCCACGCGCCGCGTCCTGGCGGGCGACACGGATCCGGTGACGCGCCTAGTCAACAACAGCGGGAGCGACGCGCTCATCCGCGACGGCTTCGGCTTCGACCCGGTGACGGGTCTCCCGGGCCTGAACGCCAACGTGATCCCCAGTTCCTACGTCAGCGTCGCCGCTGCGAAGTTGCTGCCGGAGTTCCCCACACCCATCAATTCTCAACTGGGGAACAATATGGTGGGTTACAGCGGGCACCCGAGGCTCGACATCAACAAGTGGAGCCTCAAGATCGACCACACCCTCACGGATAAACACAAGCTTTCGGGCTTCTGGACTTTAAGCGCCCGGGAGCGACTGATGGGGCGGAGCGACTCCAGGGGAAGATACTGGCTCCCGCTTCCCGGCTACCCGCTCAATATGACTAAAATCCAGGGGATCCCCTTCAGGATGTTCCGCCTATCCGAAGACTGGACGATCAACGACCATACCCTGAACCACTTCGCGATTGGGTACAATCGTTTTGGGAACTTCAATGGCCAGAATGCGGAAGATCCCTCCAACTGGCTACCGAGCGCGCTGGGGATCACCGGGCTTCCGGACAACAAGATCCCCCAGTTCAACATGACCAGCTTCTCGGCGCCATCCGGCCACCCGGCGGCTGGGAAGGCCGGCCTGATGAGGCAGTTCGGGAGCTGGCAAACAGGGACCAGCTTCAACGCCAATGAGAGCTACATCTACTCCGACACCCTCAGCTATGTGCGCGGCAAACACAGCTTCAAGTTCGGCGCGGAGTACCGCCGCTATCGCATGAACGAGCGCGATATCGAAGGTTACTCGTTTGATTTCTCCTATTTGCAGACGGCTCTACCCGGCGCGCAGCAGAACCGGACCGGGCACCCCATTGCCAGTTTCATCCTGGGTGCTGCCAGCGGTGGCTCCCGGGCCGTGATTGCGACTCAGCCGGGCTATCGGGGTGGCTTGCTCAGCCTGTATGCGCAGGACGACTGGAAGGTCACACCGAAGCTGACCATCAACTACGGCCTGCGTTGGGAAATCCCCCGGCCGCAGACGGAAGCTTTCAACCGCATGTCCGGCTTAGATCCGACCGTGCCTAATCCCGGTGCGGACGGCTATCTCGGTGCGCTGGTCTTCACGGGCGACTGTACGGGATGCACGGGCACTAACGCATTCCAGGAAACGTACTATCGTCAGTTTGCACCCCGCCTCGGCTTCGCCTACCAAGTTACTCCGAAGCTGGTGCTTCGCGGCGGCTACGGCATTTCCTATCACCCACCCATTAATAACGGCTGGCCTGGTGCCGGGGCGGGCTTCAACAGCTCGGTACCGTTTGGTAACACCAGCCTCTATCCCAGGCAGTTCCGAAACTCCGCGGACCCAGCGATCTACTGGAGCAATCTGTCGGGAGCTTCGATACCTGCCTACTACGTGGAGAACGGCCGAGTCGGGGTTCCTCCCTTCACTGGCACCCTGCCTGACCTTTCCGCGGACGGGATGAACTACCAGACTGTCGAATTCCATCCCACGTCTTTGGCTCTACCCTACGTTCAGAACTGGAATTTCGGCTTCCAGTACATGCTGCCCGCGGATATCCTGATCGAGGCTGACTATGCCGCCACCAAGGGCACGCGGCTCATGGCGCCCGACATCTTCCGCAACGGCGGCAACCAGCCGCTTACGAAGTACCTCGGCCTGAATGAGTACGGGTCTTACCTGTACGATGACATCGACGAAGATCTTGCCGATCCTGCGCGGGCTGCCGTGTTGGCCCAATTCGGTATCACGGAAAAGCCCTTCCCCAGCTTCAGCGGCTCGGTAGCTCAGGCCCTCAGACCGTTCCCCCAGTACAGCGGCATCTACAATACCTTCCCGAATGCCGGCAGCTCCATTTACCACTCGCTCCAGACCACCGTCCGCAAGCGCGCGGGTCAGGGGCTGAACTTCATCGCCGCCTACACGTGGTCCAAGAATCTCAGCAACTCGGACTCCGCGGTCGAGTGGTATGGTGGCTACTACTGGCAGGATTTCTACAACCGGCAGAATGAGAGGTCCATCACCTCGTTCGACTACCGGCACTACCTCAAACTCACCTGGATTTACGAACTGCCCTTCGGACGAGGTAAGAAATGGCTCAGCTCAAGCGGCGCGCTCGACAAGCTGTTTGGTGGATGGAGAATTACTGCCATTCATGCTTACCGTTCGGGCAACCCCCTCCAGATTGGCAATAGCAGCATCGAGACAGGGTTTGGACAGTGGGGCGTTCGCGCCGATGTCATTCCCGGTGTGCCGCAGACGGTTGCCTGGACGGGGCCGATCGACTCCGAGAATGGAACGCAATACCTGAACCCCGCAGCGTTTGGCAGCCCACCACTGGATCCTGAGTGGGAGTACTTGGCGCAACGCTGGGGTACCTCCTCGCGGTTCCTGCCGTACACACGCGGCCCTGGGTTCCAGAGTGAAGATTTTGGCATCTTGAAGGACACGCGTATCACTGAACGGTTCATCCTCAGGTTCCGAGCCGATTTCTTCAACTTCCTCAACCGCACGGGCCGGGGCGATCCTGACACCTACGTGGATAGCGACAGCTTCGGCAAGATCTTTGGTGTCGCGCAAGGACCGCGTAATATCATGCTTTCGCTGCGACTTGACTTCTGAGCTGTAAGGGCGATTCATGAATCGCCCCTACCAAAGATCGGTACTTCGCGGCCCGCCCTCCTGGCGGGCCGCAATTTTTTTGCAGGCACTTGGTCCGACACTCAGACACTCAGGTGCCGGAACGCGACCGTTCCCTCAAGATTCCAACTGGTGTAAAGTGATTCCTGCCTATGCGCATACAAAAGACAAGTCAATTTCTTCTCCGTCGTTCCCGCCGACCCCTGCCCATTCTGGGGCTGGGTTTCTTGCTTGCCTTCTCCCTCGCCTGCCGGCGAAGTCCGGAGTCGGAAGCGTGGAAAGCGAAGGCGCACGACGCCAATGTTCTCTTCATCACGCTCGACACCACGCGCGCCGACCATTTGGGCTGCTACGCGGCCGAATCCCGGCGGAAGCCGCCGCGCGCTGCCAAGACTCCTCATCTCGATGGCCTCGCTGCGCGCGGGGTGCGATTCACTCGCGCGATCGCCCAAGTGCCGCTGACCCTGCCCTCGCACGCCTGCATGTTCACGGGCACCTACCCGGAAGTGCACCAACTGCGGGATATGGGCGGCTTCGTCCTCGATCCGCGCAACCTGACGCTGGCCACGATGGCGAAGCGAGCGGGTTTCCTCACCGCCGCGTTTGTGGGGTCGAAGGCCGTGAGCCGACACTTCGGCCTCCACCAGGGATTCGACATTTACGACGATCAGATGAGTTCCCGCGACCTGGAGGGGAGGCTCCCCGGCGTCTTCCCCGAACGCCGTGCCAGCGTCACGACCGATCGCGCGCTTGATTGGCTGAAGCAGCACGGCCAGCAAAAGTTCTTCCTGTGGGTTCACTACTACGACCCGCACGACCCGTACGATCCGCCCGAACCGTACAGGAGTGCCTACACGAAGGATCCCTACTCCGGAGAGATTGCTTACACCGACGAGCAGCTCGGCCGCCTGCTGGGTTTTCTGGACCAGCAGAAACTTCGTGAGCGGACGCTGGTGGTAGTGATCGGAGATCATGGCGAGGGATTGAACGACCACGGCGAGATGACCCATGGCATCTTCGTTTACGACGACACCCTGCACGTACCCTTAATCATGGCGGGGCCGGACGTGCCCTCAGGTAAGCTGGTCACCGCACAGGTGCGTTCGATAGATCTGCTCCCGACCATCGCTGAGTTCTTGCGTCTTCCGCCGAACCCGGCCGCGCAGGGCGTCAGCCTTTGGTCGCTCATCGAGCGCGGCCAGCCCATCATCGGAAAGGGCGCAAACTACGCCTACATCGAAACGCTTTATCCCAAGACTTATATGAATTGGTCTGAGCTGCGCGGCATGCGGACTGACCGCTGGAAATTCATTCTTGCGCCACGGCCAGAGTTGTACGACCTCGAGCGCGATCCCAGTGAAAAAGAAAATGTCATTAGCCGCCACCCCGCAGAAGCAGATCAGTTGCAAAAGAAAATTTGGGAGGTAATCGGGCCACCCTCGCACGACCAGAAGCTCACCTACGTCCCGGTGAACCGCGAGACTCGGCAGGAGCTGGAGTCGCTTGGCTACGTCAGCGCCGGCTCGTCCCGGGAGATCGTTCTGGACATGTCAGGCCCTGACCCTAAAGACCGAGTCGCCACGCTTAGCGCCATGCAGCAATGTGAGCGCTACATGAAAGTGAAGGCGTACGGGCAAGCCGCGGGCGTCATGGAGGCCGCGCTGCGCACCGACGCCTCCAATCCCACGGCCAGAATCTACCTGGCCAATGCCTACGAGAGGCAGCGCAACTGGAAACGTGCGATCGACACTTACCTGGGTGCGGTCCAGATGGGGGTGGCCACCGACCTGATCCTCTCGCGCCTGGGTAAAGCCTACCTGCGCGTGGGTAACCTCCGGAAGGGGGTCAAGGCGATGGAGAAAGCCAGCCGTACCAATCCCACCGATCTCGACAACCTGCGCAACCTGGGAATTGCCTATCTGCAACTAGAGCGTGTGGAGGACGCCGAAAAGGCGTTCCGGGCAATCACCGTCCAAGATGATCGCTATGCCGCTGCTTACAACGGCCTGGGACTCGTAGCGGTGAGGCGCGGCGACGCCGATGCCGCTCGGCGCAATTTCGAAAAGGCCCTCGAGGTCAACCCGGACGAACCCGAACCGCTTTTGAATCTGGGTGTGCTTTACCAAAAGACAGGTCTCAGCAAGCAGGCGCTCCACTACTTGCAGATGTTCCTCGCCAAGGCTCCGGCCGACCAATACGGCGATCAGTTTCTGGCGGTTCGCGAGGCCATCCAGGAACTGCGCCGCGGCAACTAGGAAGTCGTCTACCAAACGCTTAGCCCCGCTCAGACGACGCGGTTTAGCTGAGCTCCGTGAGTGCTCGAGGCTCGACTGCGCTTCCGCGCTGGCTCCCCTCTACACTTAAGCCCTCGGGGCGCAACAGGAGGGTCAATGAGAGACCGATGCGTGTTGAGTGCCCTGGTGGCATTCGCGTGGGCCAGCTTCTTCCCCATTCTCTCCGCTGCGCAACAGTCAACGAGTCTCGGTCTGTTCTCGGCCGAGGCGGTTCAGAAAAGCTGGCGAACGGTTCACTGCGACCTCGAGTTGCGCGCGGCAGGGTCTGTGCAGGCCGTTTTCTGGAAGGGATACGAAACCACCGGCTTTGAAACCACCCGCCTCCCGCTTGCCGACTGGACCGGATGGAAATCCCTGAAGTTTGAGGTACAAAACCCTTACCAGGAACCTTTCTCCGTCTATGTTCGAATCTCGAACCGCGGTGACCATCCCGATGACGAGACCTACACCGGGGGCACATTCGACGGCTTTGTGATCGGTCCCGGCAAGAACACCGTGGAGATCAGCCTGGAGAACATGCAGTTCCGCGACGAACGGCCCGTCGATCCCCGGCAAATCGCTTATCTGGGAATCTTCTTTAATCCCCTTTTCTTGCGCGATGGGATGGATCTGAAGTTCCGTGAAGACAAAACCTTCCAGTTGGCAAACCTGCGACTGGAGACAGTTGCGGCGCGCGTTCAGAAGCAGCCGTATGGCGAACTACTGTTCAAGGAAACCGATCCTAGCCTGGCGGCCGAGCGGAGACAAGTTGACCAGGCCGTGGGCGAACTGCGCAAGCTGATCGAGGAGGCGAAGGGACGCGGCATTGACACCGCGTACGAGGAGGTCTATCCCTTTCTAGCAGAAACTGCTTTCCGGTCGCGCCTGGTGGCTTCTTGGCAGGACAGAGCTGCGGAGCAACGCAAGGCGCTGGATTTCCTGCTCGAGGAGTCACGGCGCGCAGCCGCCGAACTTGGCGCTGTTTTTGCGGGAAAGCGTCAACCGCTCGTGGCGCCGCCGGTTCCCTGTTACGGTGACCTTGTCATCCGCGATGGCTATTTCCGCTTCGCCAACAAACCTCACCTCATCTTCGGCATGCTCTACAACCGCCAGGGACCGTTGCTGCGCTGGTTCGCTAACAGCCAGACGGATTACGGCACCGAGCTCGTGGCTGGTGGCACGCGCCATGACGTGGAGCGCCAGCCCATCTGGGACGCCTATCACAAGTATCCCGACACTCGCCGCGTCGGCTGGAATAACGCTGACCACATCATCCGCGATCGCGGTTCCTGGGAAGTGTTGGGAGTGCCGGTGAATGTCTGCCTGGAGAGTCCTCACAGCCGCGAAGCGGTGGCCAAAATGATCGAGAGCTTCGAGCGGGCGCACGCTGGTGACCGCACCCACCTGGTCCAGAACATGGGGTATGAATACTCCTATGTCTGCTATTGCGATTACACAAGGCAAATGTGGCAGGACTGGTTGCGGGGCAGGCACACCGACATCGGAACGGCCAA
>Ga0315280_10005237_pt1 | contig 18624 bp, 15 predicted proteins | sample YL17G06_40_MG_FD_203697 | JGI IMG/M metagenome (GOLD analysis project Ga0315280, IMG submission 203697) | Sediment microbial communities from Yellowstone Lake, YNP, Wyoming, USA - YL17G06_40 | ecosystem: Environmental > Aquatic > Freshwater > Lake > Sediment | place: USA: Wyoming | collected... | reverse complement strand
TTCTTAATCGAGTAGCCAATTGAGATGTACCTACATTAGCTTCTATTCTTCGAGCATACGGAAGTGTGAGGTGCAAGAGAGCTCAAAATAAACGTTTTTCATATACTGGTGTGCTGGTAATCGCTTGCAAAGCGCTGTAGAAGCAAACTGGCGAACACTGTTCGCCGTGAAAAACGTTGAACCTGAAATTAGGCTTCGCATCCCCTGCCACTGCGGCAGCGGAAGATGCGGCGCCGCTAAAAAGTTTCGCTGTACCTGCCAACGCAACCACAAGAACCACGGCTCCAGGTACAAGGACGCCATGACTCGACTTGACGGGGTGTTGAAGGAGACGGAATGAAGATGGCGGAGACCGTCAAAGAAGCGCTAGGGAGATTCCTCAAACACCCTGAAGTCAAATCCTGGTACGAAGGCATAGTGACAGAACTCAAAGAAAGCACCAGGGAGATGTACATCCTCCACCTCATGCGCTACCTAGGGAAAGAGGATCCTGCGGTCTTCCTGAAAAGAGCCCAAGAGAATCCCCGCGAAGTCACAATCGAGATCAAAGGCAGACTTGGAGAGCGCTACAAGCGTTCAATGAGCGCCGCCCACCTCACGAAATACGCCCTCCGCTCCTTCCTAGGCTTCCACGAGGTGGACATGGAAATCAAGACGAAAATCAAAGTCAGACGCATCCGGAAGAAACCCGAACTCTCTTGGGAAGATGCGGATCGGATAATCGTGGAAACCGATGAGCCATACCGAACCATCTTCAAGTTCATGAAGTGGTCAGGCCTCGGCGAGGACGAGGTTATGGAAATTCAAACATCGCCCAGCATTCGACGCAGGATCGAGGCCCAGAAATCAAACGCCAACCCTTACATCAAAATCGACCTTTCGCCAAGGAAATCAACAATTGACGAGTTCTTCACTCTCGCGCCGAAACAATACATGCCGGAATTCCCGTTGAAGACGAAACTCCACATGAATCGGGGCGGTTCATTGATTGATCCCCATGATATGCAGAATGTGTGGCGGCGGGCGGCAAAGAAAGTGAAGCTTTGGCAGGAAGGCCTAGGCCCACACACGTTGAGGAGCACGTTCAAGTCTCAATGCGGCAAATCGGGAGTAGCCCGCGCCGTCAGCGAATTCTGTATGGGGCACGGCGGCGGAGACCAGTACGGATACAGCCGAGAGACGACAGACGAGAAATACGTCGCCTCTGAACTGCGCAAGCTGTGGATTGGCCAGACAGGAACACCAGAAGAAACGGCGAAGAGAGCCGTGTTCCTCTCGCTGAAAGCCCTGTACGGCGACAAGCTAAGCACGGAAAAATGGGACAAGATAGAGCAGATCATGTCGAGGGTGGCCACGGCCGACGAATTGACCAGGAGAGCCAGGGCCATGATTCAAGACGAGGACAAGGCAGACAAACACAGGGCAAGAAAAACGAGAAGGACGGGGCTGAACGGCGGCACACCGGTCCGCGAGGCGTATGAGACGCGCGTCGTCAGCGAGGCGGAGCTGGTGCCTCTGCTTAACCAGGGCTTCGATGTGGTTAAGGAGCTGGCCGACGGGAGAGTAATCGTTCGAAGACTGCTTCACGACGACGAGGCGGAAAGCGGCGAAGAATGAGCGAACGGTTTCTGAAATGGGCGATTCGCCGCCACTTCCGCGAGAAAGGCTTCAAGGTTCGCATCGCCAGGATCAAGCTAGGCAATACGGAGATTGACGGCGAGGTTGAAGGCAAAGGCTGGAAGATCGCCCTAGAACTCAAGACGCCAGGCGATGATCTCACCCGCGGATTAGGACAAGTTGCCGAGGCGTTGGCATTCGGATACGAAACGGCCGCCATCGTTACAACGTTGAAAAGAGCCAAGCGGGCGAACCCGGCCCTCTTCGATCGCTTGGGATTGGTGCTCTTAGGCGTGGACTCGAAAGGCGAAGTCCACAGTGGGCCAAGAGCTGGACAACTGACAATAGTCCACGATAGCACAGCGCGAATAACCAGTCCTGGAGAATTATCTGCGACCGGCTTGAGAACGGTGGAGGAACAAACGAGAATTTCACGGGCAGTCGGAGTAGAACACTCGTTGCCAACAAGGTTGAGAACGCGAGACAACCAGGTTGAGGATACCTGCAAGTGAGTGCCTCGATGGTATCATGCTATTCACTGACATAATTCCATGACAGAAAGGCGATGGGCTTGGGCTGCGGGGCGAGAGTTAGGGCTCGTATTCGCTGCAGGGTGACTGTCACCCTCCCTTGGGTGGCTGCCACCCGGGTTTCCAGAGCATCTCGGCAGGTATGATATTTCGGTCTTCGCAGCTTCTGATGAAGATCATTCGGTCAAGTATTCGTTGAGTTCCTTCATTGAAATCGTCAGTTGTTAACGATGGGTTGTTCTTCCGTATGTTGTTCAAGAGTAGATATCGTGATTCTAACAGGTCTTTCAGGAATTCCTCATCAACAGGGTTTCTGGTTGCTTTCTTTCGGTACGATTCAATGGCGCCTGTAACGACGGATTCTTTCGATACTAACCAAAGATCGTCGAATCTAGACACGTATTCCTCAAAGGAGATTTCTTGTATAACCAGTCCTTCGACTGGTCTTTTCACGAGCGTGTAGTAAAGTCTGAATTTCTTGAAGTTCGTAAGAATAGCCCAATTCGCCTTCATGCTCCAAGCGTACTGGATCGCTTTCTCGGCGTATGTGACCTGTTTGCCTCGTTCTATACGATGACCGTCCAAACTCTCTCTGAAGGGCTTCCAAACCCATCCCGTTGAAGCCTAGAAGGCTGCGAGCAGGGTGTTGTCACTCTTCATTTCGCTTTTAAGGCGTGAAGAAAATGCACAGCTTCGATAATCCAGTCATGCGACTCTGAGGTACAGGCCTTTCCAGTCTCTGTTGCGGGTCTGGCATGCGCTGATCCATCGAGAAGCCAAATCCTGTTAGGTGTCACATAGCAGCAATATGTCATACAGAATAATGAAGCTTAAATATCAAATCCTACATATCGTCTAAATAGATGGAACATATTGGCTCTTATAAGATACATAATAGATCTTCCGGGGGAGACAGCCGATGAGATTAACAGGCTTGTTTTTTCCGGCAAATATCGTAGCGTTCAAGATTTCGTACTCGCAGCTGCTTCCAATCAATTGCACCTTGAGAATCAGAATCCGCTTGAAGTGCTAGTCGGAGCTTCACTCGCTGGGCCAACTCAACGCTCGGGCAGCGTAGATGTTCAAGGCGGAAAACTCGAGTATCAGCTGCTTGCTCCTGACTTTGGAAAAGTCCAGACTATTGCCCCACCTGACCCTAGTCAGGTCGCGAGCGAACTCTATGGGCTTTGGAACAAGTTCTTCCCAATCAAGATAACGGTACGGGTTTTAGCGAACATGATCAAGGGTGACGGCGAATTTGCACCGCTTGATTCAGTACAGGAAAGGGCCGCTGATGTTGCACGCAGACTTGGTAAGGAAATCGTGCGCAAAGAGAAAGACCTTGGCAGAAAGCGTGGAGACATGATTTCCACGGCTCTCCCATGGAAACGTGACGAGTTCAAGGCAAAAGCTCGTTTCAAAACCCATTTCGTCGGATACTTGAGCAAGAACGGGATAGAAGGAGCTCCGGCAGCGCTGAGATTAGTCAACATTGTGAAGAAAGATGGCGCTTCGATGATCGGACTTACTGCTGCAGGACTGAGCTTCGCCGAGCTCACGAATCCGGTTATCGACAAGGAGGATTACTCAGGCTCTCTTTCGCAACCTGAGAAACAGTTCCTTACAACTCACCTCAAGGTTGAATTGTCGAAGGAGGCGAACTTGATGAAATCAATCCTTCAGTGGATAAGAGAGGGAGCGAAAAACCCGACAGCTATTCATCTTAAGCTCCACCAGGCAATGCCGAAATTGAACGAAACCGAGTTGGTTACCCTGCGTTCAGGCCTCCTGAGTCGGCTGGATGAGCTGAACTTGATAACCCGAACTCGCCAAGGCCTGTCGGTCTCCTATGATCTCACCGAGGAAGGAGAAGAATTCCTCAAAGGAGATTGAACTGAATTGTCAACGATTATTACGACTCTTCCAACGATGGTTGAGCACTTTTGTCGGTGCGGAACAATCGGACGAATTATCTGCGGCAAGTGTGGAGGAATTGTCCAGTTAGCATCTCCGCTCTACGGGGAAGGAAAGTACCTCAACCTCGATGGCTCTATTGAGAGTTGGCTAGACGATCTAGCCAGAGAAGATCGGCTCAACTCTACACTCGCATCATATTGTGCAATTGACAGGCAGTTCAAGCACGGGGCCCCCGTGGGGGCCGCTGTCACCCAAGCAATTTCTGAGATAGGTGCAAAACTTGGTTTCATGCAAAAAGAGGTAGAAGATGAACTTAAGAAGATTTTTCAGGAAATGATAAGCCGCAACGACATTTCCGCAGAGCAATTGACTAAGACGGCCAAAGAAGTCGTCAAGGAACAGACAGAGTCGGTGATTTCGCAGGTGAGAATACTACTCGAACAAGGCAAAGCAATCTCCGAGGCTAGCGGTTTACTGAAAGAGGCAGCGGGTTCTGTGCAGGCTGTACTCGCCTCTTCAAAAATCGCAGGTGTAAAAGGAGAGGAAGCGGAGGTTCAGACGATACAGAATCTACGTGACGCCTTCTTTGGAATCGAGGGTGTGAAGATCGAGCCAATTGGAGGGGCTGACGCAACTGATGGCGTTCTGACTTTTCTGTACCGTGGACTAGAAGTGGGAAGAATACTCTTGGAAATCAAGGCTAGAAGAGCTTGGAACAGCGAATTTCTTGTCCAGGTTCGAGACGACATGAAAAGGTACGACACATCGCTGGCCGTACTTGTTGCAGAAAAGCTGCCTCGAAACGCAAAAGGAAAGGGATTCTCCGTGGACACGGAGACAGGTATTGTAGTCGTTGTTGGTCCCGAATTGGTGTTTCAAACCGTTAGCATGTTCTATGAATTACACACAAGTGTGTTCAAGCTCCAGAAAAAAGCGCTCGACCTAGGTTCTTTGACCTCGAACAAGGACTTTCTGTTCTACGTGAACGACAATCTGAAATGCCTAGACGACTGCAAGCAAATCTCCGACGTCTTGAATGACTCTTCTAGGAAGATAACTGACCGCTTGGCTAGCATTTCGTCAAGGCTTCAACACAATATTGGAGCAATCGCAAAGATGCTCTCCGCTACAGGAGTCTGCTGAAGTATGGAGTCTTCGTCAACAGATGTGATTGTAAATGCGCTCCAGCAACTCACGATAGCGACCTATGATTCACTGAGGCAATTCGACCGTACGTACTCTTTCGACACCTACAAAGCGGGTCTGAAACTTCTCGAAAGTAGAGGACAGGTGAAGAGGCTAGTTTTTCAAGCAGGAAAGACTGAACGCTATGTGTGGCTTCTTCCGTGGTATGAGGACGAAGCTATCCGAAAGTTGGAAGATTTCAAGAACGACGTCATTGAGTACCTGACAACAACCCCTTCGACTGGCAAGCAAATCAAGGAATACTTCGTAGAAAAATATCCGGCTTTTCATCAGATTTCATATTTGGCGTTCCGAGAACTTGTTGCGAGCAAAAGGGTAAGTCAGTTAACATTTATCGACAACTTGAGGTCGGTTAACATATACTACCTGCCCGAAAGAAGATCAGCACTTGATGAGTTGCTCCAAAAGACACTAGATCATGTAGATCGTCACGGATCAGCGTATTCTCAAGATATTAGCAATTCATTAGGAGTTGCAAATCGCCTTGCTTTCGCTCTCCTTGCAACTTTGGTGCATGAAGGAAAAGTATCTAGATTCAAGGTAGGATGGAGTTACACAAGACACAGGCCCGTGTTTGCCTTTTGCAAGGAGGGGCATGAAGCAGAAGCAGTTGCAAGATATCGGAGATTGACCAGTGAGCTGCATGTTCAACAAAAGCAATTCAGGCTCGTCGAGGACTACATGGCAAAGTTCGGCTCCGCTTGCAATGAAATGAAAGCGGATCAGTCGCTTGCCGACTTAGCGGGTTCCTACCTCGAACGTGCGGCGAAATCCCATTGGATGCGGGGTCGAGATACCAAATCTGTAGCTTGGAGTGCATTTTTCTTAGCCAACAAAATACTCAGACAAGGAATCACTCCGGGAGAAATCGAGGCATATGCAAAAATAGAAAGACGGATACTGCTAATGGTTTCAAAAGACTTGAATGACTTCTTACAACTCGACGTTCCCGATCTTTACCCTAACCCCACTGACTATCTCCAGAGAATTGCAACGAGAATGAAACTACCGAGGCAGCTAGAGTCATCAAATGGATTGATTGAGACGAGTGCTCTGATGAGGGAGACGAACGATTTTCTAATGTCTCTTCCGAAGACGTTGTTCTTCGGCAAGAGAGCTGAAAGTATGGCGGCAGCAGCTCTCTACTTGACCGGCTCACGGTTGGGTATTGAAGGGTGCACTCAAAAGCGAATTTCGAAGGCGGCCGACGTGACTGAGGTGACCATAAGAAACATCATCAGACAGATTGAAGCTGCAATCCCAGATAGGGAAGTTCCAACAGTAGGAGCAGTGGAGTGATCTCTTTGAGCGAATCAACGGTTCAATGTCATTTCACATTCAATGCAGAACACAACAAGTTGCTCGATCAGCTCAAGACCAAAACAGGTAAGGACAAACGACAGCTTATCCGGGAAGCTGTTCAACTCGCAATTTCGAAAGGACTGCCGCCAGCCGAGTACCGTTGGATCGATAAGAACCACAGGATATTCAGCGTCGAATTGCCAGAAGAAGATGCTCAAAAAGCCAAGAAGCTGTGGAAGGGCAAGCTGACACCGCTTGCAGTCTCCGGAATCCTCGCTATGATCGAAGACCAGGGATTGAAGAGGCCCGAAGTATCGCCAGAAGAAATACAGAGATTGAGAGAAGGCTTAGAGAAGATATTTCAGAACGTGCAAGTGTTGGACCAAAGATTGACCAAGGAAGAGGCGCGCAAACGAATAACTGACAATACTACTGCCGCAAAAGCTGTAAAAGCAACGCTGTACCAACTTGTTCAGGAACTTGAGTTTTTCAAGAAAGGTACAGAGGCCGACCGGAAAAAGTTCCGTGATTTAATTGACCCGATGGAGATAGGATACGTCACATCGCTATTGAAGGCACTCTTTGACGAAGAAGGTTTCCAGAGATGGATTCTGGCAACCGAGTTCACGATGGGGAAGAGAAATGCGTGAAGGTAAGCTAAAGATAGGTGATGAAGCCTATGCGCTTGAACTGCTAGCGAATGTCCATGGCACCGACCCACGTCGGCCCGTTAGGGAGCTTGTGGAAAACGGCGCTGATTCGGACGCCAGCTCGATTCTTGTTGTAATCAACAAACGGGCAACCGAACCATACATAATGTGTCGTGACAACGGCAAAGGAATGACTCTGAAGCTTCTTCTCGATCTGCCTGAAAATATTTGTAATTCAATTAAGCGACGGGAAAGAATGAAGACAGGTGGGGTTCACGGTATCGGTTTGCTCAGCTACAACACGATCGGCAACAGGCTCAGAATAATATCACGTGCCCGAGGCTCTGCAGATACTAGCGCAATCGAATTCACCGGCTTGAACAAGCCGTGGCACCAGATTGAAGTCGAGCGGCCTCTAGAGGAACCGGGAACGGAGGTCTACATCTACGGAATTGAGAAAGACAAGAAATTGCTGGATGCTGAGCGGTTGGCCGAATATCTGGCCGAAGAATTCGAAGAGGATTTGATCGAGGGCAAATTCAAACTCGGAATCCAGCAGGACGGACGCAAGATTCCCGTGACTCGGGAGAGGATAATCGCTGGCACGCCTATAGTTCCTGGTAAGAAGATTCCAACGGAGTGGGGTGACATTAACGTGGCCATAAACTACGGTGGAAGAGGAGGTGTCGCACTTACAAGAAGAGGAATCACAATAACAAACAACATCGCCAGTCTCCCTGACATCGAGAGCGATGTCTGGAAGTCGGGAAAAATAGGTGGTTCCATCAAGTTTGATTCGATAAACGTCTCCACAGACAAGAAAAACCCGATTCGTGATGAACGATTCAATGCGTTGATTGCTGCTATCAAGGCACTTGAGCCGGAAATTGCTGAGGCGATCAAGAAACTTGAGCAGGATGAAATTGAGAAGTCCAGAGAACGACTTCTAAAGTACCTTGCGTCTCGCCTTGACGAGGTGCTGAAGGGCCTCCATTTTGACAGGATAAAGGCTCTGATGGAAGCAAGGAAGAAAGCTGAACTCGAAGCTGAAGTCAGCTCTACAGAAGGAACCGCATTCGGTGGCGAAGGCGGGTCGTCTAAGGAAAAAGAGGGCAAAACCCCGGTGAGTAAGGGGACTCGTAAGAGGTCGTTGAAATCGGTTTACGGAATCAACTGGGAAGAGGTGAGTGACCTTGAGCATCCCAAGTCAAGAAGCCGCTTTGACGCTAAGTTCGGCACCGTTTACATAAACAGAGTTCATCCGGACTTTACAAGGAAGGTTCTCAATGCGAAGAACGATTTCGAGAAACTCGATTACTACTATAAATTGACAATCAAGGAGATAGTGCTTCATCAATATGACGGTGCTCCCCCATCCGACGTATTGGAAAAATTGCTTGATCTGCAGCTTGCTATGGAGAAATCTCCTCCGTCGTTGTGATCTGGATGGTCGCTGGCTATTGACCGATGAGAAGAATACTTCAACTTAGCCTACGGGCGAGGACTGAGTAAAGTGAATAATTCAGTTCGCCGATTTGCTTTACCAACCATTATGTCATTAGAAGCCCGTGTGAATGCTTTGGCCTTTGCCCGACAAGGTATGGAAGATTCGACCGTGACCTCGGATTGATCCGTCAGTGTCTGATCGTCAAACCTTCAGTCGTCCATTCGGAGAGTTCCACGGTCTTCAGAGATGAGGATGCCTTTTCGAGCATTGACAGAAAGTCTTCGTCCTGCGTTGTTACGATCACCTGTCTTTCCTTCGAGAGGTCTGCCAACAGGAGAGCGAGAGCTTTCTGGTGGCCGGGGTCGAGTGATTGTGACGGGTCGTCTAGGATTGTGAATCCGATTCTGCCGGGCAGCTTTTCTGAGAATGCCAGAAACAATGATAATGCTGCCATGTTTAGTTGAGCGTTGCTGAAACGTGTTTGCAGGTAAGTAGTGTTCTTACCGTCTGGGCTCGTGCCCACCAGTGAAAAGAACTGTTTTCCTCTTTCAGCTTCCGCTTGCAGCTCCAGGTTCGAGTAGTATGCGTGGCATTGAAGTTTCTTGAAGTAGCCGTTCACCGAGTCTTGCAGTGCCGAGAGGCTCTTCTTTGCCATGTCGTCTCTGATGGAGGCTGCCACTTGGGCAATGGTTGAGAGCGCTGATTCGAGGTCTGTCAGCTTTTCCTTTTTTGCATGAAGCTTCTTAATCGTTTTCTGCACGTCGGGGAGGGATTCGATTTGCTTCTCGTATGCCTCCTCATCGGTCAGATAGGCCAAGATCTTGCCGGTCCTCTCAATCTCAGATTCGATTAACTCTAGCTGTTCCTGAGACTTGCTCAGTGTTTCGATTCTGGATTTCAGGTCGGAGATTCGCTCCGACAGTCTATCCCATGCTTCTGGATGAACTACACCCACTGAGCGTTTCAACTGTTCATTCAGTCGATTCAGCCTGTCTTGAATGGCCTTGACCTCAGCTAGTTGCGAACGTAGCTGCCCTTGCCTTCGAGAGAGGTCTGCCAGCCTTGTTTCGGAGGCGGAGATCTCGTGTTGGAGTTTCTCGAGCTTTTCGCTTATTGCTTTCGTCGGCTGCTCGATGAGTTCAACTCCCAGCCTTTGAAGCATCACTTTGCCTCTCTGGAGCCGTTGCTCTGTATCTTCACATTCCCTCGTGAGGGCTCCGATCTGGCGAGAGAGGTTCTCTAGCTCGTTTCTCTTCTTGGTGGATTCGGTCAGCTTTGCTTTAGCGGCAGCAAGTTGCTGTTGGGCGGTCTGCATTCTCATTCTTGTTTGGTTCTCGTCGAGTTCACTCAGTTTGGCTCCTAGACCTGCGACGGTGTCCCGTGATGCTTCAAGGCGTCTTCTGGCGTCTTCGGCGTCCTTGGTCTTCGCCTCGATTTCACGTGAGGCGCTTTCGAGTTCGTTTCTCCTCTTCAGAGTCTCGCTAAGCCGCGTTTGACTTGTCTCGAAATCTTGCTCGGTTTGCGCGAGTTCCAGTCTCATCGCGTCTTGGTTGGTCTCCTCTAGCTTGGTTTCCAGTTCCTGGTGAGCTTTCTCCTTGGATTCAAGGCGCTGCTTCGCATCCTCGCAATCTCTTGCCAGAGGGGTCATCTTGCGTAGCGCGTCTTCGAATTCGCTTTTCCTGATTGATAGATCTTTGAGTTTGGCTTTCGTGTCTTCTATCGTCGCGCTGCGAGCTGTGCCATGTACTTCCTCAGCTATCTGATCGAGTAACTTTGCGTGCTCGATTCCCTGCTTGCAGACTGGGCAGGTGTCTTGTTCGTGTTGTTCTATGTATTCGAAGGCGAGGGTGAGAAGTCTGTCATATGTAGTGGTTTTCTCGAGCAGCTTCTCTTTTTCCATTATCTGTGTGCGCGTCTCGGTTAGATTGCGTTCGATCTCGGGCATCTGCCCATACCGTTGCGTGTATGTCTCAAGGCTCTTGTGCAGGTTCTCAAATTGGGTCCGGAGGTCGGCCAGCTTGGACTTGCTCAGATTGTATTCATCCTGAAGTTGCGCCGCGGTGGAACGTCGCAGTCTGAGTTGGCTTATCTTCTCGTGGAGAGTTGCCAGCTTGTCCTCAATGCTCTTTGTTTCTTGTGCAACCTCAGTCCTTTGCTGATCGATTGTGGATTTGTCTCCAAACGATTTCTCGACGCTTGAGAGTCTTTGTTGGGCGGTCTCGAAGCTCGCTTGCAGCTTGTCCATTTCAGATCTTTCAAGCTTGAGCTGTTGATGTATCTGCTCTGTCTTTGACAATTCGAGGCGTGAATCATCCAGCTGCCTCTGCAGAGCCTCGATCTGACTTTCCAGATTCTGGGCTTCTTGGGTAGTCTGGGAATGCTGTTGTTCTATCTGCATCTTGGTGCCTTGTCGCTTCTCCGCCTCCTCAAGTGTTGTTCGTGCGCGTTCCGCTTCCTGTAACAAAGTAGGGAATGTTGTTGATGCCATTCGGAGTTCTTCTGCTTGTGTTCTCAGTGGTTCGAGGCGTTCCCGCAGAGCTCTGATCTCACTTTCCAGTTCGTGATTCTCCAGCTCGAGTTTGGTTCCCGCTTCGGTCTGAGGGATTCTCTCACGCAGGGCCTCATACTCGGTCTGAATCGGCTTGAGTTCTGAGAGTTCATCTATCCATTGCTGAGTTGTCTTGCTCGCTTGTTTTCGGATGCGTGCATAGTCCTCCTTCAGACTGTCATATGCGCTCTTGAATAGGCCAAGTGAGGTCGGGGGTTGAGTCAGTGGCTGGATCTCCGCTCCTGCCGTCTGAGCATAGGCGAGTAGGTTCTCGTTGAGGCCCTTGAGTGATTTGGAGGCCTGAGGAAGCTTTAGCTCACCTTCCGCGATGCCGTCCCTGCGAAACTCTTGTTTCTTCGCCTCTAGGCTCTCCTTCGAGAACTTGGTTATGTTGTCTCGGATTTCTTCTCCCTCGTCTATTTGGTCCCGAAGGGCCCGCAAGGCTCTCTTGACGTAGGTCCGTGGTATTCCGTCAGCGATCTCTTTCAAGTAGTGGATTCCGAGCAGCCTATCGATGATTATTGTCCTCGTCTCTGGCGGGCCTAGGATGATGTCGCGCACAGTTTCCTGATGTAGATAGGTCCCAGCGTAGAATTCCTCTTGGTTCACGGCGATGAGTTTGCGTAACTCCTCTTCAATCTCATCTGATGCCTTAGCAAGTTTCTTTCCGTCAATTTCCACGGCCACATGGGTCTTTCCACTTGTGGTGCTTTTCTGCATTGACCGTTGACGGGTTACAGCGACTTCGGATTCCTTGCTTGTCAGCGTGATATGCACTGAGGCTTTCTTGAGACGATGGAACGCGTTTGCTATTGCATCTTGTCGCCTGAATTCACGTGTATCCATATGTGGAATGTTCCCGAATAGCGCCCATTCGACAGCTTCAGTGAGGGTGGTCTTGCCTGACCCGTTTGGACCCGTGATCACTGTGAGGCCTTTCGAGGGTTTCAGAGCGATCTTCTTGTTGGCTCCTCTGAATCCTTCAAGCTCTACGGAGGAGATAGAGAAGGACTCAGACATCTTCACTCCTTCTCCTCCACGATCTCGTCGACAAGTTGCTTGATGTTATCTGTTACGGCGTCGCCCCCGCCTTCACGGACCCATTCAAGGATGTCCCTTAGAACCTTCCTATGCTCCGGCTTTTTCAGCCGAGGAGAGACCAAGCCCTCGATCGTCGAGAGAAATTGTTCCGACATAAAGAGGTCTCACCTAGTCTCTCTCATGTATTCCCTATAAGCAGTGGTCTTCTTGCGCCTGAACTCTCCTTCAAGAATCGATCTTGGCGGTAACTCCTCGAAAGTCGAGACCATGCGCGGCGACCGAAAGAAGGAACCCCTTTCGGTCAGCGATCCCCACGGCCTGAGTTTGACCTCATATTGGATTTCACGGCAATGAACGCGTCTCTTCACCTCATTCAGGGGCATTCTTGCGAGGACGTTTAATGTGCGGCCTGAGGGAACCACAACCCTCTCTTCCCAGACCGTAGTTTCAACTTCGCCTTTGCTCGGGTCGAAGTCGAGGGCATCGATTGAAAGGTTTGCCTCTAGCTGGCTTGCGATGCTGCTATTGACGGCAACTAGAAACTGAAGTTCGTCATTCTGTTTGAAGAGGACATTGCGAATGCCTGTTTCCAAGGATTTGTCCCCGAAGACTAAGCACTTAGATGCTATCTCTCGAGTCCTATATTTGTAGGCCCCTGGCTTCTGCTAGGCGTCACTGCTGGAAGAGAGAGAGACAAATAGGCAAATTCGTTCACACGCTGGGCGGACCTGCATGAAACGCCTAAGGGGGCAAGCTCTTGCCTGAACGTTTTGATTGCTGCACTACTACTCAGTGTTTCTTTCGCTATAGGTGGGGCACAGCAATCGGTTGCTTCCGACTTCACTTTGCCTGTTGTAAGTGCGAATGGTATGACGGGGCAACGTGTTTCACTTTCCGGATTTCGAGGAAAGGTTGTGCTGTTAGAGTTCATGGTGCCATGGTGTAGTCACTGCCAGAGCATGGCTCCAGTCCGGAGAGACTGTATCAACAATACGGGCCGCAAAACGTTGTCTTTTTGGCAGTTTCAGGACCATGGAATGGAGCCACAGCCGCGGACGCTGCAACTTTCATTCGCAATTACCATTCGAGCTTGACCTACGTGTACGATTCATCTGGTTCAACTTTCAACGCGTACGGTGTCCAGGCAACACCAACTTTCTTCATCATCGACAAGAACGGCCAGGTTGCAATGACATACCAAGGCGAAGTTGCTGCTGAAACTCTAGCGGCAGATCTAACCCGCCTCAATTCGATTCAAACTTCGTCTATATCGTCAACATCATCATCAACACTGTCCACGGTCACATTTCTAACTCGAACTGAGACAGGCAATTCTCCGCTTGCCGCTCCGGGGAATTTCATGAACATGACTTTGTTGATGCTGGCAGCGGTGACACTCGGTGTTCTTCTGGTTGTCGCCATACTTGCAGTCCGCATTCTTCTTCGACCAAGACGGGAAGATGAGGGGCTCTACGGATAATCGAAGGACTGTTTCTAGGAAAATCAGATTTGCTAGGGGTTCGAATCCATTCGTGGCCTCGATTTATGCTAGCGCGATATACCTGGCATGCGGAGTCTCATAACGCTAAATGACTGAGCATTTTCCGAAATGCTATGATAGTGAAGGATAGCAGTATTGCCGCCATGATCGCTGGTTGCCAAGGGAGTTCGGGGATGCTGGTGTATTGTTGGCTTTCTGCGAATAGCGACCAGGATGAGATCTTGGGGATTTGATTTGCGGCATTTACGATCATGTCGAAGCTGTATGTTGCTCCTGGCGGGATGTCTTGGGGTGATGTGAAGGTGAAGCCAACAAAGACAACCTTCCCCCCCGCATCGTAGAATGTGCCAACGACTTCCGTGTAGGTGCTGACTGACTGTCCGCTATTACGGACTTCTCCGGTCACATGCAATGAGCCGGTCAAAGTGTTTGTGGATGAGGCAGTATTCAGAACTGCTAGGTTGAGTTGAAGTGGACTCGACGCCGGATGGACTTCGGCCGCGAGTGTGTAGGTTGCGACTCTTGAGGCTTTGGACTTGTCGGTTTCGATGATCTGGAAGGACGCTTTCTGGCCGGGTTGGAGGTAGTGGCTTTCGGCTACGCCTTGAAGGGAACTCAGGACTACGCCGTTACTGTCTTTCAGCGTGGCTGTTACGAACACATATTGGAGCGCCACATCTCCCGTGTTCAACACTTCCCCAACAACATAGTAGGATCCTGTAACGGAATTAATGTAACTGCTATCGTTTTGAATTTGCACATTTGCAGCCGCCGCCACGGGCGCAGCAACATAAAACGCGAGGACTATAGCGAATAGAAATGGAAATCTGGACATTGCCGTCCCATTTCTCATTGTCACTTCTTATAGTAAAAGTTGGCGCACCAACCTAGTGATTGAAAATAGATTTCGGAACCGGCGTGAGCAACTCTAGAACGGTTCATTATGGCTCGCACAGGAATCGGCTCGGTGATTGGAAGGAAGAGCGTGAGCAAACATCACCAATACAGAAGAGTATGGATTTACGTTCCAACCAAGGTGGCGGAAGACAGCAACTTCCCCTTCAAGGTAGGGGATCCATGTTTCGTCGCGATAGATATTGAAAGAAAACAGCTCATCATCAAAACGATGAGCCGCGAGAAGGCCACAAAGGAAGGCTGGCGCGCCAAAGCAACACCACTGGATTAGCCACACTGAGGGGCTGTAGGTCACCTTGGCTGTGCTCACCAGGAAGTACACCTTCGACCGATTGGGAGAACGCGTCCCAGCGACCCTCGTGTCCCCTTGGTTAGGAAAAGGTGCCATTTCCGATGTCTTCGATCATGCAAGTTTGCCTAGGTTCCTGACCGACAAGTGGAAGTCGTTCAAGGAGAATCATAATCGCGCCTCGAAGGGCCGGGCGAATCGCGTCGGCCATTAGCGTCCGGCCGTCTAACTCGTCCGACTCTGATCATCGGTTCTCCTTTTATAGCAACCCATAAAGGTGACCCCCTCGGAGCAGCTTCAATGGCTTGGGCCAGAGCAGCCGAAGTGAGAATCTTCCCAGTGGTTTCGTTGTACAATTTGCGCAGTTCCTTAAGCGAGATTTTCCGGTTTTTGGGCATCTTCTCGTAGATTAACGGAAGGACCTCCAGTTCAATCTCATCCCTCAGGCCGATTATTCCGTAGGCGTCCTCCGTGGGCCCGACCAACCTCATGACTCTGTCAATCTCCCTGTATAGCCGTGAGCCAATCCTTCTAGCGGCATCTGGAATATGCAGTCCCTTAGCCAGGTCCGGGTCAGTCTCCTTTACAACGCCGGCTAGCAGTTCCAGCTCATAGTTCAGCGAGTCTTGGAGCGGATAACCCGTAACCACCCTGATCTTCTTGGGCTTGGCCAGAGGCGTTATGGCGTCACTCCTAGCTGCCTCTATCCATCTACTGGAGGCTTCATGGTTATCCTGCAGGAAGGATTCGATGAACTTCAAGAAGAGCTGATAGTACCTCAACTCCCTCTCGATAACTAAAGACCTCTTTTTCCGATCCGCTAAGACGAGCTTTTGCGAGGCAAAGTAGCTCCTCATACGGAAGAAGCTTGCAAAGGCATATTTCAACGCCAGATCTAGAGCTTGCTTCTTGTCACCGAGCTGTTCGAGCAGGTATGACATTATCCTTCTCATGTGCACTCCGGTCGGCAGTTTTCTGAAGGGGTCTCGTTCCGCTACGAAGGCCCACTGCTCTCTGTATGCTGGGATTATCTCGTACATGACCTTCTTGTGGCTAATCTGCCGCCGCGCAATCAGTCCTTCCCTCTCCATCTCCTTCAGGTAAAGCGACAGAGTACGTTCGCTTCCAATCTCATCCTCAACCTTGCTCCAGACCTCATTGTACCTCTTCGGCCGGAAGTCCTCATCGGCCAAAGCCTCCATTATCGAGTAACGATATCTCGGATTAGTTGCCAAATTGAAGCCACTGGCTATGATAGCTTTCCAACAACAGCTATAAGAATTATAGCTGTACAACAAAAACAATGAGGCTTCTTTCGTACCGATAGAAGGTACGTCATTGATGTAAGAGACGGTAAATCTTGAGTAGGCAGAAGAGAAAAGAAGAGAAACACAAACGTGCCGTGCGACTAAGGGCAGCGCGGAACCTGGTTGCCCTCCGTAGGATGACCTTCACAGTGCGTCCTCAAGTCGTTGAGCCCGCCCAGGCGTTGATGGCTCTTTTTGTCAATAGGAAAGATGCCTACGCGGTTCAAGGATCTCATGAAGAGGTTGAGGCCGGTAGAGCGTACGCGAAGGTTGACGGCGCTATCACTCTAGACCTTCTGCGAGACCATCTCGCCGGGAAGATCACTCTAGGCGTCTACAATATCGAGCCTACACAGCAAACGGTCAAAACAATCGTATGGGATTTGGATATTGATGTTAAGGAGCCGCCTACTGAGGCAAGTTGGCAACAAATCGTAGAGAGAGTCAAGCCCCAAACAAACAAGCTCCTTGAAGTCATCAAGACCCATAAGTTCAGTTTGAAGGCGACACTTATCGAGTTCTCAGGCTTCAAAGGCGTGCATCTCTGGTTGTTCTTCGATCCGCCCATCCCATCAGTAATTGCCTATGCGCTGGGACGAAAGATTGCTGATGAAGCTGGCGTGAAATGTGAGATTTTCCCGAAGCAGAAGGAGCTGCTGAAAAGCTACGGCAACCTGGTCAAACTGCCGCTGGGGATACATCGGAGCAGTGGTCTCAGGTCGGTTATCTTTGACGGCGACTGGCACCCCGTGGAAGCCAACTATCTCAGCCAAGTAAACCCGGAGTTCATTGCCGCCGACGACAAACAAGTTCAGGACATGAAGGCTCAGTTAGAGACATCTTATCGTCCCTGGATGGAGGCTGAAGTTGGGAGTGGTGAAGCATACTCCGGCGAGGACCCGCCTTGTGTCGTAAAATACCTGTCCGGCATGTCGGTGCCAATCGGCCAACGTCATGAAGTCTTCCGCAGGATCGGATGCTACTATCTGACCTTCAAGGGACTAGCAAAGACCGAGGAAGGCTGGGCTCATGTCCGCCACATACTCACCGAATGGAACAAGCACAATTCACCGCCTTATGACCCGGCACGGTTTGAAGGCGAATGGCGCAAACTAACGGAGGGCTACGAGTACAACTACTCCTGCAGCGATGAATACTGGTTGAGAACCTGCGATCAACAGCGGTGCCCCCTCAAACAGAAGCAGATGCAGAATGTCCCTGGCGAGATTAGCCCTGAGGCGGTTCAGAAAGCTAGGGAATTGGCGCAGGATCCCGTGGCATTTATTCGTTTTCTCCAACGATGCCTCGGATACCGTCTGGCTGGCGAATATGCGAACCGACTCTTCATGTTCCTCGCTGGTGTATCAGGTAAGGTCCAAACAACTCTCGTGCGCCTTTACGGGCCGAATGCCGCTGGCAAGAAGATGCATTATTGTTGGATGGAGGAGTTCTTCGGCCCAGATCAAGTCGTCGTGCTATCATCCGGTACAGCTGCATGGTTGAAGCGCAAGGTTCTGAAAGGCTTCGATACACGTGGCAAGATCATAATTCTCATTGAAGAGAGAGGGGACGCTCAAGGCGGAACGAAGTACACCTTCGAGCAGATTTACAGCGAGGATAAAATCAAGATCGGTTTCAACATTCGAGGTGAGGGCGGCGACTGGGAGCCTATTGAGGTTGCACTCGAGGGCCCACTTACCTTCATCACAACAAGCACCGAACTGGAGGAGAGTTTCCATGCGCAGACGCGGGAATGGGAGGTCAATCCAGACGAGAGCCCTGAGCAGTCGAAGCGTATCAGTGATTGGGTTGATTGGCGCGAACTGCGCTCCATAAAGGAGCTTGCGGAAGAGAAAAAGGAGATCGAAGTGATCAGGGCCTATTTATCACAATTAAAACCTTTCAACCGTTACGTCATTCCTTTCATCAAAGAAATTGGGTTCGAGTACCGCACGCTTGGAGACCGGAGGAAGAAACCTGACCTTACCACCCTTATTCGTGCCACGACCTTTCTATTCCAAGAACTATGCCCCAAAGACGACGAGAATAAAATCATATTCGCGGCGCCATTCACCTTCGACATCGTTATGGCGGCAGCAGCCGACATCATAGCGGTTTCTCGTGGCGCATTAAATCGCACACAAAGAAGAATGCTAGACTTCCTAACGAGTCACTATGATGAGATTCTAAGCGTAACCAAGGATGGAAAACAACCCGAACCGGATGTCATGCGAGATGGCAAAATAATACATGAAGGACGTCCTCCCAACGGTTTTACAGTGGCCGATATTGCCAGACGGCAAGAGTTCAGTGACCTACATGAGCAGACCATTCGCGACAACCTACATGGGCTG
>Ga0315280_10005235_pt1 | contig 18625 bp, 19 predicted proteins | sample YL17G06_40_MG_FD_203697 | JGI IMG/M metagenome (GOLD analysis project Ga0315280, IMG submission 203697) | Sediment microbial communities from Yellowstone Lake, YNP, Wyoming, USA - YL17G06_40 | ecosystem: Environmental > Aquatic > Freshwater > Lake > Sediment | place: USA: Wyoming | collected... | reverse complement strand
TTCATTATCTCTAGAAATTAAATTGTTCAATTCATGTGGATCTTCTTCTAAGTTATACATTTCATACCCATAATTTAGGGTAAATATCAGCTTCATTTTTCCAGATATGACTGCGAGGCGAGGAGTATGATGTATAGGAACATTTTCCCAATCAGGATATTCCACAGAAAAATTGCCATCAATGAACATTTTATAATTATCAAAAATTTCTTGTCTGTCGCCATTACATCTAATTGAATTCAAAATAGAATTTTTAACTTCAGAAATTTTCTTTCCATATTCGTTATTCAAATAAGAAATTGAAATCCAATAAATTTTGCCATCACAAATTGTTAATATATACGTTTCATTGAGGAGTGTTGGAAAATCAACATCTTGCATATCTATGAAAGCTGTCTCATTAAAAACAAGAATAGCTACTCTTGAATAAAGGAAGTGATTAAAATATCTTTCAAGATTTTTATTTTCGGTGTTGTTGTCTATTGATATTACTACAGTCTGTTTGTCATTCATATTAGTCACATAGACTTTATCAAGAGTATCTAACTGTTTATAATTTATTTCAGAATAAACAGTAGAATTTTTTTCATGCCCAAAAATTAATGGAATTAGACTACTTCCACTATATTCATTTTTATATTCTAACCCTAAGACGTCAAGAATTGTAGGTAATATATCAATGCTTTCTACATTTTCTTGAACTGTTTTATTTAATTTCTGAGGCAATTTGATTATTAGAGGTATTTTTATGAGTTCATTATATAAATCTACTCCGTGACCTATGTATCTTAAATGTTCATAAAATCCCTCACCATGATCAGCAGTAATAATTATCACAGTGTTTTTATTTAAATCAAGTTCTTTCAATTTTTCTGCGAAATTTCCTATTTCATCATCCAAACATTTTATGCCATCATCATAAAACGTAACATAACTATCAATATCTTTCTTAGATAAATCTGGTTTAAGAAGATTGGTTAAAGCAATTTGTTTATTACTGCCGTCAGTTTTTGAACAACCGTATGGGTCATGAGGCTCCATATAGTGAATCCAAATAAAAAATTTGTTATTATGATTCTTTTCTAACCAAGATACTACTTCTTTGTTAATTTCACTTGCATTTTCTATCTCATTTTCTGTTAGATTATTATAATAATCAAATCCTTGGCCAAAAGATTTTTTATGCAAAATACTCCAGCCAACGAAAGCTGCAGTAGTGTATTTTTTACTTTTCAAAATCTCTGCTAAGGTAGTTTCTGATTCATTTAATACATATCTGTTAGTGAAAACACCATGTTCATGCGGATATTTTGATGTCATTAAGGATGATATAGAAGGTCTTGTCAATGGTGCTTGGCTATATGCATTTGCAAAAATCAACCCTTCTTTTGCTATTTTGTCAATATTTGGAGTTATGTTCTTGCTATATCCATAAACACCTAGGTGATCTGCTCTCAATGCATCAATAGAAATCAAAATTACATTACAATCATTACAATTGATATCTTTTCTGTTAAAATTCTCATAAAAAAATGTAATCATTAAAACTCCAATAATTAGAAATAAAATAAATAAAAGTCGTTTATATTTCATTTTCATCATAAATTGATTCTCTAAGTAATTGAAATATTTCCTGTGAAATCGCCACCATTATAGCCCCAATAAAGATCTGAAGATATTTTTTCAATCGAATGGATTCTAACTTCATATGTCTTTCCAGACGTCAGGTCATTTAATGGAATACTACAGTCAAAATTTCTACCATCTCTTGTAGCAGTAGACGAATAAATAACTTTGATTGGTGAATTACATTCGGTCCTGTATCTTTGAGCACATTCTCTAAATCCGTAAAAAAGTGATATATCCCTAGGACAGTCCGGTAAACTATTATCACTAGAAGTATAATTTCTTATCAACCAACAGGAGAATTGTCTTTGTTTATTCCAGTCATCAACTAATTCGGTATGAATGGACAAGCTATTATTAGATATTTTATTCGAATGACTGGAAGTGGAACTATTGAACATTGGTAGTTCAAAAGTCATGGAAAAATTCTGTGATAAATTTGGTAGTTGATTTGAGGTTTTATCAAGAGCCCAAAAATCTTTGCCTATTAATATGGCATAAAATCCACTAACATTACGGGAATGCCCTGATGCAACAAGATCAAAAACATAACCTTGTTTTTCATAAATCTTCAAAGTTTTATTATTGACTATTCTAAAACTGTCAAAAGTATAATTTGAAGATTGAGTATTGTTAACCTTTAATCCATATCCGCATTTATTGCTTTCATTATAAATATGTATAGCATAATCGAAAGACCTATAAGTTAGTCCAGTGCTGCCTATTTCCAAAGGTATACCATTATGGGTCAAAGATATTTTATAACTATGAATCTCAGGTGGAGTAGGAATTGAAGTGGTTGTAGATGTTGGAGGGATTTCTGACTTCTTAAATGTTATGGAAAATAGAGCATATAAAATGAAAATCGAAAGTATAATTACAATGACTATGAGCATTTTTTCCAGCATTTTCTTTCATTTTAAAACTAATTTTTAATCATATAAAGATAAATGATAATAGGAGTATGCTTAAAGACATTTTGAATTTTTACAGAATGAACAGCTGGATTAAAAGTTTAGGACTTTGTCTATTAGGTTTGACTGCAAAAGAAATTGTTATTTTATCTAATCCACTTCTATTCGTTCTAGGAGTAGTTCAAGCATGTTTCCTATTTTCTTTCATGTATTCGTTTCATGATCTCAGTGATTATATTAGCGAAAAAAGAGGACATTTTATCGGAAATTTAATAAAAAAATCTATTCTATCTAAAAAACTAGCGTTCGTATTCAGTATGGTACCATTGATTCTATCTATTGTTATACTAATTTCAAATTTTTCATTAAACTACCTAATTGTTTATCTAACATTCATAATCGCTGTAATCCTTTATGCAGCACCAAAAATTAGATTGGGAGATATACCTATAGTAGATGTCGTTTTTAACATTCTCATGTTTTCTTTAATTTTGTTACAGTCATATTTTTTTGTGAATGATTTGATAAACCAAAAGATGCTATTCTTTTTAATATGGACTATATTTTATATTTTTTCTTTAGAAATTATACATCAGATATCTCATTTTAAAGAAGACAAAAGGTCTACTGCTAAATTTTTAGGACTGAAAAAATCTATGGATTTATTAAAGATGTCATTTTTAATCTCTGCAACATTTGGTGTTTTCATTTTTATATCATCTCCAAGCTTAATGATTTATTCTTTAATAATGATTATCGGAAGTTTTATACGGTTTTTTTACATTTTAAGAATAAATCAGAAAGCTGATTTTGGTAGATTGAGAAATAGACTTGGCGGAATATTAGAAGGTAGTTTGTATTTTATTTTGAACATATTGGGATTGTAAAATTATAATCTTACGATTTCACTATTATTCAAGAAAATCACATCATCATGTTTTACAGCATAGTCAAAAAAATCTATAAGTTTTTCCCAATCATCATTTTTTTCTATTTCCCAGCTGTGACCAGATATGTGAAATATTCCGCCTTCATTCAAAACTTTGTCAAAAAGCAATTTTGCTCTTTTATGCCATGATAGAACAGAGGTCATGTTAAATTTAAAAAATCTTATAAAATATCTGGTAGGTTTGTTTGAAACTTGTACAGAAATATGAGATAGTAATGGATTTGTGCGTTTTTCTAAACAAGTTTCGATATCAGTTCTTGCAAATTTATATCCAGAGCTCTTAACAGTTTCAAGGGCATTTTTATTATAAATACCGAATGGATAAGCAAAACACACAATTTTTTTGTTAATAGTTTTCTCTAATAATTTCTTTGATTCTAAAATTTCTTTTTTTAATTCAACCTTATTCAGTTTAGTTAAATTTTTATGTTCAAATCCATGAAAGCCAATTTCAAAATTTTTTGAAAGTTTCTTTATATCTTTATCATTCAGCGTTCTGTATTTCCAGTGTATTGGAATGTAAAATGTACCTTTTATGCAATGTTTTTTTAATATTCTTGCAACCTTTAAATCAGACTTATTTCCATCGTCCCAACTTGTAGTGAAAAACACTCTTTTACCTGTTTGTCTCATACAATTATATCTACAACATCTAAAAATAATTAGAAGTACGGTTATTGAGAACATGCAAGAGTTTGTATCGATAGTAGTTCCAACAAGGAACTGTGAAAAAACTATAGAGAAAGTTGTAGACTCTTTGTTGAACCTTAACTACAAAAAATATGAAATTATAGTCGTTGATTCTTCAATTGATGGGACAAAAGAAGTTCTAAAAAAATATGGATCAAAAATAAAAGTTTTTCACAGTCCTGTTTTGAACAGAAGAACATCAAACTTACAAAGGAACATTGGAGCAAGAAAAGCTAGGGGACAAATAATACTTTTCACTGATGGAGATTGTATTGTTGATAAAAACTGGATAAGTGGAATTCTCAAAGGATTTTCTTCTAAGGACGTTGCTATAGTTGGTGGTTCAGTTCTCAAGTGGGGTGATTCTGCTTATTTGGATTATGCCGAATCTGGGATAAGACCTCTGATAAGAAATTATCAGAAAAGAATTATTATTGATCTTTCTAATTATCACAAATCACTTTACCCTATTGGCGGAAATTTTGCAATTAGAAAGAATATTCTAAAAGAAGCAGGTTGGTTTGATGAGGATACGCCCAGTTTTGATGAGATAGAATTGTCTTGGAGAGTTTTGCTCAAAGGATATAAGATAGTTTGCATTCCAAATGCAATAGTAAGATATTGTTTTGTTAATAATCTTAGCACATTTTTAAAAAGATATTTCAAATATGGTAAAGGATTTGGTTATTTTGCTAGGAAATACCCCTCTTCACCTGTGACAAAAAGAAAATCTTTTTTCATCTCAATAATTCTTTTGCTGCTTATTTTACATGCATTTTTAATCTACAAATTCTTAACTACTTTTAATAGCAGTTTTGGTATTTTATTAGTTGCACCGACATTGGTTTTATTTGGTATTCATCTTTTTAGATCAGTTAAATATAGAAAACTTAGCCTAATTTATCACTTATTCTTTGATATCCTGGTGGCATTCATGTATATGCTAGGCATGATTATTTCATTGATCAAATATAGAAGATTAAAAAAGTGAATTGAACTTAAAGTTTAATACAAAAATGTACAAACTATTTCGTATGAATAGATCTATAAAAACCCTATCCATTATCGAGAATCGACCATTTGAGTTGTATGTATGAATAAAAAGCAAAAATGTTTCACTTTAATGATAATGTTGATAGGAGCAGTTGTTTTATTAATCATTTTTTCATTCCTAAGTTCCCATCGATCAAGAACTTTATCTGAACAATTGGATGAATGGAAAATTCATGCTTCTGGTCTTGAAGGATTTGAAATAGAACAACTGAATAAAGTAGTAAAATCAAACATAGAAACTTTTGATGTACTCGCTAAAAAATCAAATCAAACCATAAAAATAAGTAGAATAGCAGGTATGAGTTTGGTTTCTGCTAGAGATTACTTGAATGAAAATCAGTACAATATAGAATCTTTGTTTGAAGCTTACCCATCACCTTACCCTGATGCCGTTACAAATACGATTGAATGCCCTAAAGAATTCAAACCTTTGAAAAATGAATCGAGTACAAACTATACTGATAAAGTTTATTATGTCATGTATGCGAGCCAGAGATTTACTTATGGTGTATGTTCTAAAGACCTGGCCGTATATAAATCTATATTTGCTCTAGTTTTTTGTAAGAATAAAAACACTGTGTATAAAATTGAATATTTTATTCCAAATAATGAATTTGAAGAATCAAAAATCAAAATTGTAAAATCTTTTAGTTGCTAAGGATTTAAAACTAAGCCAATATAATAAAATATTAGTGGTTATGAAAGTTGGCAAAGAAGTAATTGCAGTATTTTTACTAGTGGTATTGCTTGTAACTGTTATTTACTTCGCTGAAATAAAGCAAGAAAAACCAAAGGCAACTAAAATCTATTGGTTCATTCCTGACGGATTGAGAGCAGATCCAGATACTTTCATGCTCTATAAATGGGCTCAAGAAGGTAAGCTTCCGAACATCAAAAAAATGATGGACAATGGGGCTTACGGATATTCCATACCAGTTTTTCCATCTCACACTCCAGCAAATTTTGCATCATTACTGACCGGAACGTATCCAGTTGTTCATGGTATAGATGATGGGCAGATGCATATAGAAGGATATCCCTTAGACAAACCATCTACTTCAGGATTTTCTTCTGTTAATAAGAAAGTCGCACCTCTATACCTGTCAATGGAAAATGCAAACAAGTCTGTTGTTTTGCTCTCTGTACCTGGGACTAGCCCTCCCGAACTTAAAAATGGTATTACCATAAGAGGCAGATGGGCACCTTGGGGATTTGACACCCCTGCAATTATATTTGAGCCAAAAGAAAAACTCCCGACCAGAAAAGAAATTGGTAGAGGTTTGAGGCTGTTCTTTTTGGGCCAGAAGCTAACAGATTTTACAGATGAAAAAGTTACAGAAGGTTGGACCAATGCTCCAGTTTCTTATTCCACACCGTATGAAACTAACTTTACTGCATACGGTTTGACTATATTTGGTTATATTTTTGACAGGACCAATGATAACAAAATAAATTACGATAAAGTAGCTTTTTCTCTAGACAAGTCAAATATCCTAGCAATAGTTTCACAAGGCAAATGGAGTGATTGGATACCTATAAAGTTGAAATGGCAAAATTCCACAATCGACTCGCAGGTAAAAATCAAAGTAATAAAATTGTGGGATGATGGAACTTTCAGAATAAGATTTTTCTTCAATAACATAAACAAGTTCTTGGTCGAACCTTCTAGCGTTGCCGAAGAATTAACAGCGGGTGTGGGGCCGATGGTAGACTTTGTTGACAATTGGCCCAACCAACTTATCTATGAACCAGAGGATAAACAAACATTCTTAGAAGAGGCAAAGATGTCTCTCGATTGGCATAGAAAAGCAGTCTCATTTATTTACAGTAAGTACAAGCCAGATGTTTTCATTCAAGACACGTATACACCAAATCAGATGCTTGAAAGCAGATGGTGGATGGGTGATGTTGACAAAACAAGAAGCAATTATTCTGAAAGCAAGGCAGAGAGTGTTTGGAATGATATTCTGTGGATGTATCAACAGGTAGATGCTATAATGGGCGAGGCAATTAAAAACGCAGATGAGAATACGCTTATTGTTTTAAGCTCTGATCATGGCATAGCACCATTGCATAGGCAGGTTAAGTTGAATAACTTGTTTGCTCAGAAAGGATGGCTGAAGTTTAAAATAAACAATGCAACAGGCGAACCAATAACTGATTGGAACAATTCTAAAGTCATATTTTTGAAGATGTGTCATGTTTACATCAATCCAAATGGTTTGGGAGGAAATTGGTATAGAGGAAATGGAACAGAATATGAAAGTTTAAGAAATCAAGTTATTGACGCAATAAATTCTTTGGAAGATGTAGACGGAACAAAACCGCTTGTAAAAGCTGTGAAATGGGAAGATGCTCCCCAGGTTTTCAATCTCTCGAGTGATAGAGTTGGAGACATAGTTTTACAAGCAAGGACTGGTTATCAGTGGCTGGAAGAAATGGACAAGAACTACACACTATTTGTCACGCCGTTGCAAACTGGATACAAACAAGCCACTGATCCTACAGAAAAAGTTATGTGGACTCCTTTTGTTATCATGGGGCCTGGAGTGAAGAAAGGCTTTGAACTGAAAGAGCCTATTCGCCACATTGATCAAATGCCAACTATATTGAAATTGATGGGAATCGAAATCCCAAGTTATGTGCAAGGAAGAGCACTAACAGAAATAATCAGCAATAATTAATAATATATAAAACTAGTTCTTTATCGCACAGTTAACTTTAAGTCTATTGCAGATAAAAGTTTGTCAGATGCTTATGTCTATAGTGCCTAGAAGGGAAAACAAGAACATAGAATTCAAGGAAAAGCTTACTGTCGAGACTCATTTAAAAAACGATAAAAAGCAGCATTTAGCTTCACAGATGAAGTACAGGTTGGAAACAGGCGATGGAAAGGCAATCTACATAATTGGCGTTGACGACAGGGGTGTTAGCAAGGGCTTGACAGATATAGAGTTTGAAGAGACGTTGAATGTTTTGAAAGTTATAGCAACTGAAAACAATGCAGAGATTTTGAAAGTAGAAAAATTCTCTGAAAATGGAAAAGTTATAGGAAGAATTCTAATAGCAAAAATTTATAGAACGGCTCTAAAGCAACATATTATTGTAGCAACATCAGGTCATGTTGCCCATGGCAAGTCAACTTTGATTGGAACTTTGATGACAGGCAAACCTGACAAAAACGGCAAGCACTGGCTTTACTTGAATGTTTTGCCACATGAAATTGAGAGAGGTTTGTCAGCTGATTTACACTATGCTCTGTATGGTTTCAAGGATGGCAAACCAATTCATTTAAAAAATCCTCTGGACAAAAAAGAAAGATCCAAGTTAGTCGAGCAAGCAGACAAGGTTATCAGTTTTATAGACACAGTCGGACATGAACCATGGCTTAGAACAACCATCAGAGGTTTGGTCGGGCAGAACATAGACTACGGTTTGCTCGTGGTTGCAGCAGACGATGGTGTTACCCATATAACAAAAGAGCATTTAGGAATTTTGCTGGCGATGAACCTGCCAATAATCATTTGCATAACAAAGATAGACAAGGTTGGTGAAAAGAGGGTTGAAGATGCTGAAAGGCAGATTGAAGAACAGCTAAAGCATGTTGGCAGGCTTCCATTTTTGATCAAAGAGCAAAAAGATGTTTCTGTGGTGATTGACAAGCTAGATACGATCGCTCCTGTGATCAAAACATCTGCTGTAAACCTGGAGGGTTATGATTTGTTGAACAAATTGCTGCAAGCTTTGCCTGAAAGAAAGAAGGAAGTGGGAAAACCATTCATGATGTTTATTGATAGAACATATAACATAACTGGAGTGGGAGCTGTTGTTTCTGGAACAATCAAGCAGGGAAAAATAAAAGCTGGATCAGAACTTTTGCTCGGGCCAGATGTCTCCGGTCATTTTAAAGTTGTGAGAGCTCCGACAATAGAAATGCATTACCATCCTTTGCCAGAAGCTAATGCTGGCTTGGTTGTTGGAATAGCGGTGAAAGGAGCAAAGGTTGAGGAAATAAAAAGAGGAATGATTTTGTGCGATAAAAAAATTCAGCCGAAAGCTGTGAAAGAGTTTGGAGCAGAAATTTTAGTTTTGAACCATCCAACAAGAATAACATCTGGCTATGAACCTGTGGTTCATCTGCAAACATCAGCAGAAGTTGCAAAGATTCAGTGTTTGGACAAAGAATATCTTAAATCCGGTGAGTCGGGAAAAGTCAAATTCACCTTTAAGTACACTCCTCAATTCTTGGAAGCGGGAGAAAGATTTGTTTTTCGTGAAGGTAAGACAAAAGGAATAGGGACTGTAACTAAAATTTTAAAATTTGTTTAACCCGTTGAAGAAAGATAAGGAATGGCATAGAAATATATGAATAGAATTGCTATGACTTGAACTGCGATTATTGCAAGTAAAACTTTTGTTTTTTTGCTGAGTATAGAAGTTTTGGGCGGATATGCTCTTTTCATTGTGCTGAATTGAGATTCAGTTAATGAAAGTGTTGGAGAAGGTTGTTCTGGATATTCTGCAGGAACAGGTGTTTCTAGATTTTGTGTTGGTTGCAACACAGGTTCATTTGCTTGAGCAGGCGTTTGAGGAATTGCTGGCATCTCAAAAATTGGTGTTTGTTCGATTGGTTGTGGCGCAGGCTCTTCTTCAATTGATTCAGGAGCTTCTTCAGGCTCAGATGATTTTTCTGTTGAAGCTTTTGGAACTGCTTTCATTTCTTCCAAAGTGTCTAGATCGCCTTTCAGAGCATCCGTCTCTGCCATCTTTTTCTTTATCCATTTTCTTATTTCCTCTTCCATAATTTTAATTAGACCTTGAGAAGAAATAGCTTTTTTATAGTTAAAGTTCGTATAATTTCTAAAAAGCGAAATTTTTAATTCGACATAAAATGGATTTTTCAACCTCTAGCAAGCACAATCTACTTTTTTGACGATATAAGCAGACTTATTCTGCCTCCTTTTTTTGTTTCACCGGAAACAGCGGAAATGAGGTTGGAAAAGTTTTGTATATATAGCAAATATAAATTTCTTTGAGTAGTGGTAAGAATGAAAAAGTATCAAGATCCAGAACTGTTGGAAAAACTTTACTGGAGAGAAGGATTATCAATAAATCAAGTTGCTAAGAAATTAAAAGTATCGCACTCTGTTATATTCTATTGGATGAAAAGACTAGGTATACCTCGTAGACACAGAAGACCAGATATTACTAAAAGTTTATTAGAGGAATTGTATATTAAAAAGAAACTTTCGATGTATAAAATAGCCGATCTGCTAGATACAACTTACCCAACAATATGGAAAAAATTAAAGAAGTTTGATATCAAGTCTAGAACAATATCAGAAGCAAATACAGAATATCCTAAACCACTATTTTCCAATGACCTGATAGAAAAGGCGTATATTTTGGGTCTAAGAACTGGAGACATTTCTGCAAAAAAGAATGGCAGACAAATAATGGTATACACATCAACTACACACTCTGCCCAATTTAAAATGTTTAAAGACGCATTTGAAAAATATACGCATCGTATTTATGTGTATATTGGTACAACGCCTAAAGGTAATAAGGCTTGGAAAATTTCTTGTAATTTACATGAATCTTTTGATTTTTTGGAGAACAAACCAAATCAAATACCAAAATGGATTATAGAGAATGATGCAGTATTTTATTCATTCTTGTCTGGTTATTCAGATTGCGAAGGTAATTGGGATATTCAAAAGCAAACAGAAAGTAAGAAAATTAGAATAAGATTTAGAATAAGTAGTGGAGATAAAATTGTTTTGTATCAAATAAAACATAAATTAGAATCTCTAAACTTTAAAGCTAGATTTTATTTAGTAAGAAAGGCAAGTGAATATGATTATAACAAAGATCTTTATTGTTTAGAATTAAATTATAAAGAAGATGTTGTGAATATTTCAAAAATTCTGTTAAAATTTTCCAAGCACTTAGAAAAAATTTGGAAAATGCAATTTATTTTAAAAAATTCAGATAAAAATTGGTTTGATGTCAAAGATGAAATTGAAGAATTTAAAAAACAAATAAAACAAACGCTGTTAGATGGTAAATTTTCTATGCTACAATTGCCGTGCCACCAGAGTGCCACGACAAACGAGGGCGGATGTTCACAGTGAAGATTTTTTCAAGGTTGTCATCCAAAATTATACAACTACCTGCCCATCCTCGTGGTAACTTGTTGATCAATTTTTCTAGTTCTTCTTGCATGTATGTTTGATATACTGCGTGTAAAGCGTCCAAATCATCTCTGCTTGTGAGTCTAAAAGAAATGACCAAATCCGTTTGGGATAGAACATCTTGATGAACTTTATTTGGCATTTGGGTTATAGTAATAAGTCCAATCCCAGGTTCTCTGCCTTCTTTTGCCAATCTTTTTATTGGTTCGCTTGAAGCTACTTCTCTATCAGAAGGAATGAAGTTGTGAGCCTCTTCTAGAACAATCCAGGTTACTGGGAACGTTAGAATGGCTTCACCGCCTTCTATTTTTATTCTCTCCTCTTCTTTTCTTGCTAAAACTCGATTGAAATAAATTTTTCTTGTAAGCAAGGCTGTTAGCAAGCTTCTCAATTCGCTGCTGATCATTCTTGAAAGATCTATGATTGTAACAGTGCCTGGTTTCACCAGTTCCTCGATTTTTATTCCTTCCTTTGATATCAGTCCCCACTGATTTGCCACTGTAAGCAAGCTCGTCAGAGCGTCCTTTACTTCTTTTCTAACTTCTCTGTCATCTTTAATCTTATCGATCAATTCTTCAAAACCAAAATCTTGCTGACTCTCTAAAAGCATGTTGAAACTTTTTTCTAAAGCTATAGACATTTCTTCGGTTCTTTTAAGTCCGAATGAAAGTATTAGATCTTCGGCTGTAAACTCTTTTAGAGCAATAGTTATGGTTCCATCAATAGGGATTCCTGCTAGTAAATATTCTTCTTTCTGTTTTTCAGGAACAAAAGTTTTAATATAATTTTTTAATGCTTTCGGCTCCAAATCCCATCTTCTCAAAAGCTCTGATTGCACTTCGTTGGAATATTTCATGCTCCAGTAAATCCCCATGGGGTCAACGACAACAAAAGCTAGATTTTTTTTAAATTCTTCTGGCAACAAACAGAATTCTTCAAGAATAACTGCTGCGCTGTAGGATTTTCCTGAATTGTGAGAAATCATACCATTGGCTATAAAAGAATGTGTGCCAGGAACTACTAAATCATAAACTGCGTGCTCTCCATGATGTGGAGTCATGGTTTTGATGGGCTGACAAAATATATCGCCAATGTATTGCGCTCTTTTTCGTCTTTTCATTCGCCAAAATTTATGTAATTTTAATCTCTTATTTTTCGGTTCATCAACAAAACCAATCTTCTTAAAATTTTCTAAAGAGGTATAGTCGGTTATCTGTAGTCTATAACTTATATAAATTTTACCGTTTAGTTTAATTTTTTTATCAAAAATTTTGGACTGTATACCAAAATGCAATAGTAATAACTGCAAATCTAAGAGGAAGTTTTTAGAATTTGAATAGTAATCTATCTGACTACCATTCTTAGTGATATAACCATCACATGAGAAAAGGGCTTTTAGAAAATTGGCTTTAAAAATATTTGAATTTCTCCAAACTATGTTAGGAACTCTTATTTTTCTAGATTTAGCACCTACAGGCACTCCTAACTCAACCAATTTTTTAACAACTTTACTGTTACGGCTTGATATGTCTTCGCAATTACTTTCTTTTCTCTTCCATCTATTGGCTTTAACTTTAAATTCTTCTTCTATATCCTCCTTTGCTTGAGTCAATATTTCTTCAGATTCGTTAGTTATTCTGACTCTATGTTCAGTTCCGTTATACCAGTAACCTCTACCATCTTTTCTTCTAACTTTTCTTATACTTATGGTGCCGTCAGCAAGTGTAAACCCCAAAAGTCTGGCTATTTTCACGCTCTCACTGTCGTTTTTAACTTCTGGGAGTTCAGTAACGGTCATTATAGAATCTTCTTCGACAAATCTTTTTGCCTCTAACCACATCATCTCCTTACCATTGAAAGTTAGTAGAGGATGTTCTGATGTTGTAATAAGCGTTTGACCGTCGTCCAAATGAAATTTGATCAGTGGCTCTTTTTTATCAATTTGATATTTGATTAATTCTGCCTTTTTCCATTCGAATGAATTAGTTGCTTTGTTATAAGAATAAATTAGGTCTTTTTCCTCATCAAATTGCTCAATTTTTTTAAATCCTTTGTCTGTAAAAATCATAGTGTCTCCGGTGAGGCAACCTCTTTTTCCTGATACAAGAATTACATGCGGCCTCAAAAGATCAATCAAAACTTTTGTTGTTAAGTGGGCGTCTTCACCTGTTCCAACTATATGCTTGCCGATATATCCAACGCACTTGTTTCCAAACTTTTCCCTGTCTTCTTTTATTCTCCCAACAATAGTCTCATAAACCATATAAATTAATTTTGTAATTCTATATCTAATATGTTGGGGCTGTAATATAGGTTGGTCTAGTATTCCGCCTTGGGGTTGGAAAACAAACTGGCGGTAACCCGTGTTCAAATCACGGCAGCCCCATAGTTTTAAATAACTGCAAACAATAGTTTTTTTGATAAGGGGGAGTAGTATAGCTTGGTCTAGTACTTCGCGTTTGGGCCGCGATAACCCGTGTTCAAATCACGGCTCCCCCACCTTTTCTTTTTAAAAACCAAAATAAAATTGATGAGACAAATATCAAAAAAACTCGACTGGCAACAAAGAATAGCAAAAGAGAGAATTGAAATTCTTTTCAGGCAGGCAGAAGAAAATTTCAAAAAATATCCTGAGCGCAGCAGAAGATATGTTGAATTGGCAAGAAAGATTGGCTTGAGGTATAATGTCAGGTTTTCAAAAGAATTGAAAATGAAATTTTGCAAGAATTGCAATAGCTTGCTCATTCCAGGAGTAAGCAGTCAAGTAAGAGTGGAAAAGAAAACTTTAATTATTAAATGTAAAAAATGCGATAAATTATATAAGCGTCCCTTGTAAAAGATGGTCGAATGAAAAATTATAACCTTGTTATTGGTTTAGTAGCAATTTTTATCTCAATTTTTATGCTCTTCTTTATATTTGACAATTTGGAAAAAATATCTGACAATTGCAGGACAAAAGGAATAACAACTGGTGTATGTCAGAATCTGACAAGTTTCACCATGTCAATGATCATGGTTCTGCTGATAGTCTGTGGGTTTGCTTTAATCATTTCTGTGACTGCGTATATTCTTTTATCTGGATGAGTATTAGCTTTTAATTCTAGATGACCAAAAGGTTTATAATTATTAGTCGATAATGTAATTTAAATCGTAAAATCTAAAGGTATAAATATGGTTACAGTAAGAGAAGTTGCTGCTGAAAAGTTTGTGAATAGGTTGAAAGAAGAGCTGAAAAAAGTGAAAGAGATAGAGCCACCGGAATGGAGCAAGTTTGCTAAAACAGGCTCTCAGAAGCAAAGACCGCCTGAACAAGAAGATTTCTGGTATATAAGATCTGCATCAATTCTCAGGAGGGTTTGCCTGGACGGGCCGGTGGGGATAGAAAGACTTAGAAGCTATTACGGCGGTACGAAAAAGGGTATGTATAAGGGAGCGCATTTTAGGAAAGGCGGTGGAAGTGTTTTGAGAAAAATTTTGCAGCAGCTTGAGAGAGCTGGGTTAGTTGAGAAGGCTAAAGGTGGAAGAAAATTAACAGTTAAAGGCCAGAAATTTTTGAATGGAATTGCAAAAGAGGTAAGCAAATGAACGGAGAGGTTAGCGCGGAAGACCTGAAGAAATTTGAAGAGATGAAAAAAGTTGTTATGAAAAGAATCCTTTCTAAGCAAGCGATAGAGAGGATGGGAAGGATAAGAGTTGTAAAACCTGAACTGGCTGCTCAGCTAGAGCTTTACCTGATCCAGATGTATCAGGCTGGAAAGATTAAGACAGAAATTTCTGACGAGCAATTGAAAACTATTTTGGAAACTTTAAGTTCTGGAAAGGAGTTTAAAATATTGAAGTGATTTCATGGGAAGAACAAAAAAGATTGGAACTGCTGGAAGGTTTGGTGTCAGGTATGGAAAAAAGGATAGACAAAAGGTTGCTGACATAGAAAAAGTCCAGAAGCAAAGGCATGTCTGCCCTAGATGTAATCTACCATATGCAAAAAGAGTTTCTTCCGGTGTTTGGTTCTGCAAGAAGTGCAGGACAAAGTTTGCAGGGTTGGCTTATTATCCTAAAGGAGAAACTATAAAGAAAGGTGAATGAATGTACAAGTGTGTTAAATGCAAGAAAGTTATTGCGAAGATTGATGATAAGATAAGATGTCCGTATTGCGGGTTTAGTTTGTTGAGCGTTTAAAAACTCTCAAACGCCCAGAGAATTTTTGTGAAGATGCGGCCAGAAGTAGTCAAGAGAGTACGAGCTAGATAAAAATCACTTTAAAAGTTTTTCTAGCTTTTCTCTTTTATCTGTGTATATCGGTCTTTGTGAATATCTAAGCCAGCCATCAATCATGCTTCTTTTATCTGGCATATTTACTGCTCTAGCAATTCTTCTGCATCCTAATCCAAAGTTTCTCATTTTCATTGCTTTGTTAAAGCAATCTATTTTATTCAGTTCATTTTCTAAACTTCTCCTGATTGCTCTGACGGCGCTATCAAAAATTCTTTGTTTTTCTTGAGCATAGAGAAGTTTAAATTGCTTATGAAATTTATATAAATTAATTTTATTTCTGTTTATTTGGAAATACATTGGATAAGATAACCTTTTATCTTTTCTATATCTTTTAGGTTTATCTAATTTAACTTCACTTGTCTCAATTTCAAACTCTTTCAGTAACTTTTTAATTTGATTTAAAAACATCTCATGCGTTTTGGTATATTCTTTGATCTTTACCATTACAAATCTAGCATGCTCAAAATGGCACCCATAACTTCCTAATTTAGGAGTCTGAATTTCATTACCTAATAAAACTTCAAGGAATAATTTTTTAATCCACTTGGATCCGTTCATGATCCATTCCGGGACTAAGAAAGGAATGAGAACTTTATCTCCTCTTGGTGCACCAGCTGAACATAACAATCTTCCAATTATATGGCTACCATTTCCTTGAACATCGAGCTCAAAACTTTTACCTTTGATTAATCTGCCACCAATTCTACTGCCTTTAGGTTTCACTTCGTCAATTTTACATTCAAGTTTAAATATATTGTTTATTTCTTCTTTAAGTCCTTCTAAATCCTTGGAATCTCCTGTTAGATACACTCTGAAATCTTTACCAACTCCTCCGTCTCCGAAGGTAAATGCAAAGATTTTAAGAAAAAGAATAAACTTATCACTTTTGGAAATGAATAAAGGAAGACTTAATCCAAAATCGTTTAATATTTTAAGTGCTTTTATTGGTCTTGGTATATTTCCTTGATAAAGCCAGCCTTCGATTTTGTGTCGAGATATATTTAATATTTTAGCAATTTTCTTACTACCATAACCAAATTTATTTCTTAGTGTTATAATTTTAAGATAAAGTCTAACTCTTTTTTGTGTTCTCTCTGGATAAGTCTTTAAAAAATCTTCAAATGTAATTATTGGTTTCATTTTCACACCAGAAAAATTTTAAATTATATGGTATATTTAACTTTCCAACCTCATTTCCGGTGTTTCCGGTGAATTAGAAAAATAAGACTAAATGAGGTCACTTATATAATAAAAAAGTCAAAATATGCTTTCTTAGAGATGAAAAATCCATCATAAGACAGATTGAAAAGTTCGTTTTTTAAAATTATACAAATTCTCCTATTTTTTATAAAAAGAGTTCATGCAAGATAGGCCGGATTTAAGCTTTTGAAAAATCAATTTCTATTCGATGTTCGAAGCAAAAGTTAAAATAGAATGCAAGAATCCTGATTTGATCAAGAAGAGTTTAGAGCCAGATATAAAAAATGATGAACAGAGCGAAACTGAAATAAAAGCTGAAAAGGATGGAATAGAGATAAAGATAAAAAGTAAGAAGTTAAGTTATTTGAAAGCCATAATTAACTCATATCTTTCATTGGTTTCGATGCTAATAGAGGTTGACAAGAATGCCTGAAGAAAAGCCTGAAGAAATGGTTGAACAGTTCCAGGTCTATCAGCAGCAGTTGCAGAGTGTTTTAATTCAAAAGGAGAGCTTGAAAATGCAGAATTTGGAGGTTGATAGAGCAGTAGAGGAGCTGAGCAAAACAAATCAGAAGACTGCTTATAAGATTACAGGTCAGATAATGATTAGCAAACCTGTGGAAGAATTGAAAAAAGATTTGACTGAAACTAAGGAAGCTATTGAATTGAGGATAAAGGGATTGGAGAAGACTGAAGAGAGAATGGTAAATAAGCTAAAGGAGTTGCAAGAGAAATTAAAAGATGTGATTAAAGAATGATGGCGGAAGCTATGGAATTAAAACGAGTGTTCACACTCTTAGAGCAAATAATTAATGATAGAACTGTTCCCAAGAACATTAGAAAGGCTGCTGAAGATTCAAAGGCTGTGTTGAGCGGGAGCAACAGTTCGCCTGAAGTCCAGATAAGCACTGCAATTAACATTCTTGATGAGATCATCAATGATCCTAACATGCCCATGTACACTAGAACGCAGATTTGGAATGTAGTTAGCATGCTTGAAGAAAAAAGAAGAGAGCCGGTCTAAATATTTAAAATTGAAAAACTATGTTATTTTTAGAGGTTCTAAAAATGGATATCAAAAAAATCATGAAAAAACTGAAAGGTGATGAAGAGGAAACTGGCGACGAATTTTTGGAAGTTAACGAAGAACCAGAAGCTGGTCAAGTGAATGTAAGAATAGAGACATTAAAGAATTATTCTGATGCTGATAAGGTTCAGAATTTAGTAAGAGAAGGAAATGTTGTCTTTCTCAGGATAAAAGAGTTGAGAGAAAAAGATATAAATGAACTGAAAAGATCAGTTGACAAGATAAGGAAAACTTGCTCAGCGATGAATGGAGACATTGTAGGAGTTGATGAGGACTTCCTGATCATCACACCAAGTTTTGCCAAGATTTACAGAGGAAAAGCTGGTTAGATAGATTTTCCAGCTTTCTCAAATTCAATCTCTTGACAAGTTAGCTTCCAAATTATTTCAGGTAATTTTTTGATTTCAACCCTTATTTGTTTGGTCGAATCTCTGTCTCTGACTGTAACTGTATTGTCTTTCAGTGCTTGATAGTCTATTGTGATGCAATAGTTCGTTCCTATTTCATCACTTCTCGCATATCTTTTTCCTATACTTCCTGCCTCATCATAGAAGACACCAAAACATCCTTTTAATGAATTAAAAATTTCTTTTGCTTTTTCAGGAAGACCGTCTTTACTAACTAAAGGATAGAC
>Ga0315280_10005234_pt1 | contig 18625 bp, 16 predicted proteins | sample YL17G06_40_MG_FD_203697 | JGI IMG/M metagenome (GOLD analysis project Ga0315280, IMG submission 203697) | Sediment microbial communities from Yellowstone Lake, YNP, Wyoming, USA - YL17G06_40 | ecosystem: Environmental > Aquatic > Freshwater > Lake > Sediment | place: USA: Wyoming | collected... | reverse complement strand
GCAAAGAGCAACCATAGGAACGGTCGTCGTAATAGCGGTTATGGGCTTAATGGTGAGCGCTCTGGGCGCACTTGTTGCGACTCGCACGATTTCTAACAGCGGGAGCGTTACAGCCGTTGGAGTAGGCGTATACTCAGACAGCGCTTGCACAACCGCGCTCTCGGCTATCAGTTGGGGAACCCTGAACCCTGGCGATATAAAGACTTACACGATTTACGTGAAGAACACGGGCACCGTGCCAGTAACGTTAAACATGACCGTGGGTAACTGGAATCCCACATCCGCTTCGAGCTACATTACTTTGACTTGGAACAAAGAGAAGTACGTGCTGCCAGCCACTCAAGTTGTCCAAGCCGTGTTGACCCTTACGGTTTCGTCAAGCGTTAGCGGAGTCACAAGCTTCAGCTTCGACATAACTATAACAGGAACACAGTAGTTCCACAGGGCACATGCAATAGCAGTACGATGTGAAACCGGAGACGATGCGGGGAGTCAAGAAGGCCGGCACCAGCCCTTTTTTTCTGTTTCCTGTCGATGGTTTTGTATTGTTGAGTTTTGGCCGAGTTTGCTCGACCCTGACTGTTTTGGTTTCGGTCAGCACACGGGCTAGATGTTGGTGGTTTGCCGAAAAATCTTTATACGTCCAGAGGCAGATATGGCTCGGTCCGGAGTGTAACACCGTGGAAGGCTGCCTGAAAAAAGCGACTCTGGTGTTTTTTTCAATGCTACTTATAGTAGCCTTGTCGCTGCTTATGGTGGCGCCTGTCAGTGCAGAGGAGTCTCTTGTGTGGGAAGGCGACGTGTATTCTTCTGGGGTGCTGGTTGCTTCTCCAGTTTTGGCGTCGGGTACGTCATATCGGGTTGAGGCGAGAGAGATGTGGTTGTACAACGCTTCGTACTTCCTGGCGGCTGATGCTCAATATTATACGACCAGTAGCGAGGATACTTGGGATTGGCATAATCACTTTCGTCCGGACAGTCACTCGTTTCTCCAGATCAACGGACTGGACGTGGATTGGGGGCCTTTCAGTAATGGGGATACGAATCATATCTACAGCATTTACTACAATGGGCAGGATGCTCAGATTGCTTTTGGAATCGTGGACTGGGTGGATCAGAATTACACTAACAATGATTGCCATCTTCACTTGAGGATATATAGGGAAGTCACTGTCGGCGGACGCGTGGTGGATTCAAGTCCGCCTGACACGGTTAGGCTGTTGACTGTTGGCGTGTTATTGCTGGCCTCAGTTGCCACGGTTCCCGTGATCATCCATCACAGGAAGACTTAGCAGGCCAGGTTAGTCTCGTGAATCGCATGGTTTGCTTCGCACAGCATGAGAGGGACAAAGGTAAGCCTAAGGGAACAAAGCGTGAAATTGCTGCTTACAAGAAGAGAATGAGAACAGTTTCCACTGTCGTCGCTTTCTTAGTAGTTTTTTGTGTAATCATTATTGTATCTTTCTACGCAGAAGATTTTTTCACAGGGCCTAGCCTGCGAGCTAATTCAACTGGTGGAAGCTTGGGCGGTAGCGTGAATAACAATAACACGCGCACTTCGCTTAAGGCGGCGTTGATTGATGCTTTGTCTGACAGCAACGTGAATGAGGAGTTCACTGATTCTCTTAATAGGACCTTGCAGGAAGCAGGCTTCGGGCTTGACGTTTATCGTGGCAGTGAGGTGACGGTGGACTTCTTGGAGAGGTTTGCAGGCGGGTACAAGCTGGTGATCTTTCGGGTGCACAGCGCCCTCTCGTCTGATAAGCAGCTTTACCTTTTCACTGCAGAACCATACTCTAGTGAGAAATACTCGCGACGGCTTTATCTTCTGGTAAGAGTAGCCTGCGCGACGGAGAGTTCGCAGCCTGTTTTCGCGGTGAATTGGGGTTTTGTGAAGATGCTTATGACTGGTGAGTTTAATGGCACACTCGTCGTCGTGATGGGTTGTGACGGGGCGAGTGACCCGTTGATTGCTCAGGAATTTGTTAATCAGGGCGCTGCAGGATACGTGGGGTGGAGCGGACCTGTGTTGTTGTCTCATTCGGACAAGGCAGTGCTGCATTTGGTTGAGGACTTGTACGTGGGTAGGCAGCCATTGAAAGAGGCTGTTAATGATACAAATAGCAAAATTGGCCCAGATCTAGCTTCAGGCAGCGTTCTAGAATGTTACATTCCCTGATTGAAGCTGCTGTAAAAAGTGTTTTGAGAGTTTGCGGGTGGGTTTCTGCCTTTTTGTTTTGCGTTTAGCGCTTTGCTTTTTTTATTGCCAGTAGGCCGAATGCTGAGAGGGCCATGATTAGGCCTGCAAGCGTTCCGGGTTCTGGTATGGGTAGTGTTACTATATGGACGGTTACGAATCCTCTTTTTATTATGCATTGTGCTCCAAACCCGCTTGTGCCGACTTCTACAGTGCATGTCCATCTGAATTCGTATGAGCCTTCTTCCGTCAGCGTGTATGTCTTTGTTATCGTTTGTCCACTGTTGACGTTGCCGGAGTACAGTGTTTCTTTGGTCTGTCCGTTGTTGTAGTAAACTTCCATCAGACCGTCAGCCGGAGAGCCTTGGTTGCTGTAGAAGCCGTGGACGTAGACGATTGTGCCAGCGGGCACGGTGCCGCTGATGCTGTTGTTGCTTTCATCCGTGAGTGTGAGTGTGACGTTGATTTGGGCTCTCGCGACGCCCATAAACGTTGCGAACATCACCAACCCTAACGCTGCGAGAACTAGTTTCTTGTTCATCCCGTTTCCTCCCCTGGACGATAAAGGAGTTCTCAGTGAATCTTATAAATGCTTAAGGAATAATGTTATAGAAGTTAGGTAGAGTCGTTTCGTTGGGGTCTATTGGGCGTGGGTTTTTGGGTGGTTCTGGTTTGGTGTTCTCTTATCATTGCTGCTGTGGCTAGGATTGTGGTCAGGGCGAGCAGGCTTAGGACTATGGGTGTTAAGCGGATGCCCCATGGTGTGTAGTTTAGCAGCAGGCCTACTATGGGGACGAGTGCTAGGCTCATGCCGAGGCTTAGGGCTATTCGCTCTATCGTATCCAAGTCTTTTTCTGATGTGTCGAGTGAGCGTGCTATGGCTTTGACGAATGGAAGGTTTTGTGGAAAAAGGGCTTTTATGAAGGCGTAGCCTGGCAGCCACAGGATGAATATTGTGCCTAGAACGTATCTTACGTAGACCAGTGGGAAAGCGTCTTCTGGAACGGTGAACACGACTATGGCTGTTGCTATCGCCAGTGCCATGGTGATCCAGTACCAGCGGGCGTGATTTGAGCCTAGGTAGCTGGTGAACTTTTCCGGTGTTGGCGTTTGGGGCGGTTTGAGTTGGATTCTTTCCTCTTGCTGCAGGTGCAGTACCCGATCTAGTATTTCCTGTTTGGATTTTGATGACAGTGCCTGTACTTGGTCGATTAGTTGTTGAACATTTTCCGGTTTTGCCGTTTCAACAGTGTGGATTATTTGTTGGTCTAGTTCGTTTTCGGCTGGTTTCTTGGGCAATAGTGTTGGCTCCTTGGCTATTGGCTTGTTAGTTCTGTTTCTAGGTTTTAGGGTTTATACTTGTATGTTTTTGTTTCGTTGCGCGCGCGCTAGATTACGTATTGTGGAAGATGTTTATATGTGTCCTTGGCTCAAATCTTAGCCGTGTGCGCATACGCAGGAAAAGGAGATGGGTTGTTGGAAAAGGTACTGATCACTGGTGGTAACGGGTTCGTAGGAAGCCATTTGGCAAGGTACTTGCTGCAACGAGGAGACTTTGTCAGAGTCGTGGATGTGAATCCGAACGAGTATATGAAAGGAAAATACTGCAGCGAAGACTTGAGGCTGGATCTGAGAAAGTGGAAGAACTGCGTTGCCGTCACAAAGGGAATAGATAAGATCTACAACCTCGCAGCCAATATGGGCGGCATAGGGTTCATCACTGAAGTCGGCGCCGAAGTGATGCATGACAACATTTTGATAAACACGTACATGCTTGAAGCGTCTAGACGCAATAAGGTGAAAAAGTATTTTTTCAGTTCATCCGCCTGCATTTATCCCACTTATAGACAGACTGATCCTGATGTTGAGGGCTTGAGGGAGAAGGATGCGATACCGGCGGATCCTGATAATTTCTACGGCTGGGAGAAGCTTCTGACCGAGAAAATGTGCGAAGCATACCATAGAGACTACGGACTCGACGTAAGGATAGCGAGATACCACAACATCTACGGGCCAGAGGGCACGTACAAGGGGGGAAGAGAGAAATCGCCCGCCGCCCTTTGCAGAAAAGTAGCTGAAGCCCCAAACCCCGGGATAATACTAGTTTGGGGAGACGGAAAACAAACCAGATCCTACTGCTACATCGATGACTGCGTGCGCGGAACAGTCAAGCTCATGGAATCCGATTATGGCAAGCCGATGAACATAGGATCCGAGAGACTCGTGACCATAGATGAACTTGCGGACATGATAACGAAGATATCAGGCAAGGTCATAACCAAGAGTTACGACCTGAAAGCACCCCAGGGAGTAAGAGGACGAAACGCCGACATCAGTCTTGCGAGAAAAGTGTTAGAATGGGAGCCAAAAGTGAGTCTCGAAGAAGGCCTCGCCAAAACCTACAAATGGATAGAACACCAATGCAACCAGAAGTCTCCCTCTAAGCACCAGATTTTGGCCAAGCTACGTTAGCTCAATCGTATTGAACGCCCCACCCAAGGTATATACGACGCGCTGATACGCGGCACTTCTTGAGTCTGAAGCGCCCAAACGGGCTCTGGTTTGCCATCGTACACGGTAAGCACCGCTGCCCACGCGTTTTCAGCTCGTTTTGCCAAAACTGTCCTTCAGAAGGGGTTTTGCTTCTGAATGGCCTGAACTTCGAAACTATATTGTGTCTTCATAAATGCTATGCGTCAGCATTTTAGTCGTATACTTGTTCGGGCAGGTGGTTGAAGAAGTGGCCCCGACTGTTCGCATGCTAGTGGGCATAAACATGGCACTAATCGCCATGGTTTCAATGATAAGTGCATTGACATACTACACTCTGTCACCGGCCTCTGTTGAAATGGTGAACCCAGTCTCAACTGGAACGTCATACGTATACGAATCAAGATTTCTTCAGAGTGTGCTGGGCGTTCTAAACGAATCGTATTGGGTTGTTGATCCACAATTGATTTCCGGGACCCATTACTTAGAGAAGGGGATGCTCAAAATCGAATCCAACAACCGTTACCAAGTTGGTTTCGGAATGAAGTGGAATTCTCCAACATACGAGAAGGGTGATTGGGAGCCTTGGTTGCCAGTCTTCTGGAAATACCATGCTGAGGTGGCCTTCGTAAAACCGGAAGGAGAAATTCGGACGTTAGTTGTTGAGAATTGGATAGCTTGGGAAACGGGCAAGTCTCTAACGGCCATGGTCTGGTATAACCGCGGAAGCCTGATGTACAGTTACGGCGCCTTTCCTAATGATTACTCCTACGGCGTTCTGCTTGGCCAGTTCGGTTTGCCAAATGAATTCAATGTAACGATAAACGCAGACTACATAGCGAGAAGGATTATGATAGATTGGGATGGGCACAGATACAACGTTCCGTTACAGATTGAAAAGATTGGGGCCATAGCAAAGCCTTTCACTCATTTCCAGATCACTCTGATGGAACCCGGAACAATTTACGTCAAAAATCTCAAAGTGGTATTCTCGAACTCGTAGATTCTGAGAGAATTGATGTTCTGGATCTTGTTGAGATCGTCTGGAGGGAAAAACGTTAAAAAAGCCCGTCGCTAATTTTGCACACTCACATTTCATGAGGATTTGCTCCTCTTGTTTGCGCTGACAAGTAGGCAAATGGGTAGGATCGTGGGGTAGAGTTTCATTCTTGTTATTTGGAAATTCGGCCCGATGCTATCGAGCGCGCGCGATGGATAGTTCAATTTCACGAAGTCAACGCTGCCATCATATGATGCATTGTCTGCAAGTACGACTTCAAAATTGGGATATTGCGTCGCTAGCACAGACGGAATACATTTCTCCAACCATTTCCGACCAATGTAATTCACAATTGAGACACTCACTAGCGGATAAGGGTCATTTTTCATCTCAGTGAATTACTCCTTTTTGTCTTCTTCCTCCACACGCCAAAAGCTTATGCGTGGCAAATTAGCCCGCGCGCCAGACATAGCTATCACGACCGCAATAAAAATGCAGACGGCCGACAGGAGGGATCTAAATACGTTTACGACTTGAATTCCAGGAAGACCAATATTATTCATCAAATCGATAGGTCCAGGCCAGAAATATGCTTGATTGAAAGCAGGAGCTAGCAGATTTGAAGTCAGACTTTGATTCCAGTACCATGTGTAAACGAAAAAAAGAGGCAGTGAAATAAGGTAAAGTTTTAGAAACCTGCGTTCTTTTAATACGAGCAGTACTAGAAGTGGTTGAGCCCAAAGAAACCATTGAGGAAGGAAAAGAGCTACTGCATAGTATGCAAGAAAAATAACCAAGAACGCTTTCCAAACTTTTTCAAGAGGCCAGTTATCTTGCCAGATTATTGTAAGTAAAAGTAAGCCGTAGACTAGGAAGAAAATGTATATAACATCGCCAAGAAGTATGTATGTTTTCAAACTGGTTGAATAATTGAGAGCAATTGTGAAGAGTCCTTGTAGAAATGGCGGCTGAGGCACGCCTCGACTGTAAAACGTTTTGCCGAAGTATCCATTGAACTCATCATTGTGGGGCAACGCCGCATTAACAGACTCATAGACTTTCGGAGTTACAGCTAGGCTAATTTGAGTAAGAATAAAAGGAAGTGAGCCAATTGCTAGCAGCAAAAGTAAGATCTTGGCTTTGGCTCTTGCATTTGTAGATCTTTTTATGATGATTAGGATCATGGGCGGAATCAAGAATATTCCAAACATTTTAATCGCACTTGATACACTAAGAGACAACATAGCCAAGATTGTTTTGTTTTTTGCAAAGAAGTATAATGCAAGCATTACAAAGAACACCGCAATTATGTCATATTGACCTATAGCGTACGAAACAAAAAGTGAAACAGGGCTTAGAATCCAAAGTTTGAAGGCTTGGACGGCTTTTCTACCATCATTGACCAGATGCAAAAGCAGTAGAGCCGTTGCGAAATCAAAAAACAGATAAGGTATTTTGGAAACTGTGATGAACGCCAGAATACCAGGGCTTGATATCCTGAAAAGACTGGAAAGCCCAACCGGTGTATAAACTGTATTCGAAAGAATGTCGCTGAAAACACGCGAAGGCAAGAGGGGGCCAAAAATGGTATACATAAAAGTCTGGAGGTAGAAAATGAATGGAGAATCATTACTGAGAATCAGTTGATGATTTACCTTCAAGAAAAAGCTCCAACTGGAAATAGATAGTAAGTCACCAGAAGCGAAGATAGGCATCAAAAGAACCCTGACAAGCCCTCCAAACAACATCCATTTTAGCAAAATAGTCTTGTAGGGACGAACGCTCTCAGGAAGGATTCTGCGCAGACTGCTTTGCACCTTGTATGTGATGCCCAATGCCTCAATATCCTCCTAGGCTGTCAAATGACAATTGACGATAGTAAACTGTGCTTTCATAACCCTCATCGATTTGCATCCAGCCCAGCTCGACCATGTAAAGACTCGAACTGGTAGCCCCGAACAAAGAGATATCAACTATTTCGGTGTGCCATGCATTGTCATCATAGGTTTTTAACAAAACGGCATAGGCGTGCGATTGATCGACCCAAACCACTACTCTGGCCGCAACGTTTATGGATGAGGTCTTAATGGAGACTTTGAGGTAGCTATATTCACTCGAGTTAAACAATAGACCTTTGGGTCGTTGCGCTGAAACAATCGTGCCGCTTGACAGACCACCAGAACCATGAATTTCCAATGTTCCATTTTCGCTTGATATGCTTGCGTTAATTGGTTCATTATAGGCCATCACCCAATCGGGAGCTTCTGCGTAAATTCCAATCAACTGAACATAGGCACTTTGCTCGCCACTAGCATAACTATGGTCAAAATCGTTTGTAAGACGAATTGAAACACATCTTATCGTTCCATTAATAAGAGACCGCAGATCAAACTCTAATTTCGTCCAAGACATGGAAGTATGATGCCATCCTCCATCATACCACAACCCTTTGTCGTCAGTTACGCCAAAGGAAAACATCAGAGACGGATCTGAAGAGGTCTCTTTATGCCCAATAACCAGATATGGATACTCCACAGTATCTATATCATTCAGGGATTTCTGGACCATGATTCCCCCCAAACTGTTGTTGAAGGTTGCATATAGATGACCCAACCCTGCCGACGCGTCGAAGCCTGCGCTTCCATTTTCTTGACCAGTTGTCCATGCTATGGTCCAACCTTGTGCAAAATCTTGATCAATCCAAACAGCATCTTCATAATCAGTCCGAAAAGAATTATCTTCCCATCCAAGTGATAGGTGTGGTTCAATGTTTGATCGAAGAGACGACAACAATTTGATGTATTCTATAGGAAATACTACGAATAACAAAAGAATGAGAATCGCGACGTAGAAAACCTTCTTTTTCATTCCAATATCATTCTCACTTTGTTTATTTATCCTCAAGTCAGTCCCATAATATACACTTAACGCGCAACATAACGTTTCCTGAGCTCAAGTATTGATTGACTTGCTCCTTTGAATAGTAGGCGTTAATATATGTGGAAAGAGTGACCATCGCTACCTTTTCTCTATGGCTCAACTGGCCCTGGAAGATCGTGTCATTCTTTCTTTCAAAGCTCCTGCAGAACCGTTCAAGAAACCAAAGCAAAAATTGGGAATGTATACCCAAGCACTTAGAAATCCTACAACAATAAACAAAAATCTCTCTTTAGCCCCACTTAAAACCGAGGAGTGATAACACAAATAGCCAAGCTGTATCAAAGTGGCCAAAGACAGTAAAGCCAGGGCTATCAACAAATTGTATGAGAAAAGTGCTTGGGCGGCGAAAAGAAGCGCTGAAAGAACTGTCAGAAAAACGTACTGTGCTTGAACAAGTCTATTAAGCCTCTTGCGCTTAAGCTGCTTGCTTCCTCCAACGTCTAGGTCCGATTTCGTTCTGGCTAGAGCCCATCCTAGACCTCGACCGTAGATGGCTTCCTTTCTGAGGTTTTGCCTTAGCTTCTCTTGTCCATCCCAGTGTGCTGTGAACTTCAGATTTGAATCTTTGATTATCTTATAGCCCAATGATCTTATTTTGTATGAAATAATGTGTTCTTCTCCGGCCAGCTTCCATTCAGATGATGACTCGAAACCCCCGATTTTCCTAAGCACCTCAACTCTAAAAACGTCTGCTTTGAGTAACGTAAACCCTGTCTCAACAACACCTGTGTCATAAACATCTTCACACAGATGATGTACGAATATCTTCTTCATCAGCGGCAGTCCTCTGCCTTCTAGCAGAATATCTTCCCCCGTCACTAGCGCAACGTCATTGCGACGTAACTGCTTAGAAGCTTCCGTGACGTAATTGTCAGTTAGCAGTTCACAGTCCTGCTCCAAGACCAAGAGAAACTCTTCGTCAGTGACGAGCTCAAGAGCTCTGTTAAGAGTCTGAGCGAGACCAACGTTGTTATTGTTTCTTAGCATCGTAATCTGACGAAATCCAGAAAACTCTTCCAATATCGAGGAAGTCGGATCGACTTCAGAGCTGTCATCTATTACCACTATGCCAAGATTCGGATATTTTTGCGAAAGGAGGCTTCTGATCGCTCTAATAGCAAACTGCTTACCGTTGTACACAGGCACTACCGCAAGCACCTTAGGCATCATGTTTTCCTCAACCATGCTGTAAGTTGCTTGCGGACGTTCTTTTTTTCCATTGCTGTAAATAGTATTAATAGTCGTATCTTGAGCAGGCAAAGCTAGTTATCACTCCTTAAGTTCACGTATAGACGAGCCAAACCCTCAAGCTGTTTAAGGACTATAGTCGCAATCTTAGAGGGTTTATAGATTTGACTACCGCCACGTATTCGGCTAGCGTGGTTGATTGGCACTTCGCAAATCCTGAAGCCTTCGAGAGAAGCCCTAATCGTGAATTCGGCCCAAAAACTGTAGTCCAGAAACCTGACTTTGTCAATAACGGAACGAATAACCTCTTTACGAATCAACCTAAAACCACAGTCCGCGTCATGCAAATTCAGACCAAACGTGCCATTCACCAACTTGTGAAAACCTTTTGACAAAACAATTCTGTGCGCCCCCTCACTTCTGTGTACTTTGCGGCCTATAATCATGTCGAAATCGTCGCGCTGTTTCCACAGCCTCCAGAAGTCAGCCGGAGAATATTGCCCATCCGAATCAGAGAAGAAAACCCAATCACTCCTGCAATTCTTCAAGGCGTCACTGACGGCTCTGGCATAGCCCTTTCTGCTGGGGCCGGAATGCAATACCATAGGAATCTCATTTTGCAAAGAAGCCAAAACCTCTTTGGTTCCGTCGGTACTCCCATCTTCGGCCACAACAAGCTCTGCTGACACCTTCGTGCAGATTTCCTCGTGATAAGTCTTGAGAATGTCCGATACGACTTCAGCTTCATTATACACAGGTAGAAGAACGGAGACTGTACGAACGCTACCTAGCAGTATCTTGTCCTGATCGCAAACGGGCAGGACTACCGAGAGCTTCCGCTTACCTCCGTCTCCTTTTCTCATCTTCCTTCTCCCTTCACAACTCCACTGAGGAGCATCAAAGCCTTAGCGCATGCGCAAGGAAACGTTCGTATCGAATTATATACAGTTTATGGAAGTGTGTTCTGAAAGAATCTTCTATAAAAGTGTTCGTAATCTTATCTTGGCTTTTGCCGCACGCCAACCGTCACAAACTTGACCTCTTCGCTAGTGCCTGTTTCTCTCTCATTTTCTTTCATTGCCTTCAGCATTGCTGCTGCTGAGAGTACTGGAAATATAAGGCTGCAGGCGACCATCGCAGGCCACAGATGTTGGTATTGTCCCAATAGCGAGCTTATCGGTTGAAAGAATGCGGTTCCCGTGTTCGCTACTGCATAAACTGTGGCTACTGTGGTCAACGCGTAAAGGTAATTCTTCATTTTTCGCTTTCTCGTTGTTACGTAAATTATCATGGGTGGCAAGAGCCACATGATGTACTGTTCGTTAACCGTGGGCGAAGTTAGATAAAATGCCAATATCACTAACATCACGGTTCTAGCCATCAGTTTTGGGTCCGTCTTTCTGAGCACGTACGCATAGAGAGTTGGAAACGCTATTACGAATGTTACAAGACTTATTGTTGATACGACATCCTGGTTTTGATTGAAGACAGAATGTATTGCGAGCCAGTATGTCAGGTTCGTTAGTTGTCCTTGCACGTTATGGGTTATTATCATACTAAAATACGAGGCAGCATCGGCCACAAAGAATGGTATAGAAGCAATGACTGGCACCAGCATGGACGAAGCCAGATATCCCAAAGCCTTGGCTTTTCCTCCCATCTTTATCGTCGTGTATAGAAAAACCGGTAGCAGCAATGCCGGATATGCTCCTTTGAAGGCTATTCCTGCGCCTAGTGCAAGACCGCTTCCCAAGTATTGTTTTCTGTAAAGGAAAATCATCGATAACAAAACCAAGAAAGCAGGTATTGCATCGAGCATTCCCCAGAACGACGATAGGATTATTGTCAGTGGGTTAAACAGGTATAACGTCATTGCTTCTCTAGCGTATCCTTGATCTTTTGTGTTTGTCAGGACTATCCTTTCAATGGTTTTTGCCATCGCTATGTCCACTGCTATGATTGGCAGTTTTATCACGAGGTTAAAGACAAACGGGTTTTGCGTCGGTGCGTAGATAGCATATGCAACCGCGGATACGAGTCCCCAAAGAGGTGGGTAGACGAGTCCGAAGGCTGGCAGGGTATATGGGTTTTGTCCGCTGTAAATGGCTGCGCCTATTGTTTTCCATGCTTGCATGTCTGTCGGGTGAGCGGTGAAAGCAGCGGGCACTAGACGGATGAGCAGTCCTAGTATCAGAAGCTTGTTTGAAGAGAGACTCAGGTGTTGACGGTTCAGCACGTTTTAATCTACTTTACTTAAGCCGATGTTTTCTGCTTAAGTCTTTTGTGACGCCACACTTGACCTCCAAGCTCGCGATGTTCCATTACTCGCGGGTAAAGGGACTGTAGTTGTAGGTCTCCTTTCGGGTTCGAAATCGACGCTTTTTCGGGGGTTCCAGACTTACGTGTCCCTCATTCTAGGCTGTGGCACTCTCTGGGGCGGTCATGACTACGCCTGTTTTTTCTGTTTTTGACCATTTTCGTGGTCTATGCAAAAGTATAAGCAGTACGGCATACAGTGCGATAAACACTTGCAGACTCCAATAGAAATATATGAAAGGGAGCCACATCACACGGACAGCTTTTCTCGGTTTCGAAGAATAGATCAAAGCCAAACCGCAAAGAAAGATCATGAGCGTCACAACTAACGCCATAGACTGCGTTAAGAACTGTAACAGAAGGTTCACTGAAAACGGTAAAAAGACCGAGTAGAACGCTGCGAAGTAGGTTACAAGCGACACGATCAAAACGAAAGGCCCAAAAAGAGTTGCCTCGGCGTCAACGCTCTTCTTGCTCAGCTTGGCCATTAACGTGCCGTACTTGAAAGCGACTTCCATGGTTCCTCTGAACCATCGGGTTCGCTGTCTGAACAACTGTTTTAGGCCAGCGGGGCTTTCCTGCCATGAGCGCACGTCGGGTGCGTATCTGATTATGTGGCCTTTTTCAGTGAGCCTCGCAGAGATTTCCAGGTCTTCTGATAGGACGTTCTCGTCGAAGCCTTTCAGTTCTTCCAGAATATTCCGCCTTATGAACTGACAGCTACCCCGCAAGTGAACAAACAAGCCTAGAACGTCTTTGCCGCGAAGACAGGTCTCGCAGTAGACTGCCTCTTCGTATGAGAGGAATTTGGTCAGCATGTTTTCTTCAGAGTTGATCGACAGTGTTCTGCCTTGGACAGCGGCAACTTTGGGGTCTTCAAAGTACTTGCACGCATTTAGTAATGAGTCCAGTGCAGGGAGACTGTCTGCGTCGAATATCCCAACTATTTCGCCCGTAGCTTGCTCTATACAGTAGTTTAAGGCTGAGGGCTTGCCGTTTGAAAACGGTTTGTGCAGAACCTTCAAGTTAGCGTTAGGCTCTTTAGCATGCGTCATGCAAATATCGGAAGTTCTGTCTATTGACCCGTCTTCAACGACAATTATCTCCTTCTTATCCGCGGGATAATCAAGCTTGGCCAACGTATCTAACAATCGACCTATAACCTTTTCCTCGTTCTTAACAGGTACAATGATTGAAAAAGTCGGCAACTCGCTTAGGAGAGCTTTCCTAGGCTTTCTCCGACTTCTGCGTAAATGTCGGACGCCAGCTACCATGATAGGCAAATTGTAAATTGACCAGATGTAAACTAACAAGAACAGAAAAACCAAGATCATGTATATCAGGAGTGGCATCAAGTTCTAGACTCTTCCATTGCGAATAAAAGACTTCCGATACGACTCCGTCTTGCTACTGACCCCGTCGGCTGAATTAGCAAAGCATTAATACTTTCTCGCAAACCTCATCTCTTAAAATGAGAAGCATTGCTGGACCCAGCATCAGCGGCCCATTGCCTTATGCAAGCATAATCATTGTCAACTACGGTAAGGGTTGGCTCTCCAGATGTCTCCCTTCGATAGTCGCTACAGACTATCCTCGGTCACGATTAGAAATAATCATAGTGGACAACGCGTCCAGTGATGATCTCGCCTCGATGAAGAGGACCTTTCCAGAAATCAAGCTGGTTCCACTCACGAAAAACGTTGGTTACGCCAAGGCTGCCAACATAGGTGTCGAAAACTCAAGGGGAGAGTACATAGCCATTCTAAACAACGATGTCATCGTCAATCCTGACTGGCTGAATAAGCTCGCAAACGTTCTGGATCACGACCCCAACATAGCCGCTGCATGCCCCAGAAAGAAGTCCCTCCTCATGAATCAAATATTGGACGGATGTGGTGGTGCGCTCAACGTTCTGGGCCAAGGATGGGACAGGGGTGAAACTGAGGTCGATGTCGGACAATACTCAGATTCTGACGAAGTGACACACCCGCCCGGCGCAATATTCTTGACTAGAAGGAAGGTGATTGATGAAATCGGCTTTCTTCTCAATCCAGACTTCTTCATGCTCATTGAAGATGTGGACTTTGGCCTCAGATGCTGGAAAGCAGGGTACAAGGTGGTCTACACACCAGACTGTGTGGTTTACCATGCAAGGAGCCCTACCCTTGGCGGATTGAACGAACACAACCTATACCCATACACAAAGAACCTACTGGCAACGATGTTTGAGATCTTCGATTTATCCATCTTCATCCGACTGCTTCCAATCATAACCCTAACCCAAACGGCCCAAGCCTTCTACCTACTCTACTTCCATGGCAAATGCCATGCAGTCCCATCAGTTTTGAAGGCAATCAAAGATTTCCTGTTTGACCTGAGACTCTATTCCAGAAGAAGAGTAAGAGCAGACAAAGTGGATGACAGAGCCATACTGGGCAAGTTCAGTCGGTCGCTGATCACGTTTGAAGAGAGCAGGCGCCATGAAAGCCTAATCAGAGTATTCCTTTCTGTTGCCAACCTCTACGTTAGATTCATCTTGCTTGCGCAACCGATCGAGAAGATAATATACCTTGGAAAGAGCCCAAGATGATTGTGCAGTTCAAAAAGCAATTGAGCGCGCGCTAGAGGATCAGAAAAGTGAATGACAAGAGCATAACAAGCGTCATGGTGACGAAGAGCGTTACAGTTCAACACTGTCTCCTCAGGAGGAAATACTTCAGTCAACTAGACGGTTTACCCCTGGAGCTAAACTATTATACGCGTGAGCCAGATTCTAACCGCAGAAAGGCGTCTGGGTCGATGTAACTTTCTTCTATAACCGTCGTTCAGATAAGTATATATATCTTTTTCCACAAAGACAATATCGCAGATTAGAAAAGAAAAATAAAAGGAGATAGGAGAAATTCAAATGAATAAAAAATCGATAGCACTGATGTTGCTTCTAACGCTATCAATAATGATGCCGATACTTGCCATAAAAGTTACTGCATATCCCGTTACTGGGACACCCTCTACGACACCAAAAATAATCGAGTGGTACAGCAATGTGGGAACTGAAGGACTCGATGCATACGCGACTCTGAAATGGAATCCTGAATACTTGAAGTTGGAAGTACTCACCCCAATTCATACTGTAACTACAATAATAGTGCAAGGCAAGGACACATACGGACAAAACATAGAAGCCAAAGTCGTAATACCCACAATCGCTCCAATGCAATCAAAATGGATATTCAATGATACGCACACCGTCCCGCCTAAGCCGGTTGCTTTCGCAGAAATAACCGGAATACTCCAACAGAACGGCACAGACAACACCAAATTCGCGATTTATACAGAGCCCGAGCCCTTCGAAGAATATCTAGGACAGTTCCACAACAGCACAGGTTTTGAGCCAGGCAAATACGACTATCATGGAGATCTACGGCAATATCTAGTGGGACAGGGCGAAAACAAGCCTTACACAGTGCAGGACGTTCCCGTTGAACCTTCCAACCCAGATCCCTATAAGATCGCAGTGAACTGGGATGACAAAGAGCTGTCCCCACCCATACGAGTACGCGACCTTCTTCCGCAGGCCGACGAGTTTCCGACAGGAGGAGCAGGAGTTGATAGCACTATTTGGCTTGAGTCGCTTGATGAAAACGGAAACAAGGTAATCACACCAGTCTTCATACCGGCACATACAACATTGACGCCCCCGATTACAGGATGCACTTATTCCACACTTTGCAAGGTGTGGGGCGGCGAGCAAGGAGAGAGCTACTATATCTTCACGGAACCAATGCCAGAGAGGAAACTATTCTATTACTACATAAATATCGACCACATAACCATTCACCCTGCTAGCTACGACATCTTGGCATATCCAGATGCGATAGAAGGCAAGTACCCAGGAGTAACAGACATAACAGTTGCTTTGAGAGACATAGACGGTAACCTGGTTCACGCTGCTGACTATGGAAAAATAAACGGAATAGACCAGAAGATAATTATCAACTTCTACGCGAGCGGAGGAAAAATCCAACCATCTAACGACGTCCACATTGAACTTTGCCATGTTGCGACAACAGTAAACATAACTGCAGACACCAACCCAAGGACAATCAAGGTGACTGCCGACGCAAATATCCCGGAATGCACTTGGCATGGTCCAATGAACCTGTTTACTTGGACAGAAATGACCTTCGACGGCATAAACTCAGTCCTGTTCACAGGAGGTTGGCCTATACACACGCTGATGTGTGGCTACACCGACGCAACCGGCGCTAGTATCTCTATGAATGCACCCTTCAGGCAATGGCTACCACCAGAACTTGGAGGCCCAGCGCCTAATGGCATAAAACTCGACGGACCACTGTACGAAGTCATGATTTCACTGCAAGTGGGATGCAACTTGATATCGTCTCCAGTGTATCCAATGCTCGGCACGGCCCAATATCAACTTGGAGCAGGCATACCTATGGATCTTCTGTTCGGCTACACTTCTGCAACAGACACAATTGAAGCGATATGGTGGTATGATGGCACTTGGCACGTCTACATCCCAGGCGTCCCCGATCCTACTGCATTCTTCACAGACGGCGTTGGCTACTGGATCAAGGCTGAGAAGGCTTGCACTCTGGAACTCAGCGGCGTAGCGATGGAAAACGCCCCATTCGCACCTCATGAGTACCACCTAAGGCACAGCTGGAACCTGATTGGTTTCACATCGATCGAGCACGGGATGCCCACTGACCAATACCTCGAATCCCTTGCCACAGACACGCGCGCATCTGATTCCATTGCTAGCGCAGTAGGACCAATATGGGTGTACGATGCCCCAAGCCGTTCTTGGACAAGAGACCCTGCTATGCTCTGGCCAACACACGGCTATTGGATGAACTACAAACTCGCAAGCGGAGATTTAGCGCCATAGAAGCACAAGGTCTATAAGACCACAACTCTTCCCCTTTTTTGTGTGAATTATCATGGCAAGAAAGGTTATTCTCGTGTATATGACATTGCTGTTTATATCGGCATCATTGGCTAACGTGGTCGCTCAGTTCCCAACGCCTCCACCCGTATTTTATGGTTTTGTGTATGTTGGAGGAAATCGTGCCCCAGACGGTTTGAACGTGACAGCCGTGATAAGAGGCACGTCGCTCGCATGGACAACATTCACAGATAACGGGCTTCGTGGAAACTATCGTATCCAGAGCCAAGCCGATGACCCAGACACTCCTCAAAAAGATGGAGCTGTTCAGGGCGACACGATCGAATTTTACGTCAATGGAACCAAGACGAATCAAACAGCAATTTGGAGCTACACTTCCGAAACGATCAAACTTGATCTGTCGGTTCCGGAAATCCCAGGATCTAATTCCAACGCTTATCTCACCGTTTTTCCAGAATGCCCAAGCGTATACGCGGGATACAAGGTCAAGATAGGCGGACGATTGGCTTACACGAACGAGACAGGAATCTCTGGAGCCAATCTGTCGTTGACTTACATTGTGATGAACGGCATATCGTGGAACAACATAGACTCTGCCAACACAACGATTGACGGAGGCTATTACGTCGAATGGACGCCTCCTGCGATGCTAGATTACTTGATCAGAGTCCGTTGGGAGGGCAATGAGAGTCTAAACCTTGGAGAAACCGAGGCTTACGTGAGCGTGGCAACCGTACCATTGGAAGAGAAATACGTCTTCTCGGTAGTCTCCAACTCAACCATTTTCGAACTGGCATTCAACTCTTCGAGCAGAGTCTTAAGTTTTACCATAGATGGCCCTTCAGGAACGACAGGCTACGCGAACGTGACGATATCTAAAGACTTGATCGGAGAGACAGCTGGGCTTAAGGTGTATCTTGACGGAAACCAGATCAACTGCACAGCTGCTTCCAGAGACGCTGACTGGCTGTTGCACTTCCTCTATCAGCATAGCTTGCACAATGTCATGGTCAACTTGGGCTCAGCGCCTCAAGTTTTCATCGAAACCCCACTGGGAATGGCCACTTTAGTCGGATTCATAGCCATTATTACCATAGTAGTCGTCTTCATAGCTTACAGAAAGCTAAAGCAACCAAGAAATCGAACAAACCGTGTGAAGCGCGCGCGCTAGAACATACGGTCAAATCAAGCGATACTGTATGGCTGTTACACTTCACGTATCAACACAGCACTCACAATGTAACTATTGACCTGAGTCAATCAGCAAAGCCTTTCATTGAAACTCCATTCGGAATTGCCACCATAGTGGGAATCGTAGTAGTCGTTGTTCTGGGGGTCACAGTCGCGTTTTACAAGAAGGGGTACCGACTGAGAAAAGATACCAATACGCCATCGCGCACACGGAACCGCAACAGCCATCGCGATGGCAATTATAGTTAATTGCATAACTGATTAGACCATTGCGGGAGGAATTTTTGGATCCAGTTTGTTGCGAAGCTAAATCTTCCCGAGAGTTCGTGGTAAGTGCTCGTTATTACAGCCAAGAACTCATCTATTG
>Ga0315280_10005233_pt1 | contig 18630 bp, 17 predicted proteins | sample YL17G06_40_MG_FD_203697 | JGI IMG/M metagenome (GOLD analysis project Ga0315280, IMG submission 203697) | Sediment microbial communities from Yellowstone Lake, YNP, Wyoming, USA - YL17G06_40 | ecosystem: Environmental > Aquatic > Freshwater > Lake > Sediment | place: USA: Wyoming | collected... | reverse complement strand
GCGCGGAAAGTTTCCTGGCGGAGTTTGAGGGCCGCGAGATCCCGCCGGACAAGTTCCTGCTGGTTTCGCTTTTCGGCGGCGACCTCGAGAGCTTTGTCGGGGCTGCCAGAATACTCAGGCCCATCGCGGATGGGTTCGAGCTGAACATGTCCTGTCCGCACGCCAAGGGATACGGCATCGAGATTGGGCAGGACACCCAGCTTCTCAAGGACATCACCGCCGCGGTTGTGGAGGCCGCCGGCGCCCCCGTGATCGTCAAACTCTCGGCCACGCTTCCCGGACTCGACCGGACCGCCCAGGCCGCCATCGCCGCTGGCGCCACAGGGCTCACCCTGATCAATACCGTCGGTCCGGCGCTGGCCGCGGTGCGTGACACTCCCATCCTGCACAACAAGCTCGGCGGGCTCTCCGGAGACGGCATCCGTCCGCTGGGCCTGCGCGCGGTGAAGCAGGTCCGGGAGGCCATCGGCCCTGGCCCGTTGATCATCGGCATGGGCGGAATTGCCTCGGCAGAGCACGTCCGCCAGTACCGGGCTGCCGGAGCGGACCTGTTCGGCGTGGGCAGCGCGCTGACCGGCATGGACAGCGCCGCCATGGGCCAGTACTTCAATGCGCTCCAGCAGGATCTCTGCGACCCGGCCGCGGTGCGCCTCCGGCGGAACTCATGCGAGACCCTCATCAGCATGGAGTACGCGTCAACGCGGGTCGCCTCGCGCGTCCCGATCAACCCGAGACTGTTCAAACTGGTCCTCGAGAGCCTGCCCGGGTACTACAGCGACGGCGACCTCGCTGGGATGTACTTCTTCCTCTGCGTTCCCGGCATCGGCGAGAAGCCCTTTGCGATTTTCTCCAGTCAGGAGAGGAGCATCATCGTTCGCGTGGTCGGAGAGTTCACCGCGTATCTGGCGGAACTTCAGCCCGGTGCTGAGATCCTGCTGCGCGGCCCCTACGGCCGTTCATTTCCCCGGCTCGAGGACTGCACCCTGGTTTTCGTGGGAGGTGGGACCGGCAGCGCGTCGCTGCTCGAGATTGCGCACCGCTGCCGGAACCGAGGCCGACAGATCTTCGTGCTGGGCGCCAGGTCGCGCGACGAATTCTTCGATCTTGAACGATTCCGCCAACTCGGCGCGGTCTCGCTGGCAACCGACGACGGCACGCTTGGTTTTCACGGTTACGTCTCAGACCTGCTGCGCGAGCTCGTGGCCGAAATACCCGCACTCGAGCGCGAGAAACTGGTTTTCATCAACTGCGGTCCCGAGCCCATGGTCTGGGAATCCTTCTCGATCGAGAAAGCCATCGTTCCTGAGGACAGAATTTTCGGCTCGATCGAGTACCTGACCAGTTGCGGCGTTGGAATCTGTGGAAAGTGCGCCAGTCCCTCCGGCGCACTCTCCTGCATCGACGGGCCATTTCTGGCGCTCAGGGACTTCCAGCCCAGGGGTCGCCCCTGTACCTCATCATGAGAACCGGTTCGTAGCCGTCAGCGACCCGACCAGCCGCTCCAGGTTCACAAAGTGCACGTCAACTCCGCGGTAGCTTCGGCGGAAGCCCCGGTCCACGTCCTCGGCTACCACGAGGTTCTTCCCGCCTGGGTACCGGCGCCGGAAGACGACCAGGCTGGAAGGATCGAACTCGCCCGCCGACCACCTGCACTCGATCGCCACGGGGCTGTCCCCGGCCGCATGGCTGAGCACAAAATCGATCTCGTGCCTCTGCTTGTCGCGCCAGTACTGGACGCGGCGGTGCGGCAAGCGCGAATCCAGCTCGTTGAGAACGTAGTGCTCCCACAGCAGGCCCAGATCGTCCTGGCGCAGCCGGTCCCAGCCGCGGTAGAGACAGACGAACCCCGTGTCGAAGCCGTAGACCTTGGGCGCCGCCACAATCTCATTGGCCTGGCGCGAGTGGAATGGCCGGATCACACGCGCCACCGCCGTGGCCTCCAGCACCCCCAGGTAGTTCGCAACCGAGGTGCGGCTCACCTGGCAGGGTCCCGCCAAGCTGGCAGCCTCAAAGATCCCGCCGCTCTCGATCCAAACCATCTCCGCGACCTTCTGGAAGGCCTGGCGGCGCTCCAGCCGGAACAGCTCCTGGACCTCCCTGGCCCAGTAGGCGTCCATCCACTCCTCGAACCCGGCTTCAGCAACCTGCGGGCTCAGAAAGAACGCAGGCAGGCCGCCGCGCAGCAAGCGATGTTTGAGGTCCCCGCCGCGGAACTCCGCCAGATCCAGGGAATTCATCGGCGTCAGCCACACATCCCGCTTGCGCCCGGCCAGCGCGTGGCGAAAGCGAGCCGATCCGCCCAGCGCCGGGGAGCTGGTGGCCAGGACCTTGGTGTTGGGGTAGTGATCAGCGGCCATCCTGAGAATCTCAGAAGGATTCCGCAACCGCTGGATCCCGTCGAGAACCACCCGGGCGCCCTGGAGCTCCTTGAGGAAGGCCCGAGGCCGCTCCAGCACGCGTCGCGTGGAAGGCAGTTCGCAATCGAAATACTGGGAGGCGGGAAGACTCCGGCACAGCACGGTCTTCCCTGCCCGGCGCACCCCGCGCAGCCACACCACCGATCGCTGGCTCCAGGCCCGCTCGATCTTTTGGATCCAGAACCGCCGCTCAACCATATGCAACCATATTATCATTTGGTATAACCAAACGCAATCATGACCCCATTTGGCCAAGCCGACCGCCGGGTGGCCATCAGGAAGGGGGGACAACTTGGAGGCGCGGGGGGGAATCGAACCCCCGGATAAAGGTTTTGCAGACCTCTGCCTTACCACTTGGCTACCGCGCCGGCGTGGCAGGTCCTGTCTCGAACATAACGCGGCGCGCCCGGCCAAGTCAATTCAGGGGATGACCGGCAGGATCAGGCGGGAGGGGCGGGCCCGGTCATGGTAGAGGGTCTGAGAAGCGCGGCGCAACTCAGTGGCGCCGGCGAGGTTGCGGCCGGTGTTGGGATTGCGGTCGAAGCGGGGAAAGTTGCTGCTGGAGATTTCCAGGCGGATGCGATGGCCCTTGGGGAACAGGTTGCTGGTTACGCCGGCGTCGATGGCGACCGGGTAGACCTCGCCCGGACGCGCCAGCGCGGGCTTGTCGAGCGATTCGCGGTAGCGCAGCCGCAGGATGCCGTCGGTGAGGTTGCGCGCCTGGCCGTCCGGGAAGACGTCCACCAGCTTGGCGGTGAAATCGGTATCGGGCGCGGAGGTGGAAACGTGCAGCAGCACGCGAACCGGCCCGGTGACCTCGATGGCGCGCGGAAGCGGCCGGCTGGTGTACACCAGCACGTCGCGGCGCTTCTCGACGGGGCGCTGGTCCCGGGGCCCCCAGGGGAACACCTTGGGGTCGCAGCACACCGGCCCGCCAGCGGTGGGCACGGGATCGCGCGGGTCGTAGACAAACTGGTCGGGCGGCCCGCGGCGGGGGCGTCTGGTCTGCAACAGGCCGTCGCCCTCCAGGCCGTTGGCCCGGCCTTTGCCGGACAGGTAGAAGCTGGTCAGGCGGGCGCGGGCGATGGGCCATTGCTCTTCGTCCCGCCAGCGGTTGGCGCCCATGACGAAGATCCGCGCGGGCGGCTGCGAAATGGCGCGCATGCTCTCGGGGCCGTGTTCCGGAGACTTCAGCCAGTAGTCGAACCACTCGAACTGGAGCTTCCGGACGGGCGCGGCGGCCTGCGGCCCGAAATCCACTCCCGCAAATTGCGCCGACATGTTGTGCGGCCAGGGCCCGATCAGGATGCGGTGCAGCCGGGCGTTGGCCCGCATGGTGCGGAAGGCCTCCAAGTCGCTCTCGACGAAGTTGTCGTACCAGCCGCCCGCGGAGAAGACCGGCACGCGCACGCGCTCGAGCCGCTGGCGCGTGCTGAGCGATTTCCAGAAGGCATCGTAGGCGGGATGTTCGAGCGCCGCTTGAAAGAAGTCGACGGTCTGTCCAGTGGCCATGCGGTCGGCGGTGCGCAGGGGCAGGTGCAGGACGAAGCGTTCGAACTCCGGCTTGGGAAAGCCGGGCGCGCGCACATTTTGCGACATCCATTGCAGGCGCTGGCCCAGCTTGAGCGCGCCCCCGTAAGAATAGAACCGGTCCAGGTAGTCGTCGCAGCCGGACACCACCGGGAAAATGGCCTTGAGGAAAGGATTGTTGAGCAGGGCGGCCTTCCACTGCACGATGCCCAGGTAGGAGCCTCCCAGCATTCCGATCCGGCGGTTGGACCAAGGCTGGTGGGCGATCCAGTTCAGGGTGTCCTCGTTGTCGTTGGTTTCCTGGCGGAGAGGTTCGAAAACGCCCTCGGACTGATACCGGCCGCGCACATCCTGGAGGACCACCACGTAACCGTGTTCGACAAAGGGCCGGTACGCGGCGGTGAGACCCGCGCCTTTGCCGTAGGGCGTGCGGACCAGCAGCGCCGGAAGCGGCCCCGCGCCCGCCGGGCGGAAGATGTTGGCGGACAAGTGCACGCCATCCCGCATGGGGATGCGGACATCGAGCTGCGGCTGGATTCCGCCGGGCTGGCCGGCCAGGGAGAGGGCCGCCACGAGCCACGGCGTGACTGCCGAGATTTTCACGAGATCCCCATTATACGCGGGCCTGCTCCAGAGCATCCCAGTATTGTGCGGCCACTGCCTCCAGCGCGTGCCGCCGTCCGATGTGCTCGGCCGCCCTGCGTCCGATCTCGCGGGCCGCCTGGGGCGAGCGCGCCAGCCAGAGCATGCAGGCGGTCAGCATCTCGACTTCGGCGGGGCCCGGGTCCACCCGCAGGCAGGCGCTCTGCGGGAAACGCGAGGTTTCCTCGCCGGTGGTCACCAGCACCGGCTTGCCGATGCCCATCAGGCGGATGGCAATTCCGGAGGTCTCCCCGGCCGGCGGGTAGCGGAGATTGATGCAAGCGTCGGTGGCCGAGGCCAGCTTCCAGAATTCATGCTCCGGGGCGTAGCCGGCGCGCAGGATGCCCGGTCCGGCCAGCAGAGGGGCCACCGCCCGGGCCAGGTCGGCCGAGGCAAGCTCCCCGGCCACCAGCAGGGCGACGCCGGCTCCGGTGCGGCGCACCGCCTGGAAAGCCCGCAGGACCGCAGGCAGGCGCTTGGACTCTCTCAGGTGCCCGAAGACTCCGAACAGGAAGGTTCGCGGCCCCAGACCCGACTGCTGCCGGAAGCGCATGGCCTGGGAGAGCGCGGGAAGCGCGGGCGGGCAAAACAGGTGTGGAATCTCGACCACCCGCGTCTTCGGGGCCTGCGCCGCCACCCGCTTGGCGGCGGCCGGATTATGCACGATGACCAGGCGCGACCGGGCGGCCACCCGCTTCAGCATCCCGTACTGGAAGTAACGGGGATCCTGCGCCGAACGGGTCCTGCCGGACCAGAGTTCCTGGGCCAGACCGCGGCTCCATTCTCCGTAGTTGTGGGTGAATTCATCGAGGTAGGAGTCCCGGTCCAGTGACCCCAGAAAGAAGTGATTGAGGACCGCGTCGTGCAAGACGACCGCACCGGGCCGCAGCAGGGCCTGCCGGTAAATGTCGCGATGAAGCTGGTTATTGCCGAGATGATAGAGGCGCACATCGGCCCGGCGGGAGTTCACCTGGACCGGTCCGAAGCGGGCGAGCGCCGCCAGCAGGGCGGAGGCGTAAGCCGCCACCCCGGTGCGGGCGGGTGGCAAGGGGGAATAGAACCCGACCGTCACGCTTCCTTCCGCGGGCCGAACAGCGCGGTGCCGACGCGCACCTGGGTGGCGCCCTCTTCGATGGCCACCTCCAGATCGTGGGACATGCCCATGGACAGGTGCGGCAGCCGGAAGCGCTCGGCCAGTTCGCGAAGACGGCGGAAATAGGGCCGGGACGGCTGGGGATCCTGGCTCCACGGGGGCATGGTCATCAGCCCGGTCAGTTCGAGCTGGCGCGCGTTCCCCAGGACCTCGACGAGCGCCGGGAGGTCCTCCGGACGGGCCCCGCTCTTGCCTTCTTCCTCAGACAGCTTCACCTCGATCATCACCTGGGTGCTGCTGCCGGCGCGCCGGTGGAGCTCGAGCGGCGCCTCCTCGAGCCGGCGCGCCAGCCTGGCCGAATCCACGGTATCGATGGCGTCGAACAGTTGTACGGCCCTTTTGGCCTTGTTGGATTGCAGGTGGCCGACCAGGTGGAACCGCGCTTCCGGCAGGTGGGAGACTTCAGGGAATTTGCCCTCGAATTCCTGGACGTAGTTCTCCCCGAAGTGGCGAACGCCCAGAGCGTAGGCCTCGCGGATCAGAGAAGCCGGAAAGATTTTTGTGACCGCAATCAGGGTGATGTCTTCCCGGCGCCGGCCCGAGCGCCGGGCGGCGTCTGCGATGCGCGACTCTACTTGCTCCAGCCGCTCGCGCAACATCCCCTCATCCTACGCGGACCCGACGGCGCGGGTCAATCCGCGGGGCCTGCCGCAACGCAGCCTTGTTACTCTTTACGTTTCAGGAGTTCCGCCCGAAGCCCCATGATACCCAGGGTGGGCACACCCATCATGATCATCAGGCCGATGGAATGCGCGGCTTCGTCGGTGTAGCCGATCCGGGGGCCCGCCGCGAACACAAAGAAAGCAAGCACAAGGCATAGGACCATCACCAGGTACCAGCGTTTCGGATTCTCTTTGGCAGTTGGCATCGATGTCCTCCAATCAGGTTCGTGCTCCGAATATTATATACGGACCGCAAGATCCACAACGGGTATTTCACGATAGAATGTGTACCACGCGAGGCATTCCGATGCAAATACTGCATGGCATTTCCTTCATGGTGATGGCCGCGGTCGTGGCGGCCCAGGCCCAAAACAACCCCTTCACGGTAGGTTCCCTGCGGGCGGGGCCGGGCGAAGCAGTCTCGGGAATGCTGGAGGTTCCCGCGGCTTCCGATCCCGGCAGCCAGGTGCCCATCACCATCCTCCACGGGGCGCGGCCCGGCCCGGTGCTGGCCCTGGTGGCGGGTGTACACGGGTACGAGTATCCGCCGATTTTGGCCCTTCAGAAGCTGCGCTCGCAAGTCGACCCGCAAGGCTTGAGCGGGACCTTGCTGCTGGTCCACGTGGCCAACCTGCCGTCTTTCCTGGGACGCACCATCTACTTCAGCCCCATCGACCACAAGAACCTGAACCGCGTGTTCCCCGGCAAGCGGGACGGCACCACTTCCGAGCGGATTGCCCATGCGATCACCACCCAGGTCATCGACCGATGCGACTACCTGGTGGATCTGCACTGCGGGGATGGCAACGAATCTCTGCGCCCCTATCTCTACCAGCCGGTCACCGGCCGGGCTCGGCTGGACGCCGTGATGGCGGAGATGGCGCTGGTCTGGGGGCTGGACCACATTGTGATCGAGCGGGGGCGTCCCACCGATCCGGCGGCCTCGATCTACTGTTCGACCACCGCGGTGACCCGCGGCAAGCCGGCCCTGACCGTCGAAGACGGCTACCTGGGGACCTCGGATCCGGAATCCATCGAGCGGCTGGTTCGCGGCGCGCTGAGCCTGATGCGGCATCTGAAGATGCTGGAAGGGACGCCGCAGCGGGTCTCGAGCCCGGTCTTTCTGGATCCCGCCCAGGTGCTCACCAGCCCGGCGACCGGGACTCTGTTCCCGCGCGTCCAGCGGGGGCACTATGTCGCCAAGGGAGCGCTGGTGGCCAGCATCACCGACTTCTTCGGCCGCCAGATCGCCGAGGTGCGGTCGCCGTTTGACGGCGTGGTGCTGTATGTGGTCGCCACGCCCCCCATCAGCAAGGATCAGCCGGTGGCGTTCATCGGGGCGCCGAGGAAGTGACGATTGTTTTCCGCACTGTGCAGCGTCACCAGATCTTCTCTGGGCTGGCGGGCTTCGGGAGGCCTGCGGCCAGCGCGTGCGCCCGCAGCCGCTCGCCCGCCGGGACCGGAGATTGGAAGAACAGGACCTGGACCACCTTGGGATAACCGTTCAGCGCGGCCAGCGCCCGCGCCCAGTGTTCGGAGTGTTTGGCGCGCAGCCCCTGGGCCAGGTCCAGGCAGATGGCCATGTACGCCGCGCGGGCCTGTTGCTGCGGCCCGCCGGCGAGGCCGCTTTCGATCTCCGCCGTCATCTTGGACCGCAACTCGGCGGTCTGTCGCTCGACGCTCTCCAGCGGGGCCACATTGCCCGGCTTCTCGCGGCGGATGCGATAGGCCGCCGCGGTGGTCTCCCCGCCGTGCTGGCTGATGACCCGCTGGGCAATCCGGATCAGGCGCTCGCCAAAGTGGGTGATGGTCTCGTCGGCGGGCATCTGGTCCCGGCTGGTGTTGCGGAAGCGGTCCTGGATGTTCCAGCCCTGGGCCATCATCCAGCGGTTCCCTCTGATGACCCCCACGATGGTCCCAGCGGTGGCGGCGTTGTTGTCGCAGTCCCAGCCGAAGTTGAAAGCGTGCCGCACGGTCTGGACGAAATCCCCCTGGCCGTACAGCAGCGCCCCGATCACCGAGCCGGCGTTGAGCGCATAACCGTTACGGTCTTGCATTTCGCCGTTGTAGAGGCTGTAGTTCTGCTTCAGGAGGCGCCGGGTGGTGCGCCAGTCGTTGGGGTTGGCGCGATGCCAGCCGCGCACGTCCGTCACGATCTGCCGCAGGCGGCTGGCGGGATCCAGCGCCGCCACGCCGGCTTCGAGAATCTCGTTGATGTCTTTGGTGAAGAACGCGGTGGCGATCATGCTGGTGAACAACTGGGTGGCTTGCGCGGGTTCTCCGTCGATTCCCACGCGCGTGTAGTTCAGCCCGATGCGGGCGGCAGTTTGCGGCATGCCCGGCGCGATCAGCCCGAACGATTCACTGAGAAACTGCCCCGAGAGGTTGAAATCCGCCCAGGGGTTGAACTGGATCTGCCCGGTGAGCGGGGGCTCGATTCCCAGGTCCATCAACTGCCGCAGATATTGGTTCGAGCACCAGATCCGGCTGTTGATGTGCCTCTTCCAAAGCTGGGTGATGCGGGCCGGCGCCAGCAGCGTAGTGCCGGTGCGCTCCATCTCCAGCACGTAGACCCACTCGACATCCGTGTCATCGTCGGTCCAGGCGCCTTCGGGAAGCGCCGGAGTGTACTCGACCACGTTGCCCGGCTCGGCAATATACTTCATCTCGTGCTTGAGCCCGTTGAGGTCGCCCAGGATCTGCCCGAGCAATCCCCCGCGGATCTTGTCCTGAACGACTTCCGCGGACACCTCGACCCTCTGCGCCGCGGCCGCCAGCACGCACGCCAATGCCACCAAGCCTGTCTTCATCACGGTCTTTCGCCTTCCCAAGTATAATAAGACCGCATGACGCGAGTCCTGATTGCCGCCTGCGGGCTGGTTCACCTGGCGCTGGCCCAGGCGCCTCCGCGCGGGTGGGACACCTATCACGTGATCATGTGGAGCACCGGAACGCCGGCCCGTTTCTGAGCAGCAAGCCTGGTGCGGCCCTACGTGAGCCAGCAGCCGCTGCTCTACGACCTGCGGGACGAGCTGTCGATCGGCTGCTGAAGGACTCCGGTATCGAAGCGCCGGTCGGAGTGCTCGATGCGGACGACGATTCCCCGGTCCCCTGCCTGGAGATCTGGCGGTACGCTGGGGAGGATGGCCAGTACGTGGCGCTGATGCGCAACCCGGAGTTCGACGCGGCGTCCTTCCGCCAGGCGGGCTACCCCGACAACGCGGAGATTGAGAAGCGCGTGCGGATCCGCGTGGTGTTCGATGGCGAAGTCAAGGTCACCGACATGCGTACGGGCGATGCGTACGGCTCCGCCACGCAGACTGAAACCGATCTGGAGCCGTGGAGCCCGGTGATTTTGAAGCTGGAGGAGTAAGGGGGCCCTTTACTGCGCCAGTTCTTTCGGCCTGAACCCCGTCACGCGGATGGTGGCTCCCAGTGGGACGTTCAGGTTGATCCGCTCTGCGGGCGCCACCTGGACCAGGCGCGTGGCGGGCCAATCGTTGTAATTGCGCTCAGGCAAACGCAGCACCGATTTGTCATTTACAAACACCTCGAACAGCCAACTGGTGCTGCCGACGGAGCCGTCCTGGATGACCTCGATGCGATCCAGTTGGAGGTTCACTTCACCTGTCCTGGTGGAGGCATACTTGAAAACGAAATTGAAGGTTCCATCCCTGGGGTTGGCCGCCTGGACCGGGACGGTGAGGCTGCCAAGCCGGGTGGGGCCGGGGGCCAGGGGCGCCTCTCCGTTGGCGCGACCCACGGGCGCCAGCTTCTGCACCGCAGCCGCACTGCCGTACGCTTTATTGAGCCGCAGCAACGTGTAGTAGCGGTATTGGCGGGCGCCGGCGTCGTAGGTGAAGCCGGTGTTCGCGACCACCGCGGAGGAAAGCACAAGGGCGCGGTAGTAGTTGGCCGAAGGCACATCCTGCCTGGCGGTGGCGGTTTTGAGCTGGTCGCACATCCTGGATACCGCATCCTCGTAAGACTTCTGCCGGGCGGTCGCCAGCGGAGCGTCGGTGGCCGTGCCCACGATGTAGTAGTTCCCCGGGTCGTCAGGAATGCGGAACGGCAGGGCCTGCACGGCCGCGTAGACGGTGGTCGCCAGCGGCTCGAAGACCCGGGCGACCTCTGCTTTCCGCTGAATGTCGCTGAATTTTTCCAGACTCTTGCGGAATTCTACCAGAAGCGCTGTGCGATCCTCGCCGCTCGCCCCAGCCAGACTTGCCGAGATGACACGCATGTTCCCCAGCACTTGCTGGCCGTCGACGACACTCGAGCGCAGCGTCTTGACATCCTTGGGAAAAACTACGTTGTTGATGCCGGTCAGCGCGGCGATCACAATGCCCAGGACCAGGCATGAGTTCCTGCACCAGGACTTATCGATCTTCTGAAAACCTGCCACCACGGCTCCAAGCAACACCACCAGAACGTTGACCGCGATCGCCAGCTTGACGGTGCGATCCCAACCCCGGATTCTGACCGCGATCTCTTCGATGCTCTGCTGCAACGCATCGGCTTGGGCGCACAACGGCGCCACCGCCAGCAAAACCAGCGCCCCGACCAGCGCCAGCCTCCAATAACTGATTTTCATGGGCATTTCCGCCTTTCTATGGGCGATTATCCCACCAAATTTCACACATTGGAGCCCGGTGATTTTCAAGCTGGAGGAGTAGCGTTCACCCACACCGGGGAGCTCCAGCCAAGTTGCCCGTCTTGCTGTTCGACCCGGATGTAGTAGTAGGCGCCGCCGGGGTAGGGTCCGTGTCCGTGAACGTGAAGTTCATCTCCAGCCCAGTACCCGGCGCAGTGTAAATCACACGATTGTTTTTGATCAGCACCACGCGCGCCAGCGGGGCCGTGCCCCGGAGGTAGGCCTTCAACTGGAGGGGTCCTGGCGCCCTGAAGATTTCGCCCATGAAGTGGTCGCCGGCGCGGAAGTCGATGATCAGGTTGTCGGTGGCCGCAAAGGAGCGGCGCGCTTTCAGGGCCACGATGATGGCCTGGCGGTCCAGCCGCTCGAGGTACAGCGCCGCGCAAGAAATGTGCGTCGAGACGTGGTCAGAACTGGACTGCACTCCCAGCTTGATCCCCTTGGCCCAGGCGCTCCAGACGAAGCCTGCCGAAAACCGTTCGACCTCCTTGGCCGGGCCCTGGCGGGGAACCCCTGGCCCCTCGAAGTTGTTCCGGTACCCCTGGTAGATCTCGACCACGGGTTCGAGTTCCGGATCGCTATCGCGCCAGTCGGTTCCCGCGCCCGTGGCCGAGGTATGCGAACTGGTCAGCCCGCCCAGCCGCCGCAGGTACTCGTAAAGCTTTCCGGCACCCTCGGCGCCTTTCTGTTCGGCTTCGGAGGGATCCAGCACCGGGCGGCCGCGGCGCGGGAATAATACGTTGCGATGCCCGTTGGGCCAGGGCAGGCTGCGCTCGTAGGAATAGAGCGGGGCGAACCTGCCCGGAATGGTGAACAGATCCACGGCCTTCTGGATCATCCACCAGTGGTAGGGAATGGACTGGCCGGCCTGGTGGTCGCAGACCCCCAGGAAATCGAAGGCCGCCGCATCCATGGCGTAGCGGTAGGCGTCATCCAGCGAGCCGTCGCGGTTGCCGTCCCAGGACATGTCGGTGTGGCGATGCACGTCGCCCCGCGCCACGCGCAAGTTACGCGCGCCGGCCTGGGCCCGGTAAGCACGCACGCGCGCCACGCCGTATCCGTCCGGCAAACCCATCTTCCGCATTTTGAGATCACGAGTCATACTGGCTTGTGTGGGGCGTGCTGGAGGTGCGGGCACGCCCGCGTGGATGGGAACCTGAGCCGCGGGGTATCCCGGACGGATACGGGTATCCGTCTCGTGAGCCCAGCCGTAAGGCTTCGGGGTCCGCGTGGCCAGGATGAGAAACGGGTCAGGAGGTCACGGCGCCCGTGCCGCCGCCCACTGGTCGGGAAGCAATTTCTCGAGCCGGTTCTTCGGGTGGGCGCTGATCCGTTCGAACACGTCGCGTAGATAGGCCAGCGGGTCGATGGGGAGCCTTTTGCAGGTGGCGATGAGACTGTTCAGCACGGCTGCCGTCCGGCCGCCGTGGTCGCTGCCGAAAAACATCCAGTTCTTCCGGCTATGGAAATATTTCCATAACCGCAATTATGTTCAGCGCTGAATTATGCGCAGTCGGCCGTTTTCAGGCTCACTGGCCAGGGAAGCAGGAGGAGGGATTGAGCTGCTGGCCAACACGCCTGAACAGCCGACTCGGGAATGGCTGGCTGCACATAATCAAAGTGTCTGGAGGAACTGCAGTACACGGTCGCCGGGCTGATAGCGTGTCTGCGTGCTGCGCGGGGGCTGGACGGCATTCAGTGCGCGTTCCTTCATCGTGAGATCAGCTTCCACGTACATGTGTGTCGTCGTGGGGTTCTCGTGCCCGAGCCACAACGCGATGAGCGTGATGTCGACTCCGGCCTGGAGCATGTGCATGGCGGTCGAATGCCGGATGGTATGCGGAGAAACCCGACGCTTGGTGAGTTGCGGGCAGGAAACCGCCGCCCGCTCAACGGTAAGCTGCAGCCGTGCGGTCACCGCCGGGCGGCTCATGCGAGCGCCCGACCAGCCGGGAAACAGCGGCTGATCGGGCCTGCCATCGATACGCGGCAACCACCGTCGGATCTGAGTGGCCGTGCTGCGCCACAACGGTACGGTGCGGTCCTTGCGCCCCTTGCCGTGGATGCGTACTGAAGCGCTGCCGTCCAGAATCACGTCAGCCACCGAGACCCCAATGATCTCGGACACCCGGGCACCGGTGTTGTAAAGGGTGGCAAATAGGATGCGATCGCGTTGCCCGCACCAAGTGGTGCAGTCGGGCGCATCGAGTATGGCCTGCATCTCGGTTTGGGAGAGGAAGCCGAGCAGCGACTTATCGAAGCGCTTCAGCGGTATCGCCAGAACGCGCTGGATGATTGGAAGCGCCCTCGGTTCCTTGAGGGCCGCGAAGTGCAGGAACGAGCGAATCGCCGCCAACCGTGCATTGCGGCTGCGAATCGTGTTGTGGCGTTCACTTTCCAGATGGTTGAGGAAGGCCAGCACCAGGGAAGCATCCAGGTCAGTGAGCGTGAGGCGATCAGGCGCTTTGCCGAGGTGCCGCTGCGCAAACTGCAGCAGCAGCCGAAAGCTGTCGCGGTAGGCGGCCACCGTCTGCGCACTGGCGTTGCGCTGTTCGATCAAACGCTCCAAGAAGAACTGCTGAACAAGTGTCGGAAAACTGGTTTCCGCGCACGGCGCCTTCATCGCGCTCCTCCTTCGACAAACTCCGCGAAGCGTTGCGCGGCGACGGCCATGAGTTCTGGGGTGGCGGTGACGTACCAGTAGGTGTCGGACACCTTGGCGTGTCCGACGTAGGTCGACAGGGCGTCAATCATGTTGTCGATGGGCTGTTGCTGCCGGTAGCTCCGCAGCATGCCGTGACAAATGAAGGTGTGGCGCAGGTCGTGAATGCGCGGGGCTGCGTGGCCGCCGCGTGCGACCCAGCCCATCTGAGCGCGCAGTTTCTGGAAGGTGTGATGAACGGTGCGCTCGGCCAGCGGCTTGCCGCGATCGGAGACGAAGAACGCCTCAATGTTGACGCCGCCGAGCTTGCGTTGCCGGGCCTCAGCGTAGCGCTTCAGGGCGGCAGCGGTAGTGGGATGCAGCGGCACCAAGCGTGACTTGCGGAACTTGGTCTGACGCACCGTGAGCAGCGCATGCTCCAAAGCCACATCCTGAGGCTTGAGATTGAGCGCCTCCGAAAACCGCAAGCCGGTGACCGCCAGCAGTCCAAACAGCGTGTGGTAGGTGAGCGGACGAAGACCACCGACCGGCGGCAAACTGCTCGCCGCTTGCAGGAGGCATGCGATTTCCTGCTCGGTATAGATGTGCGGAATGAGCCGGCGATGAGCAGGACCGAAAAACGTCCGAGGCACAATCTCAGTGCCGGCATCAAACTGCGAGCGGTACTTGGTGAACGGCCGTAGGAGCTCGAGCCGGCGCGCCCAGGTGAGCCGCGTGGCCCGCGGCGAGCTCTGTGCCCAACGCACCGCCAGCTCGAAAGTTACGGGGCCCCGATGACCTGTCCGATCGGTGAAGCGTGCGAAGGCAAGCAGTTGCCGACCGGCTATCGCGAGATGGAAACCCATCTGCCGCCGCGTGGCCAGATAGTCCTGCACCTGCGAAACCATGCTATGTGTGGATTTCATGGCAACCTCCCCGGCCAGGGGGCGGCCACTGCGGCCAGTCTCGGCAGGTCCACCTTGGTGTAGATCGTCGTCGTGTCCAGACTGCGGTGGCGCAAGACGTCAGCGATCTCCTTCAAGCTTGTACCAGCGCACCGCATGCGCGTGGCTGCGGTATGCCGCAGTACATGGGTGCCGGTATAGCGACCGGCCAAGCCGCACCGGGTGAAGGCCATGCGCACCGCGCAGCGCACGGTCGAGGCAGTAACCGGAACATCAAAGGGGGCGCGGTGGCGCACGAACAGCGCACGGCTTACGCTGCGGGGCCGTGCGTCACACAGGTACTCGACGATTGCCCGACCGGTGGCATCTGGCAGAGGCAACATGTCGGCGCGTCGGGACTTCCCACCGTCGAGCTTGAGCGTGCCCTCCTGCCAGTTCAGGTCGTCAAGTTGGATGGCGGCCACCTCGCTGGCACGCAGCCCCATGTCCACCAGGCAGCGCGCCATCGCATAGCCGCGTCGGCCGGTGGCACTGTGCGGGTCAAAAGCATTCAGGAATCCGTCAACTTCCTCCGGCGTGAGATGCGCGGGTAGCGTGGCCAAACGCCAGTGGGCTGGCGTTGGAACCGCGGCCATCAGCGCTTCAACCTGATCCCCGGACCTCAAGACCCGAAAGCGCAGATAGCTGCGTAACGCACATCCAAGAACCCCAACCGTACCCGGCTTGTAGCTATCGGCTTGCCGGACCACGAAGTTCGCGATGTCGCGTGGTTTGAGCCGCCCGATCTCTACCGGGGTGCGGCCGAAATGGTGGAGCAGGAACTTGCTCACCCACATCCGACGGGATGTGCGCGTGGACGGAGCCAAGCCGCAGACCTCCTGCAGATGCACGTTGAAGCGCTCCAGTTCGTCATGTATCGCCTGCGGAAGCAGGAGTCGCGGTCCCGGAATACCGCCTTCCGCCCGCAAAACGTGTAGCAGATGCGCCAGCGCCGCACGCACCACATGCTGGGTGCGCTGGCAAGGGGCGGGGCACCTGCAGGCTGGCAGATGGTCTGTAACGAATCTCCGCATCAGCGACTCGTCGACGCGCGAAAGAGGAGTCCGCCCCTGGGTGAGCCAGCGTGCGAAGTGCCCGACGCTGTGCTCATAGGCCCGAACAGTCGCAGCACCATACCCATGGCGCTGCAAGTAACCGAGATAAGTGTGGGCACTCTGGCTCAGCACACTGGCGCCCATCCACTCACGACTCGAAGAAACGAACATGTTTGCTCTCCTTGGGGGACGACAGCGTCCCTAGGAGAACATCTTCTGTTATGTGCAATGCCGCAGATCAGACTGCCTGTCCGGACTGTCCGCCCACGTTCACAATCGCGCAACTCCGCCGGAGACGACTGCGCATAATCCGGCGCTGAACATAATTCCGCCCCACCGCCACCCCGCGGAGGCTGCGCTCGGCGCCGTGGTTGTCGATCTCCAGATCGCCGTCCTGGCAGTAGCGGACCAGCGCCGCCCAGTTCGACAGCGCATAGGCCATGGCCTGGCCCTCCGGACTCTTCGGCAACACCTTCGGCCGCTCCGCCTCCAGGTAGGCCCGGATGTCGTCCAGAATGGGGCGCGACCTGGTCTGGCGCAGCGCCCAGCAGGCCACCTCGACGATGGCCCGCTGGGGGTCCGCGTACAACTGGTCGTAGCCCGAGTGCGCGTCGGCCTGGAGAAACCCGTGGAACTCCCGGAGGAACGCATCCGGCCCTTCCCGGCTGCGATCGGGGGTGTAGTCGTAAACCGTGTAGGGATGGTTGCCGACATAGGTCCAGATCCTGCCGGTGCGCGTGCGCGGCAGCGCCGGGTCCAGCACCGGCACCGGAGTGTCGTTGGCCTGGACGGCCTTCGACTCCAGCTGGTAGATCTGCTGCTGACGGTGGAGGGGAAGATGATCGCCGTACTTGCTGACGGCCACCTGCGCCAGCAGCCCCGGTCCTGGCAGGCCCTTGTCGATCGGCTGCATGGGCTTGTCGGCCGTCACCACCGTACAGCCCTTCGAGCAGGCGTACTTCTGGCAGGCTTCCTCAATCACGTAAAAGGAGGCCGGCACATACTCCAGCCGCTCGCTGATCTCCTCGCCGATGTGTTTCAACTCGCCCTGGCAGTGCGGGCACTGCCGCTGGTGCTCACCCAGATCGAAGACCACCCGCCGCCGTGGGAGCGACTCCGGCAGGCGCTGCCGGCCATGGCCCTTGCGCGTTGGCGCCGGTGCCGTGCTGGGTGCCGGCGGCGCGGGCGGCGTCTCTTGCTCGACGGGCGGGGTGGTCTGGTCCTTGCCGGCGCTAACCAGCGCGGCGGCAAACAGGAACAACTGGTTCTCATCCACCCGCTCGCGCTTCTGCCCGTAGCGCCAACGCAGCAACTGCTCCAGCAGGTGCTGCACGCGCCTGAGCCGGCGCTCCTTGGCGTCCAGTTCCTCCAGCAGAGCCACCACCATCTGCCGCAGGGCGGCCGGATCTTCCGGCAGACTGTTGCGGTCAATCTCCAGGGCTGTGCTTGGCCTGGGCCCGCTCGGCCCGCTCCAGTTCCACCGCCAGATCCACCCACTGGTTGACCAGCTCGCGAAAGCGCTTGTAGTGGGCAACCTTCTGGTGCATCTGGTCCATCTGTTCCGGCCGGACGAAACGGGTGCTGCTGTGGCCGCGCCAGGTGTAGCTGAGCTGGTAATACGACCCGTGCTTGCGGGGGTCCTTGGGGTCTTTGCAGCGGCAGCCCGGCGTGCCGCAAACGTTGTACTGCTCGCCGAGGCTGCCCGGATGCATCGGCCCCAGCGCGGCGAGTTGGCGCTTGAGCTGCCGGATGCGGCGCTGGATCTGGGCCGGAGTCATATACCGATAGCATAGCAGAGCTATCGGCCTCCCAAGCCGCGATCTCCCGGCGCCCCGTCTCGGCGAACGGAAACTGAAACGTGCCTGCCTCCAGCCGCTTGTACCAGATCGCCCACCCGTCCCGGTCCCAGTACAGAATCTTCAGCCGGTCGGTGCGCCGGTTCGAGAACACCAGCAGATGCCCCGAGAAGGGATTGCAGCCGATGATATGTTCGGCCATCATGGACAGCCCGTCGAAGGAGCGGCGCATGTCGCAAGGGACCGTGTACAGATACACCTTGATGGCGGCCGGGAAGCTCAGCATCCCGGCCGCTCTACCACCGCCAGCACGGCGCGTAGGGTCGCCTCATCGACGCCCCGGCTGATGCGCAGCCGGCGTCCGTCGCCGAGCACCAGCTCGATGCCGGCGTCCGTGGCTCCCGGTTCCTGGCTGACCAGGGCGAAGCTCGGGGGTCCGCCGTGGGCGCCGGGCTTCCGGGCCGTCCGCTGCTGCCCGGTCTCCTTCAATCGGTGCTGCCAGCAGTAGAACTGGCTCACCTTCAGCTTCCGCACCCGGCAAAACTCTCGGATCGACACTCCGCTCCGTGCCGCTTCGCGAATTGTCCTCTGCCAGTAACGCGCCTTCTCCGCATCCTGCTTCCTGCTCATCTGACATCCTCCTCGAGCTGCCGTCCATCGGCGCGCACATAAAGCGCGGGTTGGCAACTCAAGGCGAGTATGAACCGTTATCTCAAAACGTGGAAGATGGGTTCACCGGACGGATACGCTCCTCCGGAAAGGGCCGGCACGCCATCGGGCGCGGTGCCAGCGCCACAACCAGCCACAGGTGAAGAACGCGCCGTTCCCCGCCAGTCCCCTCCACCAGGCGCCCGCCGGAAGCGGGCCGTCCGATTCCCGTTCGCACCCCGTGCCGCGCTCCCCAGGTCGCCCTCTCGACTGGTCCTGTCGGCGTTCGTCACAGCAGCGCTGTTGTTGGGTGTGCTCACCGTCGCGAAGCGCATGTACGAAGCTCTGTGGGCACCTGTGGATGCCATGGAATTCATTACCAGGGAAGCGCTCCGAGTGGCTGGCCAGCGGCGGCCCGTTCCGGACCCATCACTCGAAGGGTTTGCGACTTGGGCCGCAATGGAACGGTTGTCCGGCGCGTGGAGTCG
>Ga0315280_10005232_pt1 | contig 18630 bp, 16 predicted proteins | sample YL17G06_40_MG_FD_203697 | JGI IMG/M metagenome (GOLD analysis project Ga0315280, IMG submission 203697) | Sediment microbial communities from Yellowstone Lake, YNP, Wyoming, USA - YL17G06_40 | ecosystem: Environmental > Aquatic > Freshwater > Lake > Sediment | place: USA: Wyoming | collected... | reverse complement strand
ATGAAGAAGCCTATGGCGCGCCCGCGTCATTCCTTAAGCTTCTTACAGAAGGGCTTGTCAGGAGAAAATAAATGACAGGAGAGGCTTGACGCCTTCCCCCTTCTACTTCCACCGCCAGATCTTCCTGCCGTAGAAGACCTCGGGCAGTATCAGCAGACCGGTCATGGACGCGCCTATGACGATCGCCCAGTCCTCGAAGTCGGTCAGCCACACCATGCCGAATATGCCCCAGTACGGCAGGATGACGGTGAGGGCACACGAGACTACCACCGAGATCAGGAGGAACCTGTTCGAGAGGAACCCTGTCTTGAAGGCGTTATGCCTCTCCGACCTGCAGTTCCAGACGACGAAGAGCTCCTGTAGCGTCGCGCGCATGAAGGCCATCGTCCTCGCCGTCGCCAGCTTCTCTGCCGTTAGGGCTCCGGGCAGCATGTAGTACTGCCAGTAGAAGATGCCGCCGGTCAAGGCGAACTGGAGGATGAAGGTCGTGATTATCGACGCGAACCTCCCGTAAAGCACGCCCTCGTTCGGGTTTCTTGGGGGCCGCTTCATCACGTCCTTCTCGGGGGGGTCCATCGTCAGCGCGAGGGCGGGGCCGCCGTCCGTGACCAGGTTCAGCCAGAGGATCATCCCGGCGGTCAACGGCAGCTCCAGTCCCATGAGGGCGAAGATCCCGATTATGGCCAGCTCGTCGAAGTTGCACCTCATGAGGAAGAACGAGAACTTCCTGATGTTGTCGTAGATCGTCCTGCCCCCCTCCACGGCGTTCACGATCGTCGCGAAGTTGTCGTCAGCCAGGACGATGTCCGAGGCCTCCCTCGTGACGTCTGTTCCGGTTATCCCCATGGCCACGCCGATGTCTGACTGCTTGAGGGCAGGGGCGTCGTTGACGCCGTCGCCGCTCATCGCGACTATGTTCCCCTCCTTCCTCAGCGCCCTGACGATCTTTATCTTGTGCTCAGGCGAGACCCTCGCGTAGACGTTGACCTTGTTAACGATCTTCTGGTACTCATCGTCGCTCATGGCGTCGAGCTCGGAGCCCGTCAGGACCATCCCATCCTTTAGGATGCCGAGCTCCTTCGCCACCGCCACCGCCGTCATCTTGTGATCACCCGTTATCATGACAGTCTTTATCCCAGCTTCATCGCACTTCTTTACGGCGGTCACCGCCTCCACCCTCGGCGGGTCGATCATGCCCATCAGGCCGATGAAGACGAGGCCGTTCTCAAGTCCCTCGTCGTCGAGCGTGCCCGCCTCGACCGATGCCAGCTCCTTGAATGCGACTCCGAGGACGCGGAGGGCCTTGTTCGCCATCCCCTCGTTAGCTTCGATGATCTCCCTCCTCGTCTTCTGGTCGAGCTTCCTGATCCTTCCTCTTACTATCGTACTCGTGCAGCATTCGAGGATCAACTCGGGCGCGCCCTTGACGTAGGCGATCAGCCCCTCCTCCCCGGACTTATGGACCGTGGTCATGCGCTTCCTTTCAGAGGTGAAAGTCACCTCGTGGACGCGGGGAGCCTCCTTCTCCAGTTCCTCCTTTATCGAGCCGTACTTCGCGGCCGCGACGATGAGGGCGCCCTCCGTCGTGTCCCCGATGACGCTCTTACCGTCGCACTGGGCGTTAGAGCACAGGGTTGCCGCCTTCAGTATCAGGCTCAGGCCCTGCTCCTCCTCGGGCTTGACGGGTTTCCCTTCGAGGAGGAACTCGCCCTTCGGCTCGTAGCCGACCCCCGTCACCTCGATCGTGTTTTTGTCGACGTAGATCTCCCGGACCGTCATCTCGCCCTTGGTCAGGGTTCCCGTCTTGTCTGAGCATATCACTGTGACGGCGCCCAGCGTCTCCGCGGAGGAGAGCCTCCTTATGATCGCGTTCCTCTTCGCAAGCTCTCTTGCACCGAGTGCTAGCGAGATGGTGACCACGGCGGGGAGGCCCTCAGGGACGGCGGAGACGGCCAGGGACACGGAGACCATCAGCGAGTCGAGGATCATCTCCATGTGGAGGCCGCTTCGGAAGATCTCGACGACGAAGATCAGCACGCAGACCCCTATGATTATCTGCCCCAGCCTCTTCGCGAAGCTCTCGAGCTTCTGCTGGAGCGGCGTCTGCTCCTCCTCAACGCTCTGCATCATCTCGGCGATCTTGCCGAACTCGGTGCCCATCCCTGTCCCGGTCACGACGGCTCTTCCTCGGCCGTAGGTGAGGTGTGTGCCCATGAACACCATGTTCTTCCTGTCCGCGACAGGCGTCTTCTCCTCGACGGGCCCCACCCTTTTGCTGACAGAGGTCGACTCGCCCGTGAGGGCGGCCTCCTCGGTCTTCAGATCTACAGCGTCCATGAGGATCGCGTCGGCCGGGACGTGGTCGCCGGCTTCGAGGGTCAGCGTATCCCCAGGCACCACCTCCCTGGCCGGTATCGTTGTCAGCTTCCCATCGCGGAGGACGTGGGCGCGCGGCGCAGCGAGCCTCTTCATCGCGTCGATCGCCTTCTCAGAGCGGTACTCCTGAACGAAGCCGACGATGGCGTTGAGGACGACTATGGCCCCGATGGTTATGGCGTCGACGTACTCCTCGAGGGCGCCGCCGCCGGCGCTCTTGTACCAGCCTATGATCACCGAGAGGACTATGGCGACGAGAAGCATCATCACGAAGATGTCCTTGAATTGATTCAGCAAGATCTGAAGCGGCGTTATGCGCTTCTTCTCGACAAGCTCATTGTACCCGTAAGTCTTTCTCCTAGCCTCGACCTCGTCCGCAGTCAAGCCGTTCTCATTGGCGTTCAGGTCTCTCAGCGTCTCTTCAACGCTCTTAGCGTGCCACTGCTTCTTCTCCATTATCCGCACCGCCTTCAGGAATCGAGCCTACTAGGCGTAGGCATCTTTTGAACACTTATAGAGCTTTCGAGTTTAACCAGTTTTTCTTGGAGCCAAGGACAGCCTCCTCCTCCGGCTCCTTCATACCCATTGCCTCGAAGATGATGTTAAATGGGTATCCGGCAAGGTAGTTCAGGAAGTTGACCTTCATGAGTGTGAAGACGGTCCCCTACGAAATGGTCAGGGAGAGGCTCTCCTCGAGCATACTGTCAGACGTCCTGGACGGCATGGGCTTCCGTCACCAGGCGATGGGGGAATGGATAAGGCCACTGTACCCGGGCGCCGTCGTCGTGGGACGCGCCCACACGATGCTCATGACCGATGTCTACGAGCCGGAGGAGGACACCTTCGCGCTCCAGATAGAGGGGATCGATATGCTGGAGAAGGACGACGTCATGGTGGTCGCCTCCAAGAGGTCGACCGAGGCCGCCCTCTGGGGCGAGCTCCTCTCGACCGCCGCCAGGTGCCGAGGCGCCAGGGGCGCCGTCATCGACGGCCTGGCAAGAGACCTGAGGCAGATGGAGGAGATGAAGTTCCCGGTCTTCGCGGCGGGCGCCAGGCCGATCTCGTCGAAGGGGAGGTGCATCGCCATCGACTACGGCTGCAGGATAAACTGCGGCGGAGTAAACGTAGAGCCCGACGACCTCGTCTTCGGCGACGTCGACGGCATAGTCGTCGTCCCTGAGGCCGTCATCGAGGAGGCTGTGAAGAGGGGCATGGAGAGGGTGAACAGCGAAAGGGTCACCAGGAAGGAGCTTGTGGCCGGCGCGCTGCTCAAGCAGGTCTACGACAAGTACGGCACCCTCTAGCAGCCCTTCAACCGAAGCCCATCAGTAGCAGGATCCTGTAGAGCACTCCTCCGAGCACCACGGCCAGTGCCACCTCCGTCAGACTGATCACGGCGGCTCTCCTGTAGCCGAACTCCCTCGTCAGGACGGCGATCGTCGCCAAGCACGGCACGTAGATCATGACGACGAAGGCGAAGACGAGCATCTGGATGGGCGACAGGATCAAGGCGAAGTTACTCGTCCCCATGATGGAGGCGAGCAGTATCAGGGTGAGCTCCTTCCTCAGTACGCCGAAGATCAGGACGATCCCCGTGACGGCGGGGAGCCCGAGCCATGAGACTGTCACCGGGCTCAGCCATCCCTGGAAGAGGTTGAGGAGCCCGGCCATGTCCGCGACCCTGATGATTAGATTACCAACTACCATTATGGGGAACGCCTCGTAGACGAATCCCTTCAGCCTGAACCAGGTCCTCTGGGCCGTCAGCTTCAGGGAGGGCATCTTGTAAGAGGGCATCTCCATTATGAGCCCGACTGGCTCGCCTGGCACGACCTTGAAGGCTATCCTGCCCAGGGTGAAGATGAGTACGAAGTCGATGGCGTAGAGGGCCGCGGCCCAGCCGAAGCCGAGGTAGGCGGCGACGAGCCCCATTATCACTATGCTCCTCGCCGCGCATGGGACGAGGCTCGCGACGAAGGCGCATATCAGCCTCTCCCTCTCGGTCTCCATGATGCTGCAGCCCAGGCAGGTGGGGACGTTGCAGCCGAAGCCGAGCATCAATGGTATGAACCCCTTGCCGTGGAGGCCGATCCTGTGCATCGCGGAGTCCATGAGGAAGGCGACCCTGGCGAGGTAGCCCGAGTCCTCAAGCAGCGAGAGCACGACGAAGAACGGGACAATAAACGGAAGCGCTATTGTTGTGCCAGCTATCAGCCCCTCGATGAGGCCGCCCCAGATGAAGGACGCCACCTGCCCGCCGCCGAGGACGCCGAAGTAAACGGCTTTCAACGAGTCGAACAGCCTCCCAAGTAGGGCGGATGAGTAGTCTCCGAAGGTGAATATCGAGTAGAACATGCCAAGGATGGCCAGGAGCATGATCACGTAGCCGATGATCGGGTGGTCGGTGAGCTCCTCCATCTTCCGCCAGATCGATGGCCTCGGTACCTCGTGGGCGGAGACCTCAGCCGCGATCCGGCTCGCCGCCGCGTACCTCTCTGAGGCGATCACGCTGGCTGGATCGTGGCCGTGTAGGCTCTCCACCTCGCGCTTCTTCCCCTCCACAAGCTCCCTCAGGTGTTGAGCCCGGCTGTATACGATGCCCCCCACCTCCTCGTCCCCCTCGATGAGCTTTATGGCTACCCAGCGGGCTGGGTAGGGGGTTTCCAGCCTCCCGACAGCCTCGGAGACGGCCCCTATCCGAGCCTCTATCTCCTGCCCGTACGGCGGATGGTTCGGCGTAGGCGTCTCCTTCTCGACGTAGGATATCACCTCGTCGACGAGCTCGTCTATCCCGACGTTTCTTGAGGCGACGGTCGGTACGACGGGGACGCCGAGGATGGCGGAGAGCCTCCTCACGTCTATCCTGACGCCCTTCTTCTCGGCAATGTCCATCTGGTTCAGGGCCACTATCATGTGGGGCTCGAGCTCCAAGAGTTGGATGGTGAAGAACAGGTTACGCTCCAGGGCGGAGGCGTCCACGACGTCTACGAGGACGTCCGGGTGCTCGACGGCGATGTACTCCCTGCTCACCCTCTCCTCGAGGCTGAAGGTCGATAGGCTGTAGATGCCCGGCAGGTCGACGACATCGATGGTGTAACCGCCGTGTACTAGGGTGCCCTCGGCCCTCTTCACGGTCTTCCCGGGCCAGTTCCCGACGTGCTGGTGGAGTCCCGTGAGCTGGTTGAATATGATGCTCTTCCCCACGTTGGCGTTCCCCGCGAGGGCGATGGTGATGGTCTTCCCCGACGCCTTTCCGGTCTCCATCCTCGAACCTTCCTCGACGTGGCAGCCGGACAAGGCATGTAGCCTCTTCAACCTACCGTGTGGCGGGGGCCATGAGGCTGAAAGGTGGGTGTCTCCTTGTCTCCCAGCTCGACATAAACCTGCGCCGCGAGCCCCCTCCCCAGCGCGAGCACCGTGTCTCTGACCGACACCTCCACCGGGCCGTGGAAGGGCGCCGCGTTCACCACCCTCACCCTCGTGCCCGGGCAGAGGCCCATGTCGACGATCCTCTGACAGGCCGCCCTGCCGCCCCTAACGAAGGCCACGGTGGCCTCCTCGCCGGGCTTGAGGTTGGAGAGCTGCGTGAGGAGCCGAGGCTCAGCCCCCTCTCTGAGCATCTTGCACTGACCGCAGTCCTCGTGGTCCAGCGTGCAGGGAGGTATAGGCTTGCCGTCGTCCGGACAACTAGCCGGGTTATTCAGAGAGTTGCATAGGGCGGCTGCGGCCTCGTCGCTGAGGTCGTGCTCAAGCCTGCAGGCCTCGTCGTGGACCTTCCCCTTGTCCAGTCCGAGGGTGTCGTGTAGGAAGCGTTCCAGGAGCCTGTGCTTCCGCACAACCTTCTGGGCCCTCGTGGTGCCGCTGCCCGTCAGGGTGACGCCCCTGTATGGCTCGTATGTCACCAGCCCCCCTTCGGCGAGCTTCCGGATCATCTGGGTCACGCTTGGCGGCATCACCTTCAACCTCTCGGCGAGGTCAGCGTTCTTGGCCGCCTGCCCCCTCTCGTTGAAGGCGTATATGGCTTCAAGATACTCCTCTATGCTCTCGCTCAAGTGCCCTCAAAAATTTAGGCTTGCCTAAAAATATAAACGTTTGTTAAATGAGCCTAGGCGAGGGAGTAGGCGAACCTCGGCGTGTTCGGTGTGCCGCCCTCGAGCCGCGGGTCTATCCTCTGTCTGATCTTCCCCTCATCGATGAGCTCGTTCAGCGTCTCTATATATGGGTTGACGATGTCGACGCCGTCCCTCCTCATCTTAGCCCATTCGTCCTGGGTTATGTCGTACGCCTTTGCCAGGCGGTTATAATTAAGGGCCTCCTTGAGGTCCGGGAAGTCTGAGTCTCCGTAGGAAAGAATGCTCAGTATCGCCTCCTTGAGGAACCCCTTGTCCAGCTTCAGATCCGGCACCCTCCAGTTCGGGTCGAGGACCCGCGTCTTGACCCTTCCCCTCCTAAGCTTCATGAGGCTGTTCTTCGGCGGCTGGTAGATCCTCTTCAGCTCGTCCTCGAGTGGCTCAAGGCCGATCCTGGAGCTGCACCACATAGCCTCGTCTTCGCCCACGCCGATGTAGCACGGCTGATGCCTGTTGGCGACGTAGATGGTCTCGGGCTCCTCTTGGCTCACGACGCAGAGGAGGACGTTCCCCGTGTACCTGGGCACGACGTCCGTGAGGGCCTCATCGAAGCTTCTACCCTCGGCGACTGCGTCGCTCACCATGTGGACGGCGACCTCGCTGTCCGTGATCCAGTCGATGTCTGGGTTGTAGGACTTGAAGGTGTGGCTCCCCCTGAGCCTGGCCCAGTGCTCCTTGAAGTTGGTGATGTTTCCGTTGTGCATCAGGGCCATGGTCTCGTCGTCGTTGGTGAAGGGGTGGGCCATGGCGGCCGTGTCGAAGCGGGGGTCCTCCCTCGCGAGGCTGCTGTACCTGCTGTGGCCTATCCCGGTCGTTCCCTTCAGCTCAGATATCCTCGTCGTCTTCTTGACCTTGGCCACGTGGCCGCTCCCCTTGATGACGCGGAGCTTCCCGTCGTCTACAACGCCAATGCCCGTGGCGTGGGCGCCGAAGTAGGGCTCCTGGAGTTCGAGGGCCTTCAGGAGCAGCGGAGCTACCGGCCTATCTCCGATGTAGCCGACCAGTTGGCACATTAAGGATCAGGAAGTGAATGGGGGGTGATGGCTAATAAATGAGGAGGATGGCGAAGTCTCTGAACATAAAATTGGCTAGATCTCGATCTCCAACAGCCTCTCCACGTCCGTGTCCTCGACGGCCTCGGGCTCAAGGACTACGCTGCCCCCGTGGGCCGTGAAGATCGCCTTGCCGTGGGCTCTGACAAGGGGCATTATCATGTCCGTGTAGCCTGTCTTGACGATCGTCTGTATATCGTAGGCGCAGAGCACCTCCATCGGGGTGGAGACGACCCTGTGAAGAGCATACTCGTATCGGAGCAGTTCCCTGACCTTATTCTGCCTGAAGAAGCACGACGTCTCGCCCGCGACACGCATCCCTAATCCTTTCTCCCTGAACCTGCTGTAGGCCTCGTTCCAGCGATTGATGATCTTCAGTATCTCAACCTTTCCATCCTCTATGTACCACTCGTCGAAATTCTTGATGAGTAGGTTTCCGGACCGCTCGTTCGGCTCCACGTCGACCCCGAAAGCATTGAGGCCTCTCCGAACCTCCTCGGGCTTCTCCTCCGAGCAGATATAGACGACGCCCCTCCCCTTCTCCAACCCGTCCTTGAGGTAATTATAGAGGATGTGGCGCTTGCTTTCCTGCGAATCGTAAAATAGCAGTACGTGGTTCGACGGCTTCACCTCCTCTAAAAATGTCTTAAGTTCGTTATCGAGAAGCATGGTAGTCAACATAATCTGAAAATTGATGTATAAATACCTATTGAAATCCGGTAATTAACATAATTTCGACATCGATCTAAAATTCATTTTTTTCGAATCGAATCCGTGATCTGGGTAATCCCTGATATTAGCTCCTTCGTATCCGGTGCGTAGACGAGTCGTATACCATAGATTTCCGCGAGTTTGGTATCCTCCTCCTTGAAAGGCGTGAGGGATGCCAGTAAAAGCCTTGCAGGTATAAGATCCGAAGAGGCGGCGCCTAGTTCGATTATTTTATTGAATGTGCCCTCGCCTGTCAACACGTCTATGTAAATGAGTCTGTCAATGTTTTCAGGGTCTTCCACAACCACATCGAAAACATAGCTCGCACCCGAGGCGCCTTTCAACGTTCCGGCGGTTTTAATCTGCCATCCCCTTTTTAGGAGGGCTTCGCCGATTTTCTCTGATACTCCTATTAATTGCTTCGCTTGGATTAGCTGCATCATCCTGCTGTGGAAGGGCTCGCTTCTCTTCCAGTAGTCCTCGAAGACCTGTATCATCGTCCCGACGTAGGCGACCGTGTTGGACCAGACCGCCCTTTCCGATGCTTCGAGGTAGGGTATGCTCATGAGGGTCTCCAAGCCGTCGACCACGATGAGACCGAGATCGATCTCGGCCGGATTCTCCATCAGCTGGATGCCGCTCGCAACATTGGCCACCTCGTCGATGTTGTCTGCATCGAAATGCGTTAGTAGCCTGATCTTCACGCCCCTAGTGGTTACGGCCTGTAGGTCCCTCAAGGAGATTGGGAGGGCCGATATGTTCTTCGCCATTATATCTAAGGTCCTCTCGCATCTCTCGATCATGGTCTTGAACGTCGAGTCGTATTCCTCGTCGGTTGCGTATGTTCTGATCTCCTGCGGCGACCTCCCCGTCTTCAGGTAGCGAATGATTGATTCGGCCTTGGGTGCAAGGCTCCAGACGGCGTCGTAGAACACCTTCATCGCGGTGACGTAGCTTGAGGCGTTTGTCCATAATCCGGTGTCGTTCTGCGTCGTCATACTCATGGAGTCGTCCATGGCTACCGTCGTGAGGGTCTCCCTTTCGTCGATTATGGCGAACCTCATCGGCGAGGGGAGAGCTAAGTGGCGGGACTGGGCGAACTCGAGGTACTCCTCGATCTCAGGCAGGTTGGTCGCATCGACCTGGGTGAGCACCCTGATCCGTTTGCCCTTCCGGCTCAGCTCCCTAAGCCTGTCATCCATCCCCCAGATGGAGAGGCGCGTCAGGTCACTCATGGTGGTCACGAGGCAGATCTCGTCCACGGCCCTATCGCACATCTGTTGGAGGAGGTCGAAGACCTGCTGCCTCCCCTGGAAGATCCGGAACCGTGGCTCCTCGATCAGCTTCATCCCGTCTTGGGCGAGCTTGCTCCAGTCATCGAGGATCTTTACCTCGTTTGTCTCCAGATCGGAGAGCCGCTCCCTCAACCCGTCCATCTGGCGAACCAGCACATCCTGGAGAGGGGTCGCGACGAAGCCCACCGGCCTGCCCATGATCCTCTGAACCAGCCCCCTCTCTTCGAGTGCTTTCAGAGTCCTGTAAGCCCTCATCCTGTTCAGGTTGAATCTCCTAGCAACCGTCCGGGCGGGGGTCGGCCCCATCGAGGAGAGGAAGAGATAGATGCCGGCTTCATCCTCCGCGAAACCGACATCCATTAGCCCCTTCGTCAGCCTTTCGAGTGCCAATTTTCCTTCAATGAATGAGTGTGTAGGCGGTTCCTATAAATTGCACGTTCAAATGTTACATATTATTTGCTCGAACATTTGTTACACATTCAATGTTTTGAACCCTGAGCCGCATGCTTCATTCGGGTGTGGGAGCACGAGGAGGCTCATCATCAAGAGCAAGGATCGGATGTGGCCGACGGTCATCTGGCAGGGCACCCAGCTAGTCGTCTATTACCTCGGAGAGGACGAGGACGATGTAGAGGTGAGGGAGACCCATGGCATCGACTTCGAGGAGTTCTTCCTGCGCCTTGACCGCGGCGGCTCTGTATTCGTGACCATGAAGCCTCGGTCGGTGGAACCAGAGGAGGGGGACGATGACGAGTCTCCTGATAGTAAACCTCGGATGCTCCTTAACGACAACATGTAGTTATGGAGGAACGAAGGTGTTGGGTAGTCAGATCAAGGTATCCGCGTGTCCGAAGTGCGGCGGTGCAAATCTAGTAGATGATCCAGAGTCAGGAGAGGAGATCTGCACCGAATGTGGCCTCGTAGTCTCCGAGGGCATGTTTGACGCAGGCCCCGAATGGAGGGCTTTCACTATAATCGAGAGAGATGAAAGGGCAAGGACAGGGATGCAGACAACCCCCATTCTATTTGACCGAGGCCTTTCGACAAACTTCAGAGGCTTAAAGGATGGGGTTGGCAAGCCCCTCAACGTGGCGATTCTAGGCAAGATGAACCGGCTCAGGAGGTACGATCATAGGTCAAAGATCAACGACTCTCAGGCGCGTAATCTCAGCATCGCCATGCCTGAACTGGACAGGGTCGCGACCCAGATCCATCTCTCCGAGATGGCCAAGTTGCAGGCAGCCCAGCTTTACCGGAAAGTCCTGGACAAGGACCTGGTCAGGGGGAGGTCTATAGAGTCCTTCGTGGCCGCCAGCATATACGCTGTCTGCCGCATGAACGGGATACCCCGCCCACTGAGGAACATATCCAAGGCGAGCACAAGGGATTACCTCGAGGTGGCCAGATCTTACAGGATACTCGTGAGGGAACTCGACCTCAGGATGCCCATAGATGACTCCATGAAGTTCGTTACGAGCATAGCCTCCAAGTTGGGCGTCGAAAGAAGAACCGAGCAGCGGGCGGTTGAAATCCTGATGTTGGCGAAGAAGCATAAGGGGCTCGCCGGGAAATACCCGAGGGGCGTCGCCGCCGCCGCGCTCTATCTAGCCTGCCTCGAGAACAAGGAGAAGAGGACTCAGAAGGATGTGGCGACAGCAGCCGGAACCTCGGAGGTCACCCTCAGAAACCGAGTGCGTGGCTTAGGCGGCGATCTAGATAGGTAGTTTCAAGGACGGTACCTCTGATTTTTCATTAAAAAAAGCGAGCTCAATGTGTCCTCTCGGCCCTCCGGCCTACCCTCTCTTTTTGAGTCTTTTCTTGTCGCTCTCGACTTCTTGGGTATATGTTACACGAGTTTGAGTATCCCCCTTTCAAGGGCTGTGGCGCCTGTACGGCTCATCTCCTCGACTCCGATGGGCTTGATGTCCCTGAGGAACTCGTCGATCTCCTCCGGCGAGCCCGTCACCTCGGCTATCAGGATGTCCGGCTCGACGTCGAGGATGAGGCCATGGTATGCATTGATGTAGCCCAGGGCCTCCTGCCTCGCCATCGGGTCCGTCGTCCTCAGCTTGACGAGCAGGAGCTCCCTGCTCACGGCGCGGATGGGGTCGAGCCTCTTGACCTTGACGACCTCCACCATCTTGTCGAGCTGCTCCAGGATCTGGTTGAGGATGCGGCTGTCCGCCTCGACTGTGACAGTCATGCGGCTGAGCCCCGTCCCCTCTATCGTGCCCACGGTTATCCCCTGGATGTTGTAGCCGCGGCGCCTGAAGAGGTTGGAGACCTTGAAGAGGACACCCGGCTTGTTCTCGACGAGGAAAGAGACTACTTGCAGCGTCATCTCAATCATCTCCAAGCAGGACGTCCTTGAGCCCCATCCCAGGTGGGATCATGGGGTAGACGTTCTCCTCCGGGTCTATTGGGACGTCGATGACGGTGGTGTGGTCGCTCCCCACGGCCCTCCTGAGGGATGCTTCGAGCTCCCGGATCGAGTCGACGTGGACACCCTCAGCGCCGTAGGACTCCGCGAGCCTGGCGAAGTCCGGGTGGATCGGCCTCCTCACGGCGGAGTACCTTCGGTCGTAGAAGAGACGCTGCCACTGGGCGACCATCCCGAGCATCTGATTGTTCAGGATGACGACCGTGATCGGGAAACCCTCGTCGACAGCTATCGCGAGGTTGTTCTCAGTCATGGCGAAGCTCCCGTCGCCGGATATGTTCAGTACAGCCAGATCCCTCCTCGCGGCTTTGGCGCCTATGGCGGCGGGCGTCCCCCAGCCCATCGTGCCCAAGCCACCCGAGGTGAAGAACGTGCCGGGCCCGTAGACATCGTAGTGCTGCGCAGCCCACATCTGGTGCTGGCCCACGTCAGTGACGGCTATGCTCTCCCTCGGCATCGCCCTCCTTATCGCCCTTATCACCTCTGGGCCCGGTAAAGGCGAATCAGACTTCAGCTCAGATGTCTGTGCTCGGAACTCCTCTATCCTTCTCAGTACCGCCTCGTCTCTCTTGTCGCCACTCATCTGGAGGGCGACCTTCTCCCTTATCCCGTGGAGGGCGAGCCTGGCGTCACCCACGACACGAGTTATGGAGTCCACGTTCTTGTCTATCTCGCTCCTGTCCACGTCGATGTGGATTATCCTGGCGTTTGGGGCGAACCCGTTGACAGCTCCCGTGGTCCTGTCGCTGAGCCTCGCGCCTACGATGAGTAGGACGTCTGCCTCAGGTACGATTTGGTTCGCCTCGTACCTGCCGTGCATGCCGCAGAGGCCGAGGCTGAGGGGGTGGTCGCTCGGAATAGATCCCTTCCCCATGAGGCTGTGCGCGACGGGGGCTTGGATCATCTCTGCGAGCCCCACGAGCTCCCGCGATGCCCCGGAGGCTATGACGCCGCCGCCCGCTATGATCACGGGTCTCCTCGCCTTGGCAAGCAGTGTCGCGGCCCAGTGGATCTCGTTGGGGCTCGGCTCGACGTTCGGATGGTAGCCGCGGAACTCGACCTTCTCGGGGAAAACCATCTCAGCCGTGTCGGTCTGAACGTCCTTCGGCAGGTCGACGAGTACGGCGCCCTTCCTCCCGGTCGACGCGATGTAGAACGCCGCCTTCACAGCGTGGGGCACCTCTGCCGCCTCCATCACCTGTATGTTGTGCTTGGTCACGGAGGCGGTGACGCCGATGATGTCCACCTCCTGGAAGGCGTCTGTACCCACCATGCTCCTGGGCACCTGCCCCGTGAAGGCGACGACGGGAGAGGAGTCGAGCTGGGCCGTCGCCACCCCAGTAACGATGTTGGTGGCGCCTGGGCCGCTCGTCGCCTGGACGACCCCGACCCTCCCCGACGCCCTGGCGTAGCCGTCGGCCATATGGGCTGAACCCTGCTCGTGGGCGCCGCCAACGTACCGGATGCTCGACTTGAGGAGCTCGTCGCAGATGGGCATGATGGCCGCCCCCGTGACGCCGAAGATGTACTCGACGCCCTCCCTCTCGAGGGCCTTCACGTAGGCCTCCGCGCCGGTCATCTCAGGCATGGAGCCCACCCCCATGGTAGAGCAGATCAGCATCGAATCCTGATGATCCGGAATCCTTGGTCACTTGCGGGAATCTGTCAACTGAGAATACGATTCCCCATTCATCTCTCCCCCTCGCAAGGGGGCTCGACAAAGCAATACCCCATTGTCCATCCTCCCTAAACGGATGTAACCTAAACCACCGTGACTCTACATAAAAAGGTTTGTAGGCTGAGATACGATACACGGCCCGTCGGATGGGGGCTATTTTTCGAGCCCCGACATCCTCCGGACCTGCTTGCCGACCTTCTCGATCTCGAGGGCGTCGCACTCGTCCATGAGGCGCCTGAACTCCTTGGAGCCAGCGGCATACTCGGCAATCCACTGTTGAGCGAACTTGCCGCTCTGGACCTCCTTGATCGCCTTCCTCATGTTCTCCTCGACGTGGTCGTCGACGATCTTCGGCCCTACCATCAGGCCGCCGTACTTCGCAGTATCGGAGACGGCGCGGTACATTCCGCCGAGACCCGACTTATAGATGAGGTCGACGATGAGCTTAAGCTCGTTGCAGACTTCGAAGTAGGCGAGCTCGGGCGGATACCCGGCCTCCGTGAGGACCTTGAAGCCCCTGCGGATGAGCTGGTCGACGCCGCCGCATAGGACGGTCTGTTCGCCGAAGAGGTCGCTCTCCGTCTCGTTCTTGAAGGTGGTCTCGATGACGCCGGCTCGCCCCGATCCTAGGGCCTTTGCGATGGCTAGTGCTATCTTGAGCGCCTTCCCCGATGCGTCCTGCTGGACGGCGACGAGGGCTGGGACCCCGAAGCCCGCCTCGTACTGGCGACGCATCTCCGGGCCAGGGCTCTTCGGCGCCACCATGATGACGTCGATGTCCTTGGGCGGCTTGATGGCTCCGAAGTGGATGTTGAAGCCGTGGGCGAACTGGAGGGTCTTTCCCTTCCTGAGGACCAGTGCCACCTCTTCCCCGTAGACGACTGGCTGAGCCATGTCCGGGACGAGCATCAGCACGATGTCCGCCGCCTGGGCGGCCTCTATGACGGTCGTCACATTGAGGCCGTCCGCCTCCGCCTTCTCCCATGACTTGCCCGGCCTCAGGCCGACTACGACGTCGACCCCCGAGTCGTGCATGTTGAGGGCCTGCGCCCTTCCCTGGCTGCCGTAGCCTATTATGGCTACCTTCTTTCCCTTCAGGACCTTCTCGTCTATGTCCTTGTCGTGGTATACCTTCACCATCACATTTCACCTCTCTCTAGCCTGAGCCGCCCCTTCTCGAGGGCGGTGATACCTGTCCTTGAGAACTCGATGATGCCTATGGGCTTCACCAGCTCCAGGAAGGCGTCTATCTCGTCGGATTCGCCGGTCACTTCCGCTATCAGGGTGTCCGGGTCTATGTTCAGGATGAGGCCGTGGTAGTCGTTGATGCACGTGAGGGCCTCCTCCCTCGCCATCGGGTCCGTCGTGGTGAGCTTCACGAGGGCAAGCTCCCTCCTCACGATCCTCATCGGGTCGAGGCGCTTCACCTCGACGACATCCACCATCTTGTCGAGCTGCTCCACCACCTGGTAGACGCCGCGGGCGTCAGCCTGAACCACTATTGTGATCCTGACGACCTCGGCGTTCGGGATGGCGCCCACGCTGATGCTGTGGATGTTGAAGTTCTTCTTCCTGAACATGTTGGAGATGTTGAAGAGGACGCCGGGCTTGTTCTCGACTATGAACGCTATCGTGTGTAGCTCGCTCACTTCTCACACCTCCAGGAGCGCGTCCTTCAGCCCCATCCCCGGTGGCACTATCGGGTAGACGTTCTCCTCAGGGTCGATGGGGACGTCTATGACAGTGGAGACGTCGCTGTCGATGGCCCTCCTGACCGCAGCCTCGAACTCCTGCATCGTCTCCACCTTCACGCCCTCGGCGCCGTACGCCTCGGCAAGCTTTATGAAGTCGGGGTTTCCCCTCAGCTTCACCGCCGAGTACCTGTGGTCGTAGAAGAGGCGCTGCCACTGCGCCACCATTCCGAGCATCTGATTGTTCAGCACCACGACGACGACGGGTATCCCCTCCTCGACGCTGGTCGCCATGCTGTTCTCCGTCATACCGAAGCTTCCGTCCCCGGCGATGTCGACTACCGGGACGTCCGGGCGCGCCGTCTTGGCGCCTATCGCCGCCGGGAAGCCCCAGCCCATCGTGCCGAGGCCGCCGCTCGTGAAGAAGGTGCGTGGCTCGTAGGCGTCGTAGTGGAGGGCCGCCCACATCTGGTTCTGCCCCACCTCCGTGGTGACTATGGCGTTCCTCGGCAGGGCCTTCCTGAGTACCTTGATGACGTCTGGCGCCCTGAGGTAGCCCTCCTTGGCGCCGTTCCCGTTCTTGCCGTTTGTGGCGCAGCGGAGCTCCTCCACCTTCTTGTGCCATATGGAGGCCTTGCCTGCCTTGGGCCTCAGCGCTCCGACCCGCTCCAAAAGTCCGCTGAGGGCGAGGCCGGCGTCACCGACCACCCTCATCCTCGTCTCGACGTTCTTGTCGACCTCGGTCTTGTCGATGTCGACGTGGATCACCTTGGCGTTCGGCGCGAAGCTCTTCACGGCGCCGGTCGTCCTGTCGCTTAGCCTGGCGCCGACTATCAGAAGGACGTCCGCCTCCGGGACCACGTTGTTGGCGGCCACCGTGCCGTGCATGCCGCACATGCCGAGGCTGAGCGGGTGGTCGGCGGGGAATGCGCCCTTCCCCATGAGTGTGGTCGCCGTCGGCGCCATGAGGTGCTCTGAGAGGGCGACGAGCTGCCTTGAGGCGCCCGCGTTGATGACCCCTCCCCCGGCCACGATCACGGGCCTCTGCGCCTTCGCGAGCAGCGTCGCCGCCAAATCGAGCTCCCTCGCATCGGGTCTAGTCTCCACCTTGTAGCCGCGGAAATGCACAGTCTCCGGGAACTCCATCTCCTCGATATCCATGGTGACATCCTTGGGGAGGTCGACGAGCACGGCGCCCCTTCGGCCCGTGGAGGCGATGTGGAAGGCGGCCTTGACCGCCGCGGGGATCTCACGCGCCCTCCTCACCTGCATGTTGTACTTCGTGACCGAGGCGGAGCAGCCGATTATGTCCACCTCCTGGAAGGCGTCGGAGCCGATCACGGCCCTGTTCACCTGCCCCGTGAAGGCGACGACCGCGGACGAGTCCATGTTCGCCGTCGCGATCCCCGTCACCAGGTTCGTCGCCCCGGGCCCAGACGTGGCGAGGCAGACGCCGACTCGGCCACTTGCCCTAGCGTAGCCGTCGGCCATGTGGGCCGCGCCCTGCTCGTGGCGGGCGAGGATGAAACGAAGATCGAAGCCGAGGAGCTCGTCACAGAGGGGGATCACCGAGCCCCCGGGCAGCCCGAAGACGTGGCTGACCCCCTCCCTCTCCAGGGCCGTCCAGAAGGCCCTCGACCCAGACATCTCAACCATGAGGGGCCGCCTCCCGGCTCTCGGCGTGAAGCCTATCCTCGGCTCCCAGCTTTCCATGGAACGGTGCTCCAAGCCGTGTATCGCTGCTGGAGCGGCTCGATGCCTGGGGTGGATTACCTAATAAAACGATTCCCCATTTACGCTTCCCCCTCAGCAGGGGGCCCGATAAAACGATACCCCATTTGCCTATCTCCGAACAGGTGTGTAGGGGTTACAGCGGAGTCAGGGTTTAAAAGGTTTACTGGGCGGTGAAGACGTACACGACGTCCCCTTCCCTGACGTAGTCGCCGACCTTCAGGCCGATGGACTCCCCCGCCTTGGCCGAGGTGACACGCTTGTGGTCGACCTCCATCGACTCGACCGTCTGGTCGAGGCTCGTCTTCATCCCCCTCACCGTGATCCTGTCGCCGACCTTGAGGGGCGCCGAGAGCTCGACCACGGCGACCCCTATCTTCCCGAAGTAATGGGCGACGCTGCCGACCTTCACTATGGCTTCTGCCATGGTTTAATCTAGCCGTGGCACCGTAAAAGGATTCCCTGGGCGCGTCGGAGATAACGGTAGTTTTAACCTGAACCCACCACATGGTATTCTGGTTGATGGGTTTGAGCCACGTCACGCATCTCGAATGCTCCAAGTGTGGCGAACGCCACGAAGCCGACCAGATCCAGACCGTCTGCAGGAAGTGCGATAAGCCCCTGTTCGTCCGCTACGACCTCGAGAAGGTGAAGGAGGCGATGACGAAGCGGGAGCTCGTCGGCCGCGTCTCATCGATGTGGAGGTACTTCGAGCTGATGCCCGTGAGGGAGAGGGGGAACATCGTCTCTCTCGGCGAGGGGTGGACCCCGCTGACGAAGGCGTCCAGGCTCGGCGAAGTCGTCGGCGTCAAGGACCTGTGGGTCAAGGACGAGGGGATAATCCCGACGGGCTCGTTCAAGGCGCGTGGACTCTCCGCGGCCATAAGCAAGGCGAAGGAGCTCGGCATCAGGCGCGTCGCCATGCCCTCAGCGGGGAACGCCGCGGGCGCCATGGCCGCCTACGGGGCGCGCGCCGGGATGGAGGTCTACGTCTTCATGCCCGAGGACGCGCCGAAGGTGAACGCGGTCGAGTCCGAGGTAGTCGGCGCCAAGGTGGTGCTGGTGAAGGGCCTCATCTCCGACGCGGGCAAGCTTGTCAGGGATGGGAACGAGGAGATGGGCTGGTTCAACGTCGCCACCCTCGGCGAGCCCTACAGGGTCGAGGGGAAGAAGACCATGGGGCTCGAGGTCGCCGAGCAGCTCGACTGGGGCCTCCCAGACGTGATCATCTACCCGACGGGCGGCGGCACCGGCATCATCGGGATGTGGAAGGTCTTCGACGAGCTTGAGGAGATGGGCTGGATCGGCAGCGAGCGCCCCAGGATGGTCTCCGTCCAGGCGGAGGGCTGCTCCCCGATCCCGAAGGCCTACGAGGAGGGGAAGGAGGAGTCGGAGTTCTTCGAGAACGCGAGCACCCTCGCCGCCGGCCTCAGGGTGCCCAAGGCGCTGGGCGACTTCCTCGTCCTCAGGGCGGTGAGGGAGAGCGGGGGGACGGCGCTGGCCGTCACCGACGAGGAGATCATGGC
>Ga0315280_10005231_pt1 | contig 18636 bp, 15 predicted proteins | sample YL17G06_40_MG_FD_203697 | JGI IMG/M metagenome (GOLD analysis project Ga0315280, IMG submission 203697) | Sediment microbial communities from Yellowstone Lake, YNP, Wyoming, USA - YL17G06_40 | ecosystem: Environmental > Aquatic > Freshwater > Lake > Sediment | place: USA: Wyoming | collected... | reverse complement strand
TGTTCTTCTTCCGTTAATGTAACAACATACTTTTTCTTCATATTTAGGTCTCCTTGCTTTGGATATACTTTCTTTATCGGCAAAGAGACCCAAAATATCCATCAATTCACGACTGACGAAACACTAGCTATCACTACATATAGTATATTGCCTAACTTGCCTATATCGACTTCGGCAGCGGCGCCGGTGTAAGCCGCAGACATTCAAGCGGGTTGGTTCGGGCACGGTTTTCAATACTGGCAGGCTGGATTTCTCGCCCAAGTTGAAGCATCTAAAGCCCTTGTGCTTGGTCGGACAAGTGTGAAAGTTTTCTAAAGTTTTGCAGTCATTTCTGTCGATATCAGTACTGCGAGTTTGTTTCTGGCCTCGAAAGGGATTTTGGGGGCATACAATATATAGTGGTTGCAGGGCTTCAAGCGAAAATATGGATGCTTCGTTTGGAACAGGTCCAGCAAGGTAGCTCAGATGCGAGACTTTGATTTGGCCAGCTTCTGGGAGCACGAGCAGCAGAGCGATTGTTTTAGCAAGGACCTGGCTGCAGAAAACGACCTAATTATGGAGCAGATACTTGAAAACCTCAATGCCACACCCCTTGGGCAGGTGCTGAAGAACATTGCCTCGTTGCCGGAAATCCGCCAGCAGAAGATACTCGATGTCCGCCGGCAGCTTACCGAAGGCAAATATGACCTGAACGAGCGGTTGGAAATTGCTCTGGATAGAGTCCTCGAGGACCTTACCGCTCAAGCAGACTACTAAACTACTTCCGGGACATCGTCGTCCGGCTCATCCATTTCGACGGGCTTGTAGCCCGGCTGCTTGGATTTCTCCACCTCCTCCTTGTAGGCCGCGAGAACTCTTTCCTGAATTCTTTGCCTGCACTCGGTATTGATCGGATGAGCGATATCCGCGTGCAGTTTCATTCTGCCTTTGAAGTTTTTCCTGGCGCGGTTGTCGGAAAGAGCCGCGCCACAATTATTACAGAACTTGGCTCTAAGGTGATTTTTGCCTCCGCACTTTTCGCAATGGTCGCTCATTTTTCTCGACGGCATAGCCACGAAAAGAGCGCTGCCACCCTGGATTATTTTGATGTCTCGCACCACAAATTCATTATCCATGGTAATTGAGCAGAAGGCTTTCAACCTGTCGTCCTTGTTGCTCATCAATTTGACTCTGACCTCGGTGATTTTCATTTTCGTTGCCTCGCCATAAAGTTCACCATCTATTGTTACTCACGATAATGTTTTTGCAGCCGACATTCTCTTTGAGTTTGCGACTATATGCTGTGGCTGTTTGCCGATCACAATCGGGGACAAGGCAAAACATACTTGTACCACTTCCGCTAAGGCACACAGGCCCGATGCCTAACGATTCAACCTTCGCTTTAAGTTCAGCCAGCTCTTTCAACAAGCTAAAACACGTTGTCTGCAGCATATTTGCGCACATTTTCGAGGCTAAATCAATCCTGTTTTTTTCGATATATCCGTTTATCTGTTTTCTCAGCCTTTGATACAAGGCCGGGTCAGGCCGGTAATTGGCGTAAACTCTTTCTGTAGAAACAGTTACGTCTGCAAGTATTAAAAGAGCCAGAAAGTTAGAATTTTGGAATAGTTTCTTGATTTTTTCGCCCTTGCCGCTGCATAGTGCCAGCGGCCCATCCAAAAAAAACGCGACATCGCTGCCCAACTGAGCCGCCAGCTCCGCCAGCCGGCTGAGGGGCAATTCCAAGCCCAGGTATTTGTTTAGGCCGATAAGGGTGGCCGCTGCATCACTGCTGGCTGAGCCAAGCCCTGTGCCGGCAGGGATATTCTTTGTCAGCGCAATCTTGATGTTGGCTCGCCGGCCGCAACTTTTCATCAGCAGTTCCGCTGCCCGATAGACCAGGTTTTCCGCTCCCGCCGGCGACCATTGTGGACCTTCGCAGATAAGTTCCAGGCCCGCCTTCGGATTTGGCTCGATCAGGATTTCATCGTACCAGGTGACCTTAGCCATTATGGTTTCGATTTCATGGAAGCCGTCGGCACGCTTACCCGCTACGAGCAGCGACAGGTTAATCTTCGCCGGTGCCCGCACCAACAGGCCGTTGCCAACAGACTCGAATTGCTCTGCGCAAGTTGTTTGCAGTCCGGTGTTCATTGTTCGTCGTTCGGTGTTCGAGTGGAATACCGCTTTACTCGTTGACATTATAGCAGGTCGGCCTTATGCTGAACACGAAAATTAACAGCCAGATATGGCGTATCTATCTCGCATAAATTCGAAATTCTAATATCGAAGTACGAAACAAACTCGAATATCCAGATATGAAATTCAAAGCGAGATTGTTTCTGTAGAGGTTTACGCGAGATGGCGACAGCGTTTAGCCGTCGTCGGCCCGGCGACGGGTGGTCCTAAAATGAAAAAGCCACAGAGAGCAAAAGACAGAGGACAGAAGACGGAAGCCAGAAGACCGAGGATGGATGAAATATCCAGCGAGAAATAACGAATGATAGATAAAGAATCACGGAACTTTACATCGTATCACGAATCACAAATCACGAGTGACGAGCGACGAGCGACGGGCGACGTACCTGTCACCCGGTGGCACTGGCATAGGCGTCTTTATAACTGGGTCATTCACTTTGCAGACACAAAGCACGCTGAAGTTGCGCTATTTGCATTGAGTTTTTCCGAGTCGAGTTTTTTCCCGGTTCCCCCCGATGTTCTGCTGGCAGCGATGTCTCTCGCAGCGCCGAGAAAATGGCTCAGGTTCGCCCTTCTATGCTCGGTAGCCTCTGTGGTCGGCGGCGTCTTCGGCTATTTGATCGGCATGTTTCTTTGGTCTGTAATAGGCCAATGGGTTTATGCACACCTTGGGTTTATCGGGCTGACAGAGGCGAATTTTGCCAAATTCCAAGCCTGGTATGGTAAATACGATTTCTGGATAGTTTTTACCTGCGGATTTACGCCCATTCCATATAAGGCCTGCACTATCTCCGCGGGCCTGGCAGGCATAAACTTCGGCGGTTTTTGCCTGGCATCGGCGTTCAGCCGGTCGGCGAGGTTCTTCATTGTGGCCGGCCTGCTCGGCTGGAAAGGCGAAAAAATCCGAATCATCATTGAAAGATACTTTAACTGGTTTTCGCTGGCGTTTGTAGCACTATTGATTGGCGGATTCCTTGTGATAAAATGGCTGCATTGAATTACCCCCCCGGTGAAACCGGGGGCTAAATATCAAAACACCGCGTGCGGATGACCATCATGAATGACGCACAGAAACACACCCTCCTGACGGTGGCAAGGGACACGATCAAGGCGATTGTCACCCGCGGGGCAGTGCCCGAACCCAAATCGGACGACCCGGAACTGAACGCCCATTGTGGCTGCTTTGTAACGCTCAAGAACAAAGGCCGACTGCGAGGCTGTATCGGGCAATTCACCGCTGAAAAGCCGCTGATCGAACTGGTGGCCGAAATGGCACAGGCCTCAGCTACCAGCGACCCACGCTTTTTCGCCAATCCAATCACTGCCCGAGAATTGAAAGACCTGGACGTAGAGATATCCGTTTTGTCGCCGTTGCAGCGCACGGATGACCCGTTGAGTCTACAGTTGGGAGTCGACGGCATCTATATAAAAAAGGGACGCGCCTCAGGATGCTTTTTGCCGCAGGTGGCTACTGAGACCGGCTGGGACAAGCAGGAATTCCTCTCCTGCTGCTGCGCTCACAAGGCGGGTCTTGCTGCCGACGCCTGGAAGGACCCGGATACGGAAGTTTATTTATTCACCGCTGACGTCTTCGGCACAGAATTCAAGTATATATAGCTTTGCCTTGTCTACGGGCACTTACATTATCTGAACTAACAGCAGGCTGTGGCAATCTTTTGCCTGTCTCAGCGAGATTGCCTTTGTTACATATATTGCATAAATTATCGTGTCTTTTTGTGATTTTGGGCAAAATTTTTCTTGCAAAAATCAAGTCGTGTGATATCTTCATACCAACAAAGGATTGTGTCACAGTCAAGTTTATCAGGACGTTAAAGGAATGTCCATCGCAGTTGGCTCAATCCTGGCAAAATCTTCGAATCCTGGCCTAAGGATGGCCGATGTTTATGCAGGGAGGCAAATATGGTTGGAAGGTGCACGCCAGTCTGGATCGTTACGATTGTCTGTTTGGCTGGGTGTCTGGAGTCCTATAAAACAGCCACTAACGGTATTGAAAATGCTCAAAAGCGCAATGACTGCAAAGTACTTATAGAGACTTTGCAGAGTGAGAATCTGCCGGGGCTGGAATCGATCGACACTTGGCACGGCAAATACGGGCCGGGGCTAAGGTTTACCACCGCTCACTATGAGATTTATACCACGCTTTTGGAGCCTTTGATGCTCCGCCAGGTTCCGGGTTTTATGGAGTCCGCTTACCACGCCTACAATCGTTTAATGCCCGAACCTATTGAAACAACGGGCAAGCTGAGGATATTTCTTTTCGCGGACCGCCGACAGTGGGAGGATTTTACAAAGACCTTCGCCGGCGAACGCGCAGAGCTATTCTACAAAATAAAGGCCGGGGCATATTATCTAAACGGCGCCTGCGTAACGTATAACATCGGCACCAGGCGGACGCTCTCGGCTTTGGGACACGAGGGCTGGCATCAATTTAACAACAGGCACTTTCGATTCTGCCTGCCGAGCTGGGTGGACGAAGGCATCGCTATGCTTTTTGAGACGAGCCGATATGAGGACGGGCGTTTCTGTTTTGACCCGAACCGGAATGCGTATCGATTAGAGGGGCTGAAAAAAACGCTGATAAGCAGCCAGCAAATTCCGCTCAGCGAACTTGTGGCGATGAACCCTGGCGAAGTGCTTGCGATAGACCAGGCCGAGGCGGTGAGGGCTTTTTACAGCCAGGCGTACGCGCTGATACGATTTCTGCAGGAAGGCGATGACGGCAGACTCGCCGACAAATTCCGCCGGCTAATGGTGGACGGTCTGACCGGCAACTGGCCGCTCAGCAGTGCCAGCAGGAAAATGGCCGCCGATAGAAACGTGCTGCGAACCGTGGAGTGGAACCGAATTGTCGGGCCACAACTATTCAGACAGTATATCAGCAGCGATATTGACCGGCTCGAAACCGAATACCTGGCTTTTTGCAGACAGATAGCCGGCCGTGTACCGCTGGTTGCGCAGAGTCAAACCGAAGGCTTTCGTACGACGGTACGTTTTACCCTGAGTGAGCCGGGCGGTCTACTGTCGTCTTCAGACCAGGCAAGCGATGCGCGATAGGAGCGAATGAGCAAGCAGCGTGCAGTCCGAATCATTCTGGCTTCGGCCTCTCCACGCCGCAGAGAGCTTTTAGCTGAGGCCGGCTATAAATTTACTGTCGTTACCCCCGATATCGACGAGTCAGCCTTTCCGACCGCCAGTGTACGCGCTGATGAATATGCAAAGACATTGGCTTTAGCCAAGGCAAAAAATGTCGCTGAAAAATATCCGAATAGTCTGGTTATCGGCGCGGATACGGTTGTCGATTTTAACAGCGAAATCATCGGCAAACCTGCGGACGCAAAAGAAGCGGAGCAGATTACCAGAAAGCTCTTCAGCGCCCCTCATAAAGTAATAACCGCTGTTGCCCTTGTCAGGCTGAGCGACGGCATCGAACTATGCGAAGGTGACACTACAACTGTTTATCCAAAGAGGTTGACTGATAAGCAAATTGCTGAGCATATAAAAAGCGGCTCGTGGCAGGATAAGGCCGGCGCTTATGCCATTAAAGAGACGGGCGACGAATTCGTCGAGAAGATTCAAGGCAGCCTGACCAATGTAATGGGCCTTCCGATGGAGCTTCTGCAGCGGTTGCTGAGCGGAATAACCCACCAATGAATTGGTGGGCTAAATATGGGCGAATTTTACCACGCGAAATAGCAGCCATAGTGGCGGTAGAATAGACCTATCGAACGCATCGCAATAATCGCGACAACCTGAACAGCGAGATTCAACATTAAATGCCCTGCCGCTGCCGGTACATCCTGGCCTGTGTACTGCTGCGTTTGCATCTCAAGAATGCCGGCAGCAATGAGCAGCCCGGCTACAACCAGATACGGCCTAAATGCGTGAACCATAGGGGCAAGAACATAGTCAGGCCGAAGCAAGGTGAAGTCTTTGCCCACAGCCATAGTTAATATCGCCGCCGGAAAAAGGAATAGGCCAAAGACGAATAAGGCCTGAAGTACAATTTCCGCTGGCCAGGAATTTTGGGCTGCCAGGTCCGGACTTTTCAAGATGGCAAGGGCGACAATAAAAGGGATCTCCACAACGGCCATAGTGAACAGAAAAACAGCAAGGGGTTTGATGATGTACCACACAAAGGTAATGCTGGTTCCAAGGTAAATCGCCGGCAGGTTATCTATGTCGTAAGCCGTCTCATAAATAATGTTCAGGTAAAATCCCAACAGCCAACCCCAGAACACGACAAACGAGATATAGTTCACACAGCATACCCCTGTGTCCAGGAAGAACCTGAAGCATACCGCGGCGATGACAAAGGCCAATGATGCTGAATTCTGCGGCCCGACCAAGAGCCTCCAGCTATCTACAAGAGCTGCCCGATAGAAGCCGGGCACAGGCTCTGCCTTTTGAATCTTGGGCTCGATTTTTCGCGGTTGTTCGCCGTCGATAGCCGGTATTATGAAAAGCTCACCGCAGGTTAGGCACCGGGCCCGTTTTCCAGCGTGCTTATCGGCAAAGGCAATAAGCGCATCGCACTTAGGGCAGTTGAACTGAATCGTCATCTAGTCCTGGCGCATACAATCTACGAAGACATTAACGTTGTTGGCCCACTTTTTGGCCTCCAGCAAGTCCAACTTATCCTGCTTAACCAGCATTGCCAGGTGCTTTTCCATCGTGATCATTTTTTCATCGGGCTTATCGCGGGTCTTTGTTTGCAGTTGCGAATACAACTGCTCAACTTTGCCGGTACGTATCAGGTTTGCACAGGCATAGTTGTTGTTGAGTATTTCCATCGCTGCGAGCCTGCCGGTGCCGTCTTTTTTGGGCACAAGCTTTTGGCTGATGATGTAAGCAACTCCAAGCGAGAGCTGGTTTCGCACTTCAGCCTGTCTGCCGGCAGGAAAATAATCCAGGATTCGTGTCACTGTGCCGGTGGCGTCTCGGGTGTGCAGCGTGGAGAAGACCAGATGCCCGGTTTCAGAGGCCATAAGCGTCATGGCTATCGTCTCCGGGTCGCGCATTTCGCCGACAAATATTATGTCGGGGTCCTCCCGCATCATTTCTTTCAAGCCTGTATGAAAAGATTTAACGTCCCTTCCCACCTCGCGCTGCGAGACTATCGAGTATTTCTGCTGAAAGATGTATTCTATGGGGTCTTCCACGGTAATAATTCGGCAGGCTTTTTTTTCGCTGATTCTGCCGATAAGCGATGCAATAGTGGTAGATTTGCCCGCGCCGGTAATGCCGGTCAGAAGCACCAGGCCGTGCTTGCGGTTGACAATATCCTCCCAGACGTTGTTGGGAAAGCCGATTTCCTCTATCTGTGGGACATCCAGCGATAATGCCCGGATTGCAGCGGCTATGCCGTCGTTTTCCTTAAAGACATTGATGCGAAACTGCAGCGACTTGAATCTATAGGAGCAGTCGACGCTGTGCTGCTCCTGGAATTTACGCCTATTGTCCTCGCTGAGCAGGGGGTAGATCAGCAGCTTTGCCACGTCCGGCGTTACCGATTGGCCTTTGAGTTTCACTAGGTCGCCGTCGATGCGATAGGTAGGCGGCGCCCCGACTTTCAGGTGCAGGTCCGAGACCCGCATCGCCCCGTGCTCCTCGAAGTATTGCAACATATCGAGAATGCTGAGATGGCCAAGATTTTCAGTTGAATATACTTTGGCAGTTTCGCAGTATGCTTCAGCCATATTTGTCTCCACAAAGAAAGGCACACAGGCACAGAGCGATTCTGTGCCTTTGCTACTTTGTGCCTTTGTGCCTCTTATCAGATAACCAATCCTGGAGGTTTTTGGCTAATATCTGGACATCTTTTTTCTGCATAATATGGTCGATAATTGCCGGCGGCACGTTCAGCTTTACCATCGCCTTGTGGGCCCTTTGCCAGAGGCGATCCTGCTTAGCCTCGGTGTCGGCTACGTACAAATCGCTTACCAGTTCGCCGAGTTTCTGGAGCATTATTGAATCAAGGTTGTCGTAATAACCTGATATAACCGCCTTCTGGTACTGCGAGAAATCACTCTTGGACATAGCAGCCTTTCTTGTATTTGAGAGATTCTTGCCGGATACTCTTTTACATCAAAGGCTCGGATAAATCAAGTTGTCAGCGTTGCAGCAGCGATTTTTGCTGGCTTTGGCAGGATGTGCCGCTATAATCACGTGCCGGAAAGCTGGTCCGCGGGCAAGTGCCCGAGCTGAAAACTCAAAGCTTAAAACGAAACGGCAAAAACAGCTTGGCCACGATGGAAATGAACCGGAAGTCTCTATCGAAGAAAGGCACAGAGGCACCGCCGCTTTCGCGGGGTCAGGCCCTGCCCCTGCGCAGGCAGGGGCACAGAGGACTTTGTGCCATCGTTACTTTGTGCCTTTGTTACTTTGTGCCTTTGTGCCTGGGCTCGCTCGACGTTCGGCCAAGCCGACAGGACTATCTTGCCGACAATTTGCACCTGGCGGGGCAGGAGCTTGCCAGCTTTCAGGCCGGACCTGACAGGCAGGTTATGGTCTTCCGAGGCGGATTTGCGATGTCGGTCGCCCAGAACCAGTTATCTAGCGACCAGGCGGTCCTCTGGCTGCAAAGGTCAGCAATTGAATCGGGGCAAGACCGCCGAGTAGGCTCAAGGATTCTGGCATATCTAAAGGGCAACGTATTGGTCAAAAAAAACACGGGCGCTAAGACGCCGGATTTAAGCCAGACAGTGATTCAAGACAGCGGGGCGATGGTGGTTCGATTTGATGTTAGCGGCGAAGTCTTCACCACTGCGGACAAAAAAGACCCCAACTCAATCGGGGCTGTCGGGTCAGGGTTTTACGCGGAGGCCTTTGCCGCAGTTGCGCCGTTTGAGCCACAGTTACAGCCAAAGCCACAGACCCGGCAAGAGCGTACAGAGCTGGGCAAGAAACTTGCCGCAAGAGAGCCGAACTTGATGTATCCGCTCAATATAGCGCAACTGGGCGAAGTCGCACCTAAGCTGGAGTGGGACGAGCAAACCAAGACGGGCATGGTGCTGGGCAGATTCTATCTATGGCAGAAACTGAATGAAGAAGGAGGTTTGCTCGAACTGCAGGCCGATAACGCCGTAGTATTTGGCTCGGCTCGGCAGCGGCCGTCGGGTCAGCGGATATCGGGACTCCAGGACGTTCTTGCCGGCGGCGCCGCAGGAGCAATCTACCTATCCGGCGATGTAATAATGACCGAAGGGCAGCGAACGATTCGAGCCGACCAGATATATTACGATTTTGAAGGAAAGAAAGCGCTGGCGTTAAATGCAGTGATGCGAACTTTCGATATTAACCGCGGTATCCCGATCTATGTCAGAGCCGCCAGGCTGAGGCAGATGGCGCAAAACCGCTTTGCCGCCGAGAATATCACCTTGACAACCAGCGAATTCTTCCTGCCTCAGATTTCACTCAGCGCTTCAAAGATAATCATCGCAGATACGACATCCGTTGACCAGCAGCAGGGTGGACTCTCTGACAGGAGTTTCGATGCGCAGATTGAAGATGTGCGGTTCAAGATGTACGACCGGACGTATTTTTACTGGCCGTCGGTGCGAGGCAGTATGCTGCGGCCCGATGTGCCGCTTAAGAGCGTGCATGCCGGCCACGATAGTTCCTTTGGCACCTCGGTCGAGACGCAATGGTATTTGGCCCGGCTGCTTGGATTGCAGGAGCCAAACGGCACCGAAAGCACTATGGGAGTTGATTACTATGACAAGCGCGGCCTGGGCAGCGGCGTGGAGCTCAATTATGTAAAAGAGAAGTATTTCGGCAGGCTTTTGGGCTACATAATCGACGATCACGGAGAGGATAGGCTCGGCAGAATCGACAGTCGCAAGAACCTTGAGCCGCCGCACGAGCTTCGCGGGCGATTTAAGTTCCAGCATCGGCAATTTCTGCCCTACAACTGGCAGCTCACGACCGAGGCCGGCTACTCCTCCGACAGGAACTTCTTGGAGCAGTATTATCGCCACGAATTCAACGCCGAGAAGGAGCAGGAAACACTTGTCCACGCCAAGCGTCTGGAGGACAACTGGGCGATTTCTTTGCTGGGCAAATGGCGGCTGAATGACTTCGCTGACACGCTGGAAGAATTGCCCAGCGCCGAGTTTCACTGGACGGGCCAGTCGCTCTGGGATGACAGGCTGACGCTGTATAGCGACAACCAGGTGAGCCGATTCCGCCAGCGTCTGGATTCCGATGATTCTTCGCCCATTCTGCAGGATTTCTTCACGTTCGCCTCCACCAGAAACGAGCTAGATATGCCGATGGCCATTGGCCAATCGAAGGTTGTGCCTTTTGTAGCGGGCACGTTGGGGTATGAGGACGGCAGCGGCTTCCGCACGGAAATTGACGGCGACCCGGCAAGCCCAGAGGACGAAATCTGGGTCGGCGAGGCAGGCGTGCGGGTATCGACGCCCGCCTATTGGAGGGTCTATCCGGATGTCGAGTCGCAGTTGTGGGATTTGAATAGGTTGCGGCACGTAATTCAGCCTCGGCTGACAGCGGTTGCTTATACCCAGAGCGACGCGGTGGTAGAGCAGCGCGACACCTTGAATTTGGGCCTCTCCCAGCGATTGCAGACAAAGCGAGGCCCGGCAGATAAGCTGCGGACAGTCGATTGGATGCGGCTGGATGTGGACTTTACGTGGGTGAATGATTCGGGCGATACATCAGCAGGACCAGATCGCTTCGTCTGGAATAGGCCGTATATACCGCTTGCAAATACCTACGGCAGGAGATTTGGCCAGGTCTTGCTGCCGCCGCAAGATAGGCGTAGCAGCAATATATTCGGACCCACGCGAAATTACATCGGTGCAGACTACCTCTGGCAGTTGAGCGATACGACCGCGGTACTTGCCGATTTGAACTTCGATATGCAGAGCGGCGTAGTTCAACAATTTGATATCGGTTTTTCGCGCCGCTGTTGGCCCAACTTGAGTTATTATATAGGAAGCAGGTACTTAAAGCGTTTTGAGAATGGCCTTGGCCAGAAAGGTTCGAATGCCCTTACTTTTGCCGCGACGTATGAGCTTGACCCGCGGTATACTGTGGTCTTTTCGCAGCAGATGGACCTCGACTACGGCCTGAATATACGAAGTGATATAACGGTGATAAGGCGTTATCACCGGCTGTATTTCGCGCTGACCTACAGCGCCGATGAATCGCTGAACCAGCACGCGGTGGTGTTCAGCATCTGGCCACAGGGCGTGCCGGAGATGGCGATTGGGCCCAGCAGATATATGGCCCTGGGAACAGCGAACTAGAAACTCAAAACTAAAAACTGAAAACTAAAAAGGAGAATTACATGGCATTGGTCAATACCAGGAAGATGTTTGAGATGGCCTACAAAAACGGCTATGCAGTCGGTGCATTCAATGTGAACAATATGGAGATCACCCAGGGCATTATTGCCGCTGTCGCCGAGGAGAAGGCGCCGCTGATTCTGCAGGTCTCTAGAGGCGCCCGCGAGTACGCCAGCATCAGCTACCTCAATGCAATTATCAACGTGGCTGTCGAAGAAAATCCGGACATTCCCATCGCCACAAATCTGGATCACGGCGACAATTTCGAGACCTGCAAACAGTTTGTCGATGACGGCTTTACCTCCGTTATGATTGACGCATCAAAGTTGCCACTCAAGGAGAACATCGCGATAACCAAGAAGGTTGTCCAGTACGCGCACGCCAGAGATGTGTGCGTTGAAGCCGAGCTGGGCCAACTGGGCGGAATCGAGGATGATGTAGTCGGAGTCGATGACGTTAGAAAGCACCTTGCCGACCCCGACCAGGTGGTGGAGTTTGTGGAAAAGAGCGGCTGCGATTCGCTGGCGGTGGCCTGCGGGACCAGCCACGGCGCTTACAAGTTCAAGACTGAGCCTAAGTTGGCTTTCGATGTCATCCAGGAGATAGCCGACAGGCTGCCCGGATTTCCGCTTGTGATGCACGGCTCAAGCAGTGTGCTGAGAGAGTTCGTCGATCTTATAAACAAATACGGCGGCAGTATGCCCAACGCAATGGGCGTGCCGGAAGAGTCCGTTAGTAGGGCGGCAAAGATGGCGATGTGCAAGGTCAACATAGATACGGATTTGCGGCTGGCACTGACGGCTAAAATCAGGCAGGTTTTCGCCGAAAAGCCGGGCGAATTCGACCCACGCAAATACCTCGGTCCCGGCAGAGACGCCATCACGGCAATGGTTAAACATAAACTGCATGTCTTAGGCTGTGCCGGCAAAGCAGCCGAGTGCAGTTAGAATTGTCAATCTATGATTTTCAATTGAAAATTATGAGGAGGCAGAGTTTTGCTGTCAGAGAAATTCAGAACGAGAAATTCGAGATTCCCGGCCAGGTGGCTTTGTGTCTTGGCGCTGCTGTGCTGGTCTGTCGGTTACGGCCTTTCGGCTCGACCGGCGCCGCGCGAAATTTCAAAGTCCAAATTAACTGAACCCAACGCTGGGGGGGCTGCGGCAGCATCGGCTCATTCCGGGCCAGTCGAAACGGCCTGCGAACTGATCTATCACGGCAAATTCGACGCCGCTGCCGAGCAGATAGAGCAGTCTGACAGGACGGTAGTTCCGCAGCTTGGCCAATTGGCCGAGCTCATCCAGCAGTATAAGGACATAACTAAACAACGTCAGTCTGCCCGCGAATCTGCGTATCAGCAGCAGTTGGCTGAACTACAAAAACGCCAGACCCAAGGCAAGACAACTGATGTGAACGACACGAGCGACGTTAACGACGTGAACGATACGGTTAGTGTGCTGTCGGTTATCGCCAAAGCCAGTGAATTCGCAAGCCAGGGTCAGAGAGAGCACCTGTTTGCGGACGCATTTGTAAGGCAAACCATCCAGAAGGCAATAGATAAGGCCGCTGATTTTGAATTGCAGGGCAAATCGCTTGACGCGTACATAAATTGCTATAGCTGGCTCAAGGCCATCGACCCGAACAATAAAGCCTACTCGGATTACGGCGAGCAACTGCTGGATAAGGCCACCATCGTAGCGTCCCTTCAGGATAGTCCCTGCGAGACCCGCGACGAGCGCTACAAGGGCGTAGAAAAAGAGATGTTCACCTGGGCAATTGACGTTCTGAGCGGCCATTACGTCAGAAGAACTATCGACTATAGCAACATGGCAAAGCAAGCCATCAGGCAGTGCAAATTGTTGGCCGAGGTGATGCCGACCGCCTTTTCGCCGAAGGTTAAGAGCCAAAGCTCGGAAAGCTCGTTTTCACCGCCCGACGCCAATCAACTGACCGCGTGGTCCGCAGGCCTGGCGGCGATATCAGACCAGATCGAGCAGTCGGCTACCGGGCTAAAAAAAGATGAGCTCCTAGACGTTTTTGAAAAGGTCCTGGCACTTAATAAAACAACTTTGGAATTATCTGGGTCCGCGCTTGTCGCGCAGTTTACAGAGGCGGCACTATCCGCGCTCGATCCCTACACGGTTATGGTTTGGCCCAGACAGGTGCAGGAGTTCGAGAAGAGCATGACCAACGAGTTTACCGGCATCGGGATAGAAATCTCCAGATCCAAGGGGCTATTGACCGTGGCAAGCCTGCTGCAGGATACGCCCGCGTACAAGGCGGGCCTCGATGCCGGCGACGTAATCGTGGCGGTGGACGGAGTCCAGACAAAGGATATGACTCTGCTCTGTGCAGTTCGCAAAATTACCGGCCCAGCCGACACCAAGGTAACGCTGACGATAAAGCGTGCGGGGCAAGAGAAAACCACAGACATTGTCATAACCAGAGGCAAGATAACCGTTCCTACGCTTCGAGGCTGGAACCGGACCGAGACGGGCAAATGGCTTTATATGATTGATGAGCCAAACAGAATCGGCTACGTCCGCGTCACGGGCTTTTCCTCAGAGACCGCTTCGGAGCTTGAACAAGTGCTCAAAGACCTGGAATCGCAGGGCCTGAAGGCTCTGATTCTCGATTTGCGATTTAATACCGGCGGCCTACTTAATAGCGCGATAGACGTCTCGGACAAATTTCTAAAAGAGGGAGCGATAGTCACCACCCGTTCGCCATACGCGGGGGTACTAACATACGCAAAGGCACAGGAAAAAGGTACGCACCCGAACTACCCGATGGTCATACTCATAAATTACAGCTCCGCCAGCGCCTCGGAAATTGTGGCAGGGGCTTTGGCAGACAAGACGCATAATCGGGCGGTTCTGGTGGGCGACAGAACCCACGGCAAAGGCAGCGTGCAGGGAATAACGCACTATCCCCGCGGCCCTGCCCAGCTAAAATACACAATGGCACATTATCATTTGCCTTCCGACCAGAGAGTTAAGAGCCGTGAAGAAACGGAAAAGCAGGGCAAAAAGGACTGGGGCATCGGGCCGGACGTTGAAATCGAATTGACAAGCGATGAGCTCAAAAAAATGCTCGACATCCAGCGTGAAAATGACGTGCTGGTTCAAGCCGGCCGCGACCCAAATAGCGCCTCCCTGAATCGTCATTCAGCACAAGAAACCGTGGCGGGCGACCCACAACTGGCGGTTGGGATGCTGATTATCAAAACCAAGCTGATTGAGGCCCAAGCCCTGAACTTAGCTAAAACCGAGACTCGCCCGGCAGGCGCAAAGGCCCTTTGATTTTGCAGGTGTATCGCTTTGGCAAATGCACAAGATTCAGATAGATTTGAACGGCAAAGACAGGAAAAACTTTCGCAGATCAGGCAGTTGGGTATCGACCCCTACGGCCAGAGATACGAAGGAACTGAGCCGGCTGCAAATATCAAGCTCAGATTTAAGGATGGCGATGACACTCAAAAGGCAAAATGTGCCGGCAGAATCGTCCTGCTGCGGGACATCGGAAAGCTGATTTTTATTACTCTGCGCGACTCCAGCGGCACTATCCAGGTGGGTGCCAGCACAACTTTACTGCCCCGCGACACGTTAGACTGGCAACTGGCAAAATTGCTTGAGCTGGGCGATTTAATCGGGGCGTCCGGCCGATTGGGAAAAACCAAAACGGGCGAAATAACCGTATGGGCGGAAAGTCTTACGCTTCTTGCCAAATGTCTCGATCAGCCGCCCGAAAAATTTCACGGCCTGGCAGATGTCGACCTGCGATATCGCCAAAGGTTCGTAGACCTCTGGGCGAATCCCGAAGTTATGGAGCGCTTCAAAAAACGCAGCGCCGTCGTAGCCACGATTCGTGAATTTTTGCAGAGCCGAGGCTTTTTAGAAGTCGAGACGCCAATGATGCAGCAGCAGCCGGGCGGAGCGGCGGCAAAGCCGTTCGTCACCCATCACAATACCCTGGATTTGGACCTATTTTTGCGGATTGCGCCGGAGCTATTTCTAAAAAGACTGCTGGTCGGCGGGATGGAAAAGGTCTTCGAGATAAACCGGAATTTCCGCAACGAGGGATTAAGCAGGTATCACAACCCGGAATTTACGATGCTTGAATTGTACCAGGCATACGCCGATTACAATGTGATGATGGATTTGACTGAGGAGATTATCTGCCTGCTGGCCGCAAAATTCTGCCCGAGCAATCAGATACAGTTCGGCGATATGAAGGTGGATTTTAGCAGGCCCTGGCGGCGGGTTCGATACGCGCAACTCATAAAGGAGCATACCGGCTGCGACATTGACGACTCCGGCGCTCTGCGAAAAAAAGCCGCCCAGCTTGATATAAATGAAGCGGGCATGGACGATGTGGTGGTTGTCGACGCGCTATTCCAGGCTGCCGTTGAGGATAAACTCGTTGCTCCGACTTTCGTGATTGATTATCCGGCGGCGCTCTGCCCGCTGACCAGGCGAAAGAAAGACGACTCAAGATACGCTGAGCGGTTTGAGCTGTATGTGGCCCAGATGGAGCTGGCTAATGCGTACACCGAGCTGAACGACCCTGCCCAGCAGTACGAGAACTTTCTCATACAACTGCGCGGGCAGGAAGACTCAATGGCCAGGATGGACAGGGATTTTATAACGGCGCTGAAGTATGGTATGCCGCCCGCCGGAGGGCTGGGCATCGGCATCGACCGATTGGTCATGGTCTTAACCGGCGCCCTGAGTATCCGTGACGTCATACTATTCCCACTTCTAAGGCCTGTAATCCCGCAATAAATTGTGGGGCTAAATATTAACGACGACAATGCTGAAACTATTCTTTTGGCTGCGATACCTACGTAAGAAAAAAATCGTATTCTTGAGTATTGCCGCAGTTGCCTTGTCCACGTCGCTGTTGATAGTTGTTGCCAGTCTCTTCAACGGTTTTATTGATGCGTTTGAGCAGGCCGCAGTCGATACTATCGGCGACGTTGTTCTGGCGGCACCGACAAGATTCGCAAAATATCCGCTGCTGATTGAACGCCTGGAGCAAATAAGTGCGGTAAAGGCAGCAACCGCGACTCTGTCGGCGCCGGGCCTGATACATCTGGGTAAAGGCAACGTGCGAGTGATAGAAATCTGGGGGATCGAGCCGGCTTCAAGAGCGAGAGTGACAAACTATAAACAGTCGCTGCTAAAGCAGAAGGATTCGCCAGGCGAGCCCCGTTTTGAATTTGCCGGCTCATCAGAAAAGGCCCAGGGTTTTGTCGGAATCGGCGTGTTGACCGAGCCTGATGAGGCGACCGACCAGTATGATCTTGGCGTGGTCGAGAGTATGATCGGCAGGGATGTTGTTGTTACTACGGGCACGGTAACGGACGCCGGCGCCGCCGATGACTCTGCCGCGATACCACAGATAACCAGAAGGGTCATTATATTTACGATTGCCGATGTCGTTTTTACAGGAGTCTACGACCTGGATAAGAGTGTGGTGTTTCTGCCCATAGAAAAATTGCAGAAAGAATTGCATCCCGATGAAGACAGCCAGATGGCCGACCACATCCAGATCAAACTCAAAAATGATGGGGATGTGGAGACAGCCGTGGCGGAGATTCGCGGCCTCTGGCAGGTATTCGCCGCTGAGCAGCTCGGCTGGAGCCCATATATGATAGCTCAGACAACCATCGCCACCGCCCAACAGATGCAGCGCCAATATGTTGTCGAGCTATACAAACAGATGGGGCTGCTGCTGGTGATATTTGGCGTAGTAAGTTTCAGCGTGGTGGTGCTGATATTCTGCATATTCTATATGATCGCCAGGCTTAAGCAGAGGGATGTCGCCATAATGAAAAGTTGCGGCGCGGCAAACAGCTCAGTGGCGCTGATCTTCGTGGGCTTCGGCTGTTGCGTCGGAATAATCGGGTCAGGCTTTGGCGCCGCGCTGGGGTATCTGATCACCAAAAACATAAATGCAATCGAGAACTGGATAAGAATCCTGTTTGGACTCAAGTTGTGGAAGAGCAGCGTTTATATGTTCAGTAAGATTCCTAATGACGTTGATTGGGCGTCGGCTTTGCTCATTATGTTCTTTGCCGTTGTTGCTGCGACGATAGGGACATTGATTCCCGCGATAGTCGCCGCCGGCACAAGGCCGGTCGAAATCCTGCGATATGAATAATATTTTTGCAGGGGATAATTCTAAAATTCTAATATCTAAATCCTAAATCCTAAACAATATCTAATTACCAAAGCTCAAATGACCAAAACATCAGGTTTTGCAAATTTGAACATTTGAATCTTGCTATTGTCTAGAATTTAGATATTAGGTTTTAGGATTTTTCAATCGAGCTATGTACAAGATTCTTCTTGCATCGAGGTATTTAGTAAAACGGCGAATCACATATTTTGCCGTGCTAGCGGTCGCTCTTTGCGTTTTTATTGTTGTGGTGGTAATGACCGTAATGACCGGCCTTGTGGGCGGTTTCAAGCAGAAAAATCATAGTTTCACGGGCGACTGCGTTGTCGGCACCGAGTCACTGGTGGGCTTTGCGTACTATGAAGAATTCGGCAAAATACTGGAAAAAGCAGATTTTGTGCAGGGCGTTTCACCGGTAATAAAAAGCTTTGCGCTGGTAACTCCCGCCGGAATACAGCGAAACTATGCCCTTGAGATTATGGGCGTTGATCCGGTCATCCATAGTAAAGCTACTGATTTTGCCGACACCTTGTACTACAGCAAAGACAATGTATCCGAAGCATTTAGGCCGGTTTATGACACGAATCTTCCAGGCTGTATATTGGGGATCGACCTGGCTCTGGAACGTGACGCCAGAGGCAGGTATTCCTACGACGCCGTACCCGGTAGAATTGCTCTTTCTGTAAGCTGCTTTCCTCTGACCGCAAAAGGCGCTCTGGCCAAGGCCGATGTTGGGCTGGTCAACACGCAGACCTTTTACTACAGTGACAATTCACACAGCGGATTAGCCCGAGTAGACAGCCGGCTGATTTACCTGCCGTTCGAGCAGGCTCAATCGCTTTGCGGCATGGCCGGCCCGGTCAAGAGAGTCAGCGCCATCCATATAAAATTCAAGCCGGGCGTTAAGTCGCAGGCAGGATGTCAAAAGGTAGCATCGCTCTGGCAGAAA
>Ga0315280_10005230_pt1 | contig 18636 bp, 17 predicted proteins | sample YL17G06_40_MG_FD_203697 | JGI IMG/M metagenome (GOLD analysis project Ga0315280, IMG submission 203697) | Sediment microbial communities from Yellowstone Lake, YNP, Wyoming, USA - YL17G06_40 | ecosystem: Environmental > Aquatic > Freshwater > Lake > Sediment | place: USA: Wyoming | collected... | reverse complement strand
CGGCAGAACCACTTAATGCTACGCCCCGAAGGGGGCTAAGCTCCCCCTGCATTGGCGAGGGGAAATCCAACCTGGGGCACCGGGACGCAATCGTCTCAAGGGTGCCCGTCGTGTCAGCAGATGGGACGCCGCTGATGCCCTGCAAGCCAGCGAAGGCGAGGAAGCTGCTCAGAGACGGTAAGGCACTAAAGAGGTGGAACAGGCTCGGCATCTTCTACATACAACTAGCCTTTAATCCCGGGAACCCAACCGCACAGCCCATTGTAGCAGGGGTAGACCCGGGCTCAAAGTTCGAAGGATTTTCAGTTGTGAGAACAAAGGATACCGTGCACAACATCATGTCAGAAGCAGTGGACTGGGTCAAGAAGGCACTGGAGCAGAGGAGGCAGATGCGCAGAGCAAGGAGGTACAGGAAGACCAGGAGTAGAAAGTGCAGAGGAGACAACAGGCACTCTTCTGCAGAAGGTAGGGTCCCTCCATCCACCAGGGCGAGGTGGGACGCGAAGCTGAGGATAATCAAGCAGTTGCAGAGGATACTGCCGATCTCTGCAGCGGTGGTGGAGGACGTAAAGGCAGAGACGAGGAGGAACCACAGAAGGTGGAACGCCAACTTTAGTCCCCTGGAGCAGGGCAAGCAGCACTTCTATTCAGAGCTTCGAAAAAGTTTCCAGCTCATTACAAAGGAGGGGTGGGAGACGGAGCAGCTCAGGAAGAACTATGGCCTGGAAAAGATTGAAGACAAGTCCAGACCCATCTTCGAGTCCCACTGCGCCGACGCCTGGGCCCTCGCTGCGTCCCAGACTGGGGCAGAGCACCCGACCACGAGGGCGCTCTACTACCTCGTACCGTTGAGGTGGCACAGGAGACAGCTTCACAGGCTTCAGCCAGCCAGGGGTGGCATAAGGAGGAGGGAGGGTGGAACAGTGTCGCTCGGTCTCAAGAGAGGGACGCTGGTCAGACACATCAGATACGGCTTATGCTACATAGGAGGGAACATGAAGGAGAGGCTCAGTTTGCACAGCTTTAGAACCGGCAGAAGGCTCACACAGAACGCAGAGCGGGAAGAATTTACAATACTCACGAGAGTGGCCTTCAGAACCCAATTCCTCCCACCCATGAAGGGTGTGGGCATCCTTGGGGGGGTTCGGTGAGTGGAAACTGGAAGGTACCTGTACGGAATAATAGAAACAGAGAGGAGGGAAAGCTTCGGGAACATTGGATTGGGCAACAGCGAAGTACATACCATTCAATACGCGGATATCGGGGCGGTAGTCAGTGACATCCCAGTGGATTACAAAGTCGAAATAGAAGAAGCCATGACCCACGAGAAGACTTTGCGAAAAATTATGGAGATTCACACGATCATCCCTATGGGTTTCGGAGTTATAGCTAGGAACGAATCAGAGATAATTAACATCCTTAAGCATGGTCTAATGAAGTTCAAAAACACGCTGGAGAAAATAGACAACAAGCTGCAGATCGACGTCAAGATTTCATGGGATAAAGCCATTCTAGCAGAAATCTTAAGAGAAAGTGGGGAGATAAGGACGTTAGCCGCGGAAGCGAAGGAGAAAAATACTGATAAATCCCTCAAAATAGAGATGGGAAGAAGGGTTAAGTCAGCTTTGGATGAAAGAAAAAACGAATACGTGAAGGACATAAATAGCATTCTAGGAGATCTGTCAAATGGGTCCAAAGAAAACAAAATCTCGGATCAATACACAGTGATGAACGGCTCCTTTCTAGTAGACCGAAAACGGGAACAGCAATTTTACGAAAAACTGGATGAACTAGAGAAGAAGTACGAGAAGAAACTCACGTTCCTCGCCATCGGCCCCCTACCACCATACAACTTCACTGATATTGAGATAAAGAAGACAGATTTTAAAAGCATAGAAGAATCAAGAAAAGCCTTGGGGCTAAGTCGAGAAGTAACCCTGTCCGAGATAAACTCTGCATACGAACAGCTGGCGCGAAAATACCATCCAGACCTTCATCCAGACGACCCCTCCGCCGAAGAGAAGTTTAAGAAGATAAAGAACGCGCATGAGGTGTTGGCGAAGTACTGCGAGCATTACCTATGCTCACTCGAGAAATCAAAAGTCGAGGAAACCCTAATAATACAGGAAAAGACCGGGTGAGCCTCACAAAAGGGGAGATCACGATGGGACGAACAATAGGAATCGATCTTGGAACCACAAACTCCGCCGCAGCAGTGATTAAGGACGGGAAGATAAAGCTTGTTCCCGCAGCTGAAGGTCCGACCCCCTACGGGAAAATGTTTCCATCCATCGTGGCGTTTAAAGAAGACGGCGAAATCGTTGTGGGGAAGAAGGCGAAGGCCTATGCTTATGTCCGCCCAGATAGGACGGTGAGATGGATCAAAAGGAAGATGGGCACGAATTACACCATAGATATAGACGGTTACAAGTATACCCCCCAAGAGATCTCAGCCCTGATAATAAAGAAGATAGTGAGAGACGCGGAAGCCTACCTAGGAGAGAAGATAGATAAAGCAGTTATCTCGGCGCCTGCGTACTTCAACAACAACCAGAGAAACGCCACCAAAGAGGCGGGGGAAATGGCTGGGCTTGAAGTCTTGAGGATCGTCAGCGAGCCGACAGCCGCTTCTTTAGCTTATGGTTTGGACAAGACTGGAGAAAACTTGAAGATAGCGGTGCTGGACTTGGGTGCCGGAACCTTTGACGTAACCATCCTGCAGATGAACAACGGCGTCTTCAAAGTCATATCCACCAGTGGAGACACCAATCTGGGCGGCAAGGAACACGACGACATAGTTTTGGATTATCTCGTCGATAAAATTGAGGAAAAATACGGCATTAACCTAAGAGGCGACCAAAAAAATTTGAATAAGCTCAGGGACGCTGGGGAAATGGCAAAAATCCATCTCTCTAGCAAACGTTCAACAACCATAAAGACTCAGCTAAACATAGACGGGTCTAAGATCAACCCACACACAGTTCTAACCCGAGACAAACTGGAGGAACTCATAAAACCAGAGCTCAATAGATTACGAGGCCCCCTGGAACAAGCCTTGAAAGACGCAGGGCTAGAACCTCAAGATATAGACAAACTTGTTTTTGTGGGCGGGCCGACCAGGATGCCGATTATTAGAAAGCACTTCAGAGATTTCTTCTCGGGATTGGAACCCGAAGAAGGCATAGATCCAATGGGGATTGTCGCTGTAGGCGCCTCTATTCAGGCTAGTGTTCTGAAAGGTGAGATAAAGGACATGCTATTGTTGGATGTCACTCCCCTTTCGTTGGGTGTGGAGACCTCGGGCGGAGTATTTACGAGATTGATCAAGAGAAACACTACGATTCCAACGGAGGAAAGCATGGTTTTTTCAACAGAAGAAGATAACCAGACATCGATGATGATTCACATCCTACAGGGAGAGAGGGAGATGGCGAAGGACAACATATCCTTGGGCCTATTCAAGCTGGACGGCATTCCACCAGCACCTAGATATGAGCAGAAGGTTGAGGTTGCCTTCCGGATCGACGCTGATGGCCTACTAAATGTCTCCGCTGAGATCTTAACAACAGGGAAAAAGGAAACGGTTAAGGTGGACAAGCCTACAGAGCTCTCAAAAGAGGATCTCACAAGGATTATCATCGAGGCAACAAGGTTCGAGGAGGTGGATGAGCGGAGAAGGAAAATTGCAGAGACCTTCAACCGGGCAAAGGCCGTCATCTATGGAACAGAGAGGTCTATAGAGGAGATTGGGAGGAGAATATCTGAAAAAGAGAAAAGAAAGATCGAAACCAACTTGAGGAAACTGAAGAACGCGTTAAAGATCGGCGACGCCGAGAAAACCCAAAAGTACGCAGATGATCTTTTGGAGCTGGTGGAGGGAGCGAATCTAAAGGTGAAGAAGGTAACTCAAGCGAAGATGTTAGTCTCCTCACTGGAGAAGAGGCTAGCGGATAAGCTGCCCGAAGACGAGAGGAGAAAGGTTCAGGAAGCAGTTAGGAGGCTTGAAGAGGCACCATATAAGGATGTCATGAGAGAGATGAGTAAACTGAAAGAAACGATAACCCTTTTAGAGAGGGATTGAGCAAGAAACCCAACACGCTTTAGCGGTTGGATGAATTGCGTACCGGTCCTTTAGGCTGGGCAATCCCAAAAATTTTATATAAATTTTTATATAGTAATTATATGGTAATTATGGAATACACTACCATTCAGATCAGAAAGGAAACACGGGAAAAGTTGAAGAAACTCAGGATAACAAAGAGGGAGTCTTATGATGAGGTCATAAATAGGCTGATTGAAAATGCAGGTCATAAAAACCGTTAAGGTTCCATTACGCAACCACAGGGCGGAAGCTGAACATCCTTGAAAAATTAACGGCCAGATTGACCCTTGGAGTAGCACTGTGGTCAAAACTGATTGAGTCGAACAACATCAGGACCAGGAGTGAGCCGAGGAGCAGGATCTTGGAGGAGGAGATAAAGGAAGAGACTGGGCTAAGCGCGGGTTTTGTCCAGTGCTGCGGCGACACAGCCCTGTGGATGTGGCAGAGCTATGAGGAGCAGCATAAAGCATGGTTAAGGAAACTTAAAGTTGCAGAGAAGCGCGTAGAAAAGAGATGGATCGAGAAGCTTCTGAAGAGGGAACCCAACAAACCGTTAACCAACGGCAACAACGGGAAGGTCCCCATCTGGTTCGACTACCGCATCGGCAGGCTGGAGAGGGCAAAGTCCGTGAAGATGGCAAGTTATGTTGTCCGCTAGCCACTTTGAAGAAGGGTGAGTGGATAACACTCCTGCTCAACCCGGCCAGGTACCACCTCGACCTTTTGGAGAGGGGCGTCATTAAGAGCTTTCAAATTGTCAAGAAAGGTTCCAAATTCCATGTCCACGTGAAAGTTGAGTACGAGGTCCCTGAAAGACCCGTCTCGGGCGTGCTGGGCGTGGATCTGGGCGTGAGGCGTTCGGCGGCAGCCGTGCTGCTCAAGCCGGACGAGAGGCTCTCGCCTAGGTCCTTCTTAACCATTAAAGATGGAGAGAAGAAAGGCCGCCTGGACCAGTTGAACAGGTTGGTGTCGGAGCTACAGCGCGCAAAGAAGTATGAGGGCTTGAGGCGGTTAAGGCATAAGAGAGAATGTGTCGCCGAACACTTTGACCGCCTATTCGCCAAGAGGCTGGCAGACCTCTCCGAGGGCCTCCTGCTCGCAGTAGGCCACCCCAAAGGCATAAAATACGAGAGCTTCAAAGGCAACGGGAAGAGAAGACTGAGGAGACTGTTAACCCTGTGGAGCTACGGCAGAATCATAAAGTACGTCATGGAAGAAAGAGCAGAGAGGGGTCTGCCAACAGAAGTCGTCAATGAGCGCTGGACTTCCAGGACATGCTGGAGGTGCGGCTCAAGAGAGACAGAGCGCATCAACCAGTCCACCCTATGGTGCTGGGGCTGCTGCAGATACTTCAATGCCGACTACAACGCCGCATTAAACATCGGTCTGCCTTTTTTGGCTAAAGCCGCTGACCGAGGGGCTGCAGTTGGGCCAGCCCAAACCGGGGATGAACAGGCAAGAGAAATAGTAGCCTGCAAGCCCGGAAGCCAACACCCCTCAGGGGTTGGTAGCTCACAAGCAGTGTATAGGGGAGATAGAGTTGGAGCCCACGAGAGATAGCGCGCTTGTAGATCTTTTGGATAGAATACTGGCTAAAGGGGTTATTCTCCCCGCAACCTTCATAATCTCAGTTTCCGGAGTGCCTTTGATCGGCATCAACCTGAAAGCCGCAATAGCCGGTATGAAAACCATGCTGGATTACGGCATGATGGAGGCATGGGACGAAGAGATCAGGAGGTACGCTCAAGAAAACGACGAAGAAGAAGCACCACTCAATGAAAACGAGAAGAGATGGAAAACCATTCAATTTGCTGAAGAGGATTTCGAAAACCCGTATCTCGGATAGCCCTGATGATAAGGCGATGGGGAGATCGGCTCAAAAAAAGGGGTTTAAAAAAATCTATAAGGATCTCCAATCTAATCATAATTTAATTAGAGGAGGATCTCCAATAAATGTCCTCTAGGGAAGGGGGCGGGGGGCGGAGGAGAGATGGACGATAAAAGAGGAAGAGATCAACGAAGAGGTTGCTTCCATCTCCCAGCTCCTGAGAGACGGCAAAGCCTTCGTCATGCGCGGCGTCACCTTCGTGGACTTCAAGAGGGTCCTAGAGGAGCGCTTCTCCACAGGTGCCTTTGCGATCTTTTATGATGTTGGGAGGGGATGCGGCATCCGCTCCTGCCGGCGCCTGATGCAGAGGCATCCAGAAAGGGCCGGGCTTCTCGAGGCCGTCGTCCGGCACAAGCGGGACGAGCTGTGGGGGGAGCTCAGGTTCGACCTTGACCAGGAGAAGGGTACCGGGGAGGTATATGTGGCCGGAAGCTTCGAGGCAAGGCAGTACGGGCCCTCCAAGCAGCCGGTCTGCTACCTCCTCAAGGGCTACTTGGAGGGCCTTCTGAGCCAGGCCTTCAACAAATCATTAAAGGTGACGGAGACGGAGTGCGTGGCAAAGGGTGACAGGTACTGCGTCTTCCAGAGCCAGCCAGGGTAGAAAACAGCTGCAGAAACCGTCGCTGCCACAGATGAAATCTGCCTGAGGGTTCACACTGAGGGGGACAACGATTGGACGTTAGGTGGAAAGCTGCTCTGCAGGGACTGGTGTCCTTAACCATCCTCGCGCTGCTCTACGTAGAGAACGTGTACTCTTTTCCACTCTTGGGAGGCGTCCTGAGGCGCTGGCCTCTAGCTATAGCTGTGCTCTTCTCCCACAATGCTTTCACGGTGTCAGCAATCATGCTCTGCATGAGCTTCTACACGAACCTAAAGGCTCTAATGCTCTTCAAGGGGGACAAATACGGAGGCGCAGCGTTAAGACATCCAGGGGCCTTTTCCGCAGCCTTCGCGGTCGTCATAATTTTCACGAGCCTGTTCCGGGGCGCGAGCCTCGCCAATGCCCAGCTCCAGGACGCACCAACCATACTTCTGGTCAGCCTGCCCGTGATGGTAATGGAGGGATACGGCCTCTACCTGGCTGTGAAGAGTGTGCTGACAAAAAACGTAAAGGCCAAAACGCTCCTCCACGTCTATACTGTCTTCTTCACGGCGGCAATAGTGGAGGCCAGCCTCATCGCTCTAACCCTCAGATGACCGTTTCAATGCTCAAAAGCAGCAGTCCATTATGAGGACGACCGGGTTCTTTATCTGAAAACGGCAGAAGACCACCGATTTTAATCGGTGGATGAATGCCGAAAATATATAAGGGGCTGAGGCTAAAATATCTTGCCTTAAATCGGATGTTCCGAGCCCAAAGGGGTGGCATGAGAAGGTTAGTCCCATGGATAAGGAGTCCATGGGAATGGGGGAGCTGTGACGCCCCCGAACCAGCAAATGAGGTTGGTGGCGTAAAGCCCCAGCTAAACGCTGGAACCTCGTGCAGTAGCATGCCTCCAGCAAAACGCTCCAGACCGTGAGGGATGAAGAGTAACGGGAAGAAAAAGCGGGAAGCCACCCATTTTAATGGGTGGAGGACGTCACTCCCGATATCCTCGCCTCTTCCTTGACGAACTCTACGACCTCGTCCTCTACTTCACCAATAACTTGAAAGCGCTCGCATGTATAATTAAGAATGGAAAATAAGGTACAATGGTAGTGAGCGGATTTGGAGCCGATTCTCCCTGAAGAGATGAGGGCCTTGGACGAGAACGCCGAGTTCCTCGGGATCTCGAGGTTGCAGCTCATGGAAAATGCTGGGAAGGGCGTTGTCGACTGCATGCTCAGGAGGATGAACCTTAGAGGTAAGAAGACTCTCATCTTGGCATACACCGGCAATAAGGGCGGGGATGGATTTGTCGTTGCTAGGCACCTCGCTTCCATGGGAGTTTTGGTATCCGTGGTTCTTCTGGCCAAACCTGAGCAGATCTCAACAGAAGAGGCAATGACAAATTTCTGCATCGTGGAAGAGCTGTGCTCATCCGTGGCGCTGAGCATCGCGCCCATGCCTTCAGACGTAATGCTGCTTGAGGAGGCAATAAAGTCCGCGGACGTCTTGGTGGACGCCATGATCGGCACTGGCGCAAAGGGAGAGTTGAGGGAGCCACTGAGTACCGCCGTATCGCTGTCAAACTCTGCCAAGTCGTTTAAGGTGGCCATAGACGTGCCGACCGGCATAGACCCCGCCTCTGGCGAGGTGCGCGGAGCGGCGTTCAAGGCTGACCTGACGGTTACCCACCACAGGCCGAAGACCGGGCTCCTGAAGCCAAAAGCCAAAAGGTTCGTGGGCGATCTTGAAGTGGTAAACATCGGCATACCTCCCGAGGCAGAGATCTACGTGGGACCAGGAGATCTCCGACTGGCCGTTAAGCCAAGGGGGAAGTTCACTCACAAGGGGGAGAACGGTCGCCTCCTCATAATCGGAGGGTCCTCCAGATACGTGGGTGCACCCTCGCTGGCCGCCCTTGCCGCCCTCAGGGTAGGCATAGACCTTGCGGTCGTGGCGGTGCCTTCATCTATAGCGCCCACCGTGAGGAAGTACTCTCCGAATCTGATAGTGGTGCCCCTTCCGTCAGAGGGCATACTCGACAGGAGGTGCATCCCGGCCATAAAAGAGGAGCTTGCGAGCGCCGACGCCGTGGTCATGGGGATGGGCCTCGGTTTAGACCAAGAGACGAGGTTTGCCGTGAAGGAGATCACAGAGTACCTAAAGTCCAGCGGCATACCTGCCGTTATCGACGCAGACGCGCTGAAGGCACTGGGGGAGCACCATGGGGCATTGAGGTCAGCCAATGCCGTTGTCACCCCCCACTCCGGGGAATTCTCTGCCCTGACCGGCGAAAAACTCCCCAAGGAGACGGAGGACGGGTGGAGGGATCGCCTAGGTACCGTCATGAGGTGGGCATCCAAGCTGAATGTAACGTTCCTGCTCAAGGGGAGGTACGACATAATAACGGACGGCGCAAAGTACAAGATAAAGACAATAGGAAACCCTGGGCTGACCGCGGGAGGAACCGGCGACGTGCTCGCTGGGATCGTGGGCGGCTTCATGAGCAGGGGCGTGAGCCCATATAGGTCCGCCGTCGCCGCGTCATTCCTGAACTCGCGCGCGGGTGATATCCTGGCAGAGCGCATGGGCTACCACTATACCGCCAGAGATCTTGTGGATGCGATCCCCTTGGCGCTAAAGGAATTTGACCTGTGAAAAAGGCTTCGGCAAAGAATATTGTCCAAAAGCTTTAAATAACGAAGTAACACTTCTCTGCTCTAAAAAGGTGGCCAGAGTGAGCCAATTCCAATATCTTTAGAACCGACTACCCAAGGTAGTTGGTTGCGACTTTTTGTGCATTCTGTTACCACCAACATCCATCCCGGCAAAGACGGACGTGACTGCCGACTAATTCCACGCATACAGATTGCACATTTGAATCTCTCCATCACCCAGCAGGTGGGGCGCTTGGAGGGTTGCCTATGAGTAGGGCCATGGAACGTACGGAGCTTCTGCAATTAAACGAAGTTCAAATGCTGAAGGATAAGATCCAGTCTATCCGCCGGTCCATCCTAGAAACTATAAACTTGGGCGGTGGACATCTTGGTTCCTCCTTCTCGTGCCTAGAGATCATCGCCACCCTCTACTTCTTGAAGATGCGGCATAACCCATACAGGCCGGACTGGGAGGACCGCGACCGGTTCATCCTGAGCAAGGGGCATGCCGCACCTGCGCTCTACGCCGTGCTTGCCGAGTTGAAGTACTTCCCAAAGGAGGAACTAGCGACTCTCAGAAAGTTCAATTCGCGCCTTCAAGGACACCCTGACCTCAGAACTCCAGGTGTAGATGCCCCCTCCGGCTCGCTAGGGCAGGGGCTCTCCATCGGCATAGGTATGACCCTCGCAGCGAAGATGAGGGGGAAGAAGTACAAGGTCTACGTCCTGATGGGAGACGGCGAGTGCGATGAGGGGCAGGTCTGGGAGTCGATCATGACGGCAGCTCATCTCGAGCTTAAAAACTTGGTCCTAATAATCGATAGGAACGGGTGGCAACTGGACGGCAGAACTGAAGAGATAAAGAAGAAGGTCCCGTTGATGGGTAGGCTGAGGAGCTTTGGATGGGAGGCTTGCACCATAAATGGTCACAGCGTTGAGAAGATCCTCGAAGCCCTAGACTACGCGGATCACTCCGAGCTCCCGACGGCAATAATAGCACACACCACCAAAGGTAAGGGTATTTCCTTCCTTGAGGACACAAACCAAGGGCACAAGGTAAGGCTCGATGCCGATCAATACCTTGCGGCTCTGAAGGAGCTTGACAAGGTGTAGCCCATGCGCATCATATTCGGGGATACGCTGGTCAGGCTGGGCGGCAGAAATAACGACATCGTAGTGCTGACCGCAGATGTAGCCAAGCCCACGAACACCCACAAGTTTGCAGAGGCCTACCCAGATCGCTTCCTCAACGTCGGGATAAGCGAACAAGATATGGTAGGCATAGCAGCCGGCCTAGCCCTCAGCGGCAAGGTTCCAGTCATGGCGGTCTTTGCCTCCTTCCTGATGAGGGCATGGGAACAGATAAGGAATACCGTTGCTAGGGCTGACCTGAACGTTAAAATGGTCGGCACACACGCGGGTCTCACCTCCGCTGACGACGGTAGCTCTCACCAGGCATTAGAGGACATCGCCGTGATGCGCGTAATCCCGAACATGACCGTCGTCGTTCCGGGCGACAGACAGGAGATTGCGGAGGCCACAGAGGCGATCGTGGAGCACCGTGGACCGGCCTACCTGAGGCTTGGTAGGGACGAGGAGCCCAAGCTCTTCGAGGGCGAGAACGTCTTCAAGTTGGGCAGGGCGGTAACCGTAAGGGACGGCTATGACGTGACCGTCTTCTCGAACGGGGCCGTCACCTCTGAGGTCCTAGTAGCCGCGAGCAGATCAAAGGTCAGCACCAAGGTGGTGCATGTCCCCACGGTAAAGCCCCTCGACAGGGATGCGATAGTCGCGGCTGCCCGAGAGACGGGCGCTGTCGTCTGTGCGGAAGAACATAGCGTGATTGGCGGTCTCGGTGGGGCCGTCGCTGAGGTGCTCTCTACGGAGTACCCTGTCTACATCAGGCGCATAGGCATTGAGGACATGTTCGGAGAGTCTGGCTCCCATAGCGATCTGTTGAAGAAACACGGTCTCACAGCAGACCACATAGGAGCCGTTCTCGAAGAGGTACAAAGGAGGAAGGCACATTGCTCATAACCCTTAAGAAGGAATCGCGATCTCTGGAAAAAGCGCTCGCCGGAAAGTTCCGGAAAGTACCACATGGGGAGAAGATAGTCTACATAATTGATGGCAAAATCCCGAAAGATCTACTGGTCGAGCTCGACATTGAATCATCAAAAGAAACGTCTAGGAGCTTCAAGCTCGCCAGCCGAGAGTACTCAGAGGAGACAACCCGGGTCAGGATAGGCGACGCCGAGTTCGGGGGGCCCAAGATAGTGATCTGCGCGGGACCGTGTGCGGTGGAGGGGCACCAGCTTCTGCTGGATACGGCGCGGGCGATCAAGGATGTTGGTGCAAGCGTGCTACGGGGAGGAGCGTTCAAACCCAGAACCTCTCCCTACTCATTTCAGGGGCTCGGCGAGGAAGGGCTGAAGATGCTCAGGAGCGTCTCAGAAGAGGTAGGCATACCAGCCTTGACGGAGGTGACCGCGCCAGAGCAGGTCTCCTTGGTTTCTCGGTACGCAGACGCCCTGCAGATCGGGGCCAGGAACATGCAGAACTTTGAGCTGTTGAAGGCGGTGGGAAGGGCTGGCAGGCCGGTGGTGCTTAAGAGAGGATCCTCTGCTACAATAGAGGAATGGTTGCTCGCGGCGGAGTACCTCCTTCTGGAGGGCAACTGGGAGGTCATACTCTGCGAAAGGGGGATTAGGACCTTCGAAACCGCCACCAGAAACGTCCTCGATGTCGCGGGCATAGCTCTAACAAAAACCATGACACACCTCCCCGTCATCGCCGACCCAAGCCACGCAACTGGCAGGAGGGAGCTGATCGCTGCCGCCTCAAGAGCCGCCGTGGCCGCCGGCGCAGACGGGCTCCTGATAGAGGTTCACCCAAAGCCCGAGATTGCGATGAGCGACGGTCCCCAGTCTCTCACGATCAGAGAGTTTGAACTCCTGATGAAAGAGGTCAAGGAGATAGCCAAAGCCGTTGGAAGGTGCGTCTAGCAGTTGCAGACCGTAATGGTAAACTTGGGAGCGCGCAGCTACCCCGTCTACATCGGCCATGGGATCTTACCCAAGCTCGGTGGGCTGGTTAGGTCCATTGGGGCTGGGGATGTTGTGGCCTTGGTCACCGCGCCACCCGTAAGGAGGCTGTACGGCAAAGCCGCGGAGGAGACCCTGCTCAAGGAGGGCATCAACCCAGAAGTGCTGGAAGTTCCGGACGGGGAGATGGCAAAGACGCCGGAAGTTTTCATGGAAGTTGTTGGGGGGCTGCTTGCCCTCAACGCCGGCAGAGGCACTCTGATAATATCTCTGGGAGGGGGGTGCGTGGGGGACTTGGCAGGCTTCGTGGCTGCGACCTACATGAGGGGCGTGAACCTCGTGCATATTCCTACGACTCTGCTCGCACAGGTTGACAGTAGCGTAGGTGGGAAGGTAGCCATCAACCATCCCGATGCCAAGAACCTCATAGGAACCGTGTATCAACCGAGACTCGTCCTATCAGATACAGCCTTGCTCAAGACTCTACCTCCGAGGGAAGTTGGATGCGGCATGGCCGAGCTGATAAAGTGCGGAGCGATGCTGGACTACCGCCTCCTTGAGTCGCTTGAGAGCGACAGAGATGACCTGCTGCGCTTAGATGGGACTCGGCTGGAGGAGGTCGTCAGCACTGCGGTGAGGCTGAAGGCTGGAGTGGTAATGGGGGACGAGTTGGATTACGGCGGCAGGATGCTCCTCAACTTCGGACATACCATAGGCCACGCCATAGAGGCCGCCACCGCCTACGAGGGATACAGCCATGGTGAGGCAATCGCTTTGGGTATGGTGGCCGAGGCCAAGATATCACGGGCACTGGGTCTCATGAGCGAGACTGAGGTGGAGAGGTTGAAGGAGCTGATCTCTACCTACGGCCTTCCAACCCGCGTTAACGGTGTGACCCCCGAGTCAATAACGCAACTCATCGCGCATGACAAGAAGGTCAAGTCGGGCAGGTGGAGGATCTCACTGCCCAAGAAGCTCGGGGAGGGCACGGTCGTCGAGGACCCGCCCAGAGAGGTCGTGCTCTCTGCGATAAGGGAGGTTATCGGAGATTAGGCACAGGATATGCGTCTCCATAATCGAGAGCAGTGAGAGGGACATACTCCTCGCCGCGAGGGAGGCCGAGGGGAAGGGTGCGGACCTCATAGAGATACGGTTGGACTGTTTGGAACGGCTCACCCGAGAGTCTGTAGCGCAGCTCTTCAGGAACCTCTCAGACGTCCAGCTCCCAAAGGTCGCGACCATTATGCCCAAGACACTGTTTGGGAGGTTTGAGGGCGGCGACCCCAAGAGGGTCGAGCTACTTCTAGAGGCTGCAGATCACGCCGACTACGTGGACGTAGGACTGGAGATGGAGCATTCCCTGCTGACGGAGTGCATGAAGAAGATCGAGAAAAGAGCCGGGGTCATACTCTCGCGACATAGTGACCGCCCCCTCACCGCTGGTGAGATCTCGTCCATAGTGAGAAAGAGCTACGGAGGGGCCGTCTACAAAGTCGCGATGCTCGCTAGGGGCGTAGAAGATAACCTCGTTGCCCTAGAGGCCTGCAGATCACTTGAGGGCTTCAGACGCATAATATTCTGCTACGGTAGGGCTGGAGTAATATCGAGAGTGCTGTCTCCCTTCTTCGGTTCAGAGTGGGCCTACGCCTCACTCCGTAAGGGCAAGGAGGCAGCGCCGGGACAGCTTGATATCGAGTCGTTGAGGATGGTGCAGGGGGCGCTTGAGGGATGACTACAGGCGGGACACGTCTATGCTGCCTTATCGGCGACCCCGTGGCACACTCCCTGAGTCCACGGATGTTCAGCGCGATCTTCTCCAAGCTGAATATGGATTATGTTTACTTGGCCTTCAGGGTAAGGCGAGAGGACCTCGGAAAAGCCTTGGAAGGACTGCGCGCCATCGGCTTTGTGGGATGCAACGTCACCATGCCACACAAAATCGAGGTGGTGAAGTACCTCGACAGGTTGGACAAGATGGCGCACCTCATTGGTTCGGTAAACGTCGTTGCCAATAGGGGCGACGAGCTGGTGGGGTACAACACGGATGGCGCAGGCGCACTCGCCTCACTAGATGCCGAGGGAGTTGATGTAGAAAACCGGCGTGTTTTGGTAGTAGGTTATGGCGGGGCCGCTAGGGCGATTGCCTTCGAACTTACGATAAAGAGAAAGCCAGCGGAGTTGCTGGTCGTTGGCAGGAATCAGGTCAGGGCGGCGGAGCTCGCTGAAGCCTTGGGGAAAACAGTACGTGCCAGGGCGATTGCTCTAAGTCAGGTTGAAACGGCAGAGGCCGACGTGATAATCAATGCAACACCCGCAGGGATGTACCCTAGAGTCGAGGAGTCCCCTCTACCAGAGATAGTCCTACGGCGGGGGGTTGCCGTCCTTGACTTGGTCTACAATCCTGTGGAAACGAAGCTCCTGCGGCTCGCGAGAGAGAAGGGGTGCAAGGTGATCAACGGTCTTGAGACGCTAGTACAGCAGGGTGCAATGACGTTCACCATCTGGACGGGACTGGAAGCGCCGATTGAAGAGATGCGGCAGGCTGCAAGGGAGGGTCTTGCATGAGGGGGAGGGGCGTTGCCTTCGGAGCCACGACGGTAGTGAATGCAATGCCGTCAGGATTTGGTGCAGCTCTCGGCGTTACCCTCCGCACCTTTGCAGAGGTTGAGTTAACGGATGACCCGACCATCGAGGTCGATATGGTAAACGACAGGTCAGAGAGGAAGGCCTTGACAGAGGAGTCCCTCAAGGTAGTCTTGGAGCGCTTTGCCCTCAAATATGGCGGGCGGATCCGCACAAGAAGCGAGATACCCATCGCACGCGGCATGAAGAGCTCGAGCGCGGCCTCGAATGCTGTTGTGCTGGCCACCCTTGATGCGCTTGGCGAGCGCCTAGACGACCTTGAGGCCATCAACTTGGGGGTCGAGGCTTCTCTGAGAGCCAGAGTGACCCTCACGGGAGCCTTCGACGACGCCTGCGCAAGCTACCTCGGGATGCTCCGCGTAACCGACAACTATCAGCGAAGGATACTAAAGAGCTACGACGTGGAGCCCCTCAGCGTGCTCTTTATGTTCCCTGAGGAGAGGCGCTACTCTGGGGAGGTAGATGCCAGTAGCGTAAGGGCTGCAAAGAGGCTTACCGAGATCGCCTTCGAAGAGGCGATGCACGGCAGGTACTGGCAGGCGATGCTGTTGAACGGGTTGATGATGGCCAACCTCTTCCGCATAGACCCGTCCCCCATCCTTCTAGCAATTCGGAATGGTGCGGTCTCGGCAGGACTCTGCGGTAAGGGGCCTGCGATATGTGCCGTCTCAAAGAGGGAGGACGAGGGCGTGATAATCGACGGTTGGAAGGGCCTCGGTCAGACCATCCTGAGATCTGAGGTGAACCGAGACCGTGCCCATTCGGGAGGGTCCGTATGAGGGTCATGATAAGAGGCGGTGGTGTCAACGGCGTTGTGCAGGCCCCACCATCGAAGAGCTATACGCAGCGGGCTATCGTCTGTGCCCTGCTGGCTGACGGCAAGACCGAGATAATCAACCCCTCCAAGTCCGAGGACGGCTTATCGGCCCTTGGAGCCGCGAGGCAGCTGGGCGCAAAGGTCGTGGAGCAGGAGAACTCTTGGACCCTCTCAGGCGGGCAGATAGAGACCCCTGAGGACGTAATCAACTGCGGCGGATCCGCAACCGCCCTCAGGCTGTTTACCGCAGTCTCAGCGTTGGCACCCGGTGCGACGGTGCTGACTGGTAACGACTCTCTCAGAAGGAGGCCCATGGCAGAACTCCTCTCCGCAATGAACTCGATAGGCGCCGCCTGCTACTCCACGAGGCGAAACGGTCTACCACCCATAGTGGTCCTTGGGGGAGGCATAGACGGCGGAGAAGTCGGGATGAGGGGCGACATAAGCTCGCAGTTCATCTCCGCCCTGCTCTTCGCCTGCACGAAGGCGAGGAAGACCACGACACTCCGTCTGACCAGTCCGCTTGAGTCAAGGCATTACGTGGAGATGACCGTGGAGGTACTCGACCGTTTCGGCGCAGAGGTTCGTGCCAACTTTGAGGACGGCAGTTTCCGGATACCGGGCGGGCAGGCACTCCGTCCCTGCAGGTACGTCGTGGAGGGTGACTACTCCTCGGCCTCGTTTATGATAGCCGCGGGTCTCCTAGGCGGGATGGTTGATGTGCGGGCTCTCCCCCCATCTTCAAGACAGGGCGATCGAGCGGTGGTAGATCTCTTCATGAAGATGGGCGGCAACCTTCTCCTTTCACCGTATGGCGTTCTCGCAACGAAATCGCGCCTTCGCGGCATTGAGCTCGACGCATGTCACATACCTGATCTGGTGCCCATTCTGGCCGTGGTAGCCTCTCAGGCAACAGGGCGGACGACCATCTCAGGGGTGGGCAGGCTCAGACTCAAGGAGAGCGACAGGATCAAGACGACCGTGGGTATGCTCGGTGAGATGGGGGCAGGGATTAGGACTCTTGAAGACGCTATAATAGTGGAGGGTGGGGCCGCTCTGACGGGCAAAACGATTAATCCAAGCAATGACCATAGGATAGCCATGGCCTGCGCGGTTGCGGCTCTGGTGGCGAGAGGGGAGACTGTGATCGAGGACGCGGAGTGTGTCTCCAAGAGCTACCCTTCCTTCTTCGAGGATCTGAAGAGGCTCGGCGCAGATTTGGAGGTGGAGGCGGGATGAGCTTTGGGTTTGGCAAGGATTTCCGGGTGACCCTTTTTGGAGAGTCGCACGGCAAGGTCGTGGGGGCGGTCGTTGAGGGATGCCCTGCGGGCCTTCAGCTGACCGAGGGTGATATTCAGCAGGAACTGGACAAAAGGAGACCTGGGCAGGTCCTCACCACCGGCCGGAGAGAGCGGGATCTGGTAAGGCTGCTTAGTGGGACGGTCAACGGCAGAACCGATGGCGGACCGATCACGATGCTGGTGGACAACGAGGATGTGGACTCCTCGTGGTACGAAAAGCACCGCTACATACCGCGCCCGGGCCATGCGGATTATACCGCCTTCATAAAGTATCATGGGTTTAACGACTACCGCGGCGGCGGTTTCTTCTCTGGTAGACTGACGGCCGGCATCGTCATGGGAGGAGCCATTGCCAAGAAGATACTCGCCACTCGGGGGATCAAGATCCTGACGCATGTTGTGCAGATAGGCAACATCAAAGTCGGCACTCAGATTAAGGACGAGCAGGTGGAGGAGTTCGCTTACTCCAGTCCGGTTCGGTGTGCCGATAGGAAAAAATCAGCACTAATGGTTGCTGAGCTCGATAGGCTCGCGGCAGAACATGATTCGACAGGCGGGGTGATCGAGTGCAGGGTGCTCAACCTGCCCGTTGGAATAGGCGAACCCATCTTCGACTCGATGGAGAGCGTCATCTCGCACGGCATCTTCAGCATCCCCGCTGTGAAGGCGATCGAGTTCGGATCAGGCTTTCGGCTCTCTGGCATGAGGGGGTCTGAGGCGAACGACGAGTTCTACGTTAAGGAGGGGAGGATCCTGACCAAGACCAACAACTCCGGAGGGATACTTGGCGGGCTTACCAACGGGATGCCCCTAGTCTTTCGGGTTGGGATCAAACCGACCTCCTCCATCGGCAAGCCGCAACAGAGTGTTGACCTGAGAACTATGAAAGAGAGAGAGCTACGCGTGGAGGGGAGGCATGACCCATGCATAGCGGTGAGGGCCGTGCCCGTGATAGAGAGCATGACCTCGATCTGCATAACCGATTTAATGGTAAGAGTTCAGATGATACCGCGTACTGTGGGTGATTAGTTTGGAACAGGAAAGTGGTCGTAAAAAAATCGACGAGATAGACAGAGAGATTGTGAGACTGCTCGACGAGAGGGTAGGCATCTGTAAGGAGATCGGAAGGGCAAAAGCGGAGCAGAAGGCCGCCGTCTTCGACTCTGCCCGGGAGAAGGAGGTCTTGGAAAAGGTCGCTTCAGTTGCTACCCAGGCATCAGGAGAGGGCGTCAAGTCGGTATACCGTGAGATAATCTCCATGTGCCGAAACGTCCAAAAACCGACAACCGTGGCCTTTCTAGGACCCGAGGGCAGCTTCTCCCACGAGGCGGCGAGGACCACCTTCGGCTCTTCTTCAGAGTACCTCTCCTGCAGGAAGATCGGTGAGATCTTTAGCAAGGTCGAACTTGGGGGTGCCGACCTCGGCGTAGTTCCGCTCGAGAACTCGCTTGAAGGACCCATAAATGAGACGCTCGATCGCCTTTTGGAGTATCCCCTGTCCATAGTTGGTGAGACACAGCTACGCGTGAACCAAAACCTCATAGTGCATCCACAGACAGAGTCCTTGAGCCAAATAGAACGTCTGTACTCCCACCCTC
>Ga0315280_10005229_pt1 | contig 18637 bp, 18 predicted proteins | sample YL17G06_40_MG_FD_203697 | JGI IMG/M metagenome (GOLD analysis project Ga0315280, IMG submission 203697) | Sediment microbial communities from Yellowstone Lake, YNP, Wyoming, USA - YL17G06_40 | ecosystem: Environmental > Aquatic > Freshwater > Lake > Sediment | place: USA: Wyoming | collected... | reverse complement strand
GCCCATCTGTTTCCATACCAAAACACGTATGGAAGGCGGGGCGCATAAGCTTATCGAGCATATACCTGCTGCAGGCGTGAGTCCTAAATTGTAGTTGTATGCAATTCTGGAGAGCGGAATTGAATTTTTTGCTGCAAAAATACAAGTCTCGATTCTTAATGTGGACCTTCACCGTTGGTCTCGAAAATCTCTTCAGCGCCTCAAAAACGAGGCGGCGGGTGCGGTATTCACCGTATTGTTTTTCTTCTTTTTCTTTAAGCACGCGGAAGGTTTCGCCGGGGAAGTCATGGCCAACTTTCTTATGGATGACATCTGTGAATAGTCTGGACCTTACACTGGAGCCTCAGACCTAATCCCACACCTCTTACTTGCGTGACCTAAATAAGACCAAGTTTTTCTTTCTCCTTCCGCATAAGTTCATAAAACCTTTCTTCAAAGCTTTCAAAATAACGAAAATGTTTCATTCGCGTTGGTTCATCGCTCTCTGAGATATCAATCGGGATCTCTGGAATTTTTTCGATTTCTTTTTCTATGTCTTTAAGCAGATCAGGGATTTTGGCAGCAAGTTTTGGTTCGTATTCCAGCAATATTTTATCAATATAGAACTCAGAGTATCTCTCATAATGGTCTTTATAAGTCCGTGACCAAAGCAATTTAGAGTAGGTCTGCCAATCAATATTTCTATCATCATCCATCTCAACAAAATAGGATATTTGTTGTGGCATTAAAAATAGACTGGAAATTTCAGGGCCTAAATTTGCTTCCACACAAATCGCAATTGAAGCTAATATAAACTGCCTATCTGCGGTTAAAAACCATCTGAGCTCCCCTCGGTCATGCAGTGCCTTTAAGGTTTCAAGTAATACCGCTTCATTATTGATCAGAGGATCCTCTTTAGCTCTATGGTGATCTTTATACCACGATTTTAAGAAACCCTTCCAGCTTGCAATCCGACCCCTGTCAAGTGACAGTTCCCTTATGGAACCTTCTACCTGGAATCCTTTTTCTAGAAGAAAGGCTATAAGTTCACTTCCACTATTATATGGGGCGCATTCATTCAAAAAGCTTGTAAATTCATAAGCTTTGCCCTCTGATAACCACCCTGCAAATCCCCCAAGGAAAACATTAATATGACTAGTCCCATAGTAATATACATAATTTTCAAATCTTTCCCTTCTCCCTCTAAACTCTTTATCAAACTCCTCCAAAGCTAACCGCCTGTGAGAGATTGTTTCTTCAACGAATCCCTCTTGTACTATTGCCTTCATCCCACTTTGTCTTGCCTTTTCTAGTATATGACAATAGAAGATATGCCGTGGATGATGGAGACATATTGCTGGAAGAAGAAAATTGGCATCGATATAAATTGCAGATGGTCTAGATTTTACATTATATGATTTCAGATCCGGTTCGTGCAAAATTAGGTCCGTTAAAAAAGCTATTCTTGATATCGATCCTAAAATAGCTGCCTCTTCCTTATTCGGAGAATCCAAAAGGGATTTTGTAGCACGTAAAAGTAGCTCTCCATCTTTATTTTTCGATTCACCAAAAACTTTCTTGTAGCTTGAGTCTAAAATAGCATCTACAGCGGCCCCTGTTAAAGGGAATCGAGACAGGATCGAATGGGCAAGACGAACACCATCATTGACCAACGAAATTAAAAGGAACTCTTTGATTCTTTCATCTGGTATTTGAATTTTTGTAGAATATCGTACATTTATCCGGTCCCTTAGTGAAAGGATGACTTTATCGAGATCCTCGTGTATGGAATCATCAGGTGGTTGAAATAAAAGAGAACCTGCTTCCTGGTTTAGTAGACCTAATTTAACTAAGCTTTGTATCGATTTAGCTACTATTGCCTGGGCCTTATTAATTTCAATATGGAGAATTTGGCGAAGTTCGTCTGCCAAATCTACGGCAGTCACCTTCCCGCATTTAGACTGTCGTTCCCAACCTATGGTACGTATGATTCCTGCGTACACCGATTCTCCGGCAGACTCGTGTTTAGATTTTATACGATAATGTACATAGACAGCTGCAAGGTTAGTACGGAGCTTTCTTATTTCCTCGTTTTCAGGGGGTTCCAAAGGTACCCTTACGGTTGTTTTTATGGTCTCTTTATAAATCTCATCTATTAAATTCCATAATTCCTCATGGTTTTTCCCTTTTTCATAAAAAATGGATGTCACATGAGCCTCTTGAAGAGTCCTTGCGAGATCCAATTCATTACGCTCAACACAGGCAAAGGAAGGTTGTTCGCAAATAAGAGAAAGCTTTTCCCTGGCAAAACTCAAAAACTTCTTCAAAGCTGGGTCATCGAAAGAAAGACCAATAAAAATCAATGATCTGGTCATTAATATATGGCGCAGGAATTGGAGGTATTCATCTTTTTTTAAAAGGCCATCAAAACTTGATTGGGAAAAAATAATATGTCTAGGAGCTTCGATCGATCCATGAATATGAAAAACAAATGGCTGTCCTCCATTCAATTTTCTATAGGCAGTGGGGAACTCTTCCTCTCTATTATGGAGACTATGAATAGCCTTACCAAAAACATTGGACCACGTATGCTCTATTGTGAGGTTATAGTTCGTCGTAATAAAGGCGGTTGGCTTTAGTCTAACAAGATGACGGAGTCTATCTGTAATTTTGGGCTCCTTCCCAAAGGTCAGTTCCAATCCACTTATTTTGAAATCATAATCTGTGTCGGCAAGGTAGTATAACTCAGCAGCCTCAAGTAGCTTTTGGGACTTTATCCTTTTCCTCATTACCTGGGCTAACAAAAGATCTCTCTCGGAAATATGGTTGGCAAGTTGCTCCAACGCCACAGGCCATATTGGCAATCCTGCCTCAGCACTTACTCCTGCACCAGCAAAAAGTACTGCTTTCCCTTTTTTAACAATATCAGCGACCTGCATAATTTCATCGGGCATAAATTCCTCCAAATTCTTTTAATCCGAAATCTAAGGCCACCTTTCAAATTTTCATTTCAAAATACGCCTATTCAGTAAACAAACCTATTGGGAACGTGAGATCAAACACTACATTTCCCCTTTGAAGGCTTTGTCGAAGGTCGATGGCAGTATCGCGTTAAGTTCCTGCTGTGTCTCGGCCTCTATTTGTTCCATAATATTTACCTTAGCCGCAGATCATTAAAAATGGGATGTGTTCTCATTTTCCCCGCTATCCAAGTAAACCCAACTCCTGAAAGCTACAATATCCTTTCTTCGTCACAATCACTTGGTCTAACACTCGAATGCCCAGGATTTTTGCAGCTTGGACAAGTTGTTCATGAATCTTCAAATCGGCATCACTTGGGTTCAGTTCACCGGATGGGTGGTTGTGGGCAAAGATGACGGAGGCGGCACGGTCCGCAATAACATCGGCGAAAACCTCGCGGGGGTGAACCTGGCTATGATTCAAGAGTCCAATTGTTACAACCCTCTTCTCAATGACCTCGTTTGCCCCATTCAGTGAGATGCATACAAAGTATTCTTGCTGTTTACTGGCGATATCGGTGAGCAAAGGCAAAACATCCTCTGCCTTTGTTATCTTAGTCGTCTCTTTGATCAAGTGGCGCCGGGCAAGTTCAAATGCGGCAATAAGCTGATATGCCTTAGCCGGACCCATCCCAGGAATGGCCGTTAAATCCGTTTCCGTGAGACCGGTCTTCTTTTTTTGGATGATTCCCGCGATTTCCTTTGACATGGATCGGACATCGTGCCCTTCCACTCCCCGGCCCAGGATTACCTGCACGAGTTCTTCGTCGGAAAGGGCTGCGGCGCCCTTGGTTCTAAGTTTCTCGCGCGGTCGATCATATTCCGGTATTTCCTTAATCGTCTTCACTTCTTGAGATCCTTCAATTCAATGGCATTTTCAAGTATTTATCCTCTCATAAACCTTATTCAGCATCCATTTCCTGACAACATCTCCAAACTCTTTATCATCCAAAATTTTCTCAAATATTTCCTTGTTGTCCTCCATCCGCTCTATCAATTTTGCCAAGAAAGCTTCATCAAAACCGTATTTGAAGTTTTCAATGGTGTTGCTTTTAGCCTGCATTTGAAGTTTTTCATCGCTGATTAATTCCTCTTCTATCTGTTCAAAGAATAGCTTATCGGCATTATTGAAATCCGTACCAAAGCGCTCGTTTAGAATTTCGATAATTTCAGAAAGATGTGCTTTTTCTTCTTTAGCCCTTTTTATCCCAGCCTCGGTAATATTCTGAATGCCAACCTCGCCCCGCGCTTCCAAGGCAATCGCACCTTCCGAAGCCTTCTGCAGCCTGTAATACTCCAGGGCAATCTCATCAGTAAGTTTTAATCTTTCTGCCAAGTCTGTTTTAGGCAGTTTGGTAAGTAATAATCTCCCGTAAGCAAAAAACTTCTCCAATCCAATATCCTGAAAAGTAATAATTTGAGAGAGATAGGAATAGATATTTGTCCAGGTTCTTAACCCCTTCTTAAACTCATCCTGGTCGTTTTCCTCCAATGCTTTATAACGATCAACTGCTGGATCAATAAAAGCATTCAACTTTCCTTGTTCTCTGGGGTTCAGCATATTCCTCGACATAAAATAGACTCTGGCAAAGGCATCAATTTCCGACTGCCAGTATACCTGCTTTTCGTCCAGCTTATTTTTAAGATCGTAAAGGTGATTCGGGTCAGTGACCTGTTCAACAGTAGTCATTTCATAGAAGGGCTGAAATGACTTCAATATAGTGTCCCGGTCATTTACGAAATCCAGAATAAATGTGTCCTCTTTCCCTGGATGGATACGGTTGATTCTTGAAAGGGTTTGGACCGCCTTCACTCCGAAAAGCGGTTTATCTACAAACATCGTGTGCAGGAGCGGTTGGTCGAATCCTGTTTGATATTTTTCCGCGACCAACAAGATTCTGTAATCTCCTTTGTCAAAAACCTCCGGCAATTGTTTTTCGCCAAATCCGGTCAATTGGGGTTCTGATATACCTTCCGGGAAATCATCGTCTTTTACACTGCCGGAGAAGGCAACGAGCACTTTGATCCAGTTATACCCTTTTTCTCTGATGTATTTCTTAAATTCAAAGAAATAACGTTTTGCATGGAGGCGTGAACTCGTTACCACCATAGCCTTCGCCTTGCCCCCAATCTTCTTGGATGTAATCTCCCGGAAATGCTCCACCATCACCTCAGTTTTCTGGGCGAGATTGTGCGGATGCAACGAGACAAAGCGAGCAACAGCTCTGACGGCCTTGCGTTTGTCGAACTCAGGATCCTCTTCAATGGCTTTTGCAATACGGTAGTATGTCTCGTAGGTGGTATAGTTTTTCAAGACATCAAGGATGAAGCCCTCATCAATGGCCTGGCGCATGGAATATAAGTGAAAAGGCCGTGGTTTCCCATCCGGGTCCCTGTTGCCGAAGACTTCGAGTGTTTTGGCCTTAGGCGTTGCAGTAAAGCCGAAGAAACTTAAATTTGGCTGTGGTCCACGGGCTTCAACAACTTTTCTTATTTCATCTTCTTCATCTTCAAATTCCTGTCCGTCTTCAAGGGCAGCCTCTTCAAGATTTTTAACCGAAAGCACCTCTTTCATCTTGCGCGTTGATTCACCGCTTTGTGAGCTGTGCGCTTCATCTACGATGATGGCATATCTACGATTTGGTAGGTCGCCCACTTTTTCAATGACAAAGGGAAATTTCTGTAAAGTGGTGATGATAATATTCTTACCTGTGCCCAATGCATAGGCCAATTGGTTGCTGTCCTTATCGATTTTTTGTACAACCCCCTACTTGTGTTCGAACTGGTAAATCGTATTCTGTAACTGCTGATCCAACACAAGCCGGTCAGTAACAACGATCACACTTTCAAAGACCCGCTCATCTCTGGCGTTGTGTAGACTCGATAATCGATACGCCAGCCAGGCAATGGAATTGCTCTTGCCTGATCCTGCTGAATGCTGAATCAGGTAGTGATGTCCAGCACCGTCTTCTTTGGCATGACCTGACAATTTCCGAACTGAGTCCAGTTGGTGGTAACGGGGGAAAATCATGGTTTCCTTTTTTGTATTTCTGACCAGTCGTCTTATCTTCTATATCTTCTATCTGCAGATGCAGAAATCGTCCAATGATGTCCATCCAGGAGTCTTTAGCCCAGACGTTTTCCCACAAATATGCGGTCTTGTAGCCATTCGGGTTGGGCGGATTTCCTGCGCCATTATCATAGCCGAGATTAAAAGGCAGATACTTTGTTCTCTTGCCGTCAATCCTTGTGGTCATATAGACTTCATCGGTATCCACGGCAAAATGGACCAGAGCCCGCTTTTTAAACTGGAACAAAAGTTCCCGTGGATCACGGTCCTCGATGTACTGTCTTCTGGCATTCTGAACGGTTTGGCCTGTAAAAAGATTTTTCAATTCCACGGTACACACCGGCAAACCATTCAGCCCTAAAACCAGATCAACGGAATGTTCACTTTTCGTACTGTAATGCACCTGACGGGTGATAGTCAGTCGGTTTTTATCATATAGAGCTTTTGTTTCCGGATTGAGTTTTGTTTCCGGTTTAAAATAGGCCATGTCAAATCGCACGCCGTAGTCAACGATGCCATTCCGCAGCACGTCCAGTGTGCCCCGCAAATCAAGCTCTTTGAACAGGCGTTGGATAACGCGGTTTTCTATATCTGCTCCGTGGATGGCTTGCAGCTTTTCCCATTGCTTAAACTGGGTTTCTTTCAGAAAAGCAATAACTTGTTTCTTATCAAGGGCCAGTTCCTGGCTGAAATCAGAAGGAGTGGTTTCCATGTACCCACCCTGGTCAACCAGAGATTGAATAATAGCCGATTCAAAGGTAGATTCGTTATAAATAGAAATTAACACCTTTATCTTCCCTGTCCCCGTCCTGCCTAAAAATCAATATTTCGCGAACGTTCCTGTCCCATTCCGGCCTTGCGGGTTTTCCCTGTTTATATTTGTGTCGCATATAATTCATATTATGCAACACAACACTGGTTTTGTGGCGCCTGTGCAACTCAAGCATTTTCTTCTACAATATTAATAAGTTCATGAAACATTACAATCGCTGCCTGTCGTCCGCTCGCGGGCCGGATATCCCGTATGAACCCATTTTTCTTGAGATCCTTCAAAATCCTTAGGGCACTGTCTCTTGGGACCTTTGAGCGGGAAATGAAGTCACCGCTATGAAAGATTGGATGGTCAAAGAGTGCGTCAATTGCCTGTATCACATACTGGGACCGGACAACCTCGGGAATCTTCTGCTTCATTCGTTCATAGAGATCAAGGATTTTCCTGGTTTTTCCCGTGTTGGCCACTGCTTGCTCCATGAGGCCCTTCAGAAAAAATGTTATCCACCCGTTCCAGTCGTTTTCGAGAGACAGGGCTTGCAGCCGAGCATAATAGACCTCGTGGTACTTTTCGAGATACTCGCTCATGTAGAACATCGGGCTGGATAGTATGCCTTTCTCGAAAAGAAAAAGAGGGATGAGCATTCTACCAAGACGGCCGTTACCATCGAGAAATGGATGGATTAACTCAAATTGGGCCTTAGCAACGGCCAATTGAACAAGGCGGTCCTTTTCGTCAATGTGCAGATATTTCTCCCAGGCGCTCATGGATGGTTCTACATCTTCCCAGACAGGAGGTATGAAAGATGCCTTTTCAATAGGATCACCCGGGCGGCCGATATAGTTCTGAGTCCTCCTGAACTCACCCCGCGCTTTATCACGACCCCGGACGCTGTCCAGAAGAATGGAGTGAAGTTCCTTCATTAGATTTAAGCAGCACGGCCTTGTCTTCAGAGAGTCCACGGCATGGTTCATTGCCTTACGGTAGTTTATGATTTCCGAAATATCCGCAAGGCGAGATGTCTCCATGGGCTCCCGGGAATCGGCTTCATATCTCATTACCTCTTCCATATTGGCCTGGGTTCCCTCTATTCTGGACGAAAGCACAGCCTCACGGGTAGTCAGTGGGGAGAGCAGGACCGAAGGGTTGACGATGCTTTGCAGCATACCGTCGTAACGAGCCAATGCAGCGTTAGCCTGCCCTATGAGGGTAACATGCGCTGCCCAGTCGATGCAGTCCAGAGGCAGATTCTTCGGTTTGTAAGGCTCCATTAGCCTGCCTCCTTAGTCATGGCCTGGTCCTTCTTGTCTACGAACATCTATTTTGCCTGTTACAGCTTCACTGATCAATGCAGTGCGGTATTCCTGCAAAAGTTCGATTTCTTTATTTATTTTGCTGGTGGTCTCTCTAATCCTCAATAATTGGTTGTTAATATATTCAAGAACATCTCGTTGTTCTCTTAAATCATTTGGGACTGGTATAACAATTTCCTTGAGATCAGTGCCATAGATTACATCGATGGTTGTTGCATTACTCTCAAGCAAAACAGCACTTAAGAAAAGTGAAGAATTGTTGATATAGTTTGTGATCCAATCTTTTAATACTATCCCCTCGTCAACCTGAATTCTAATCAGACAAGGATGCAAAACCCCATCACGTTTTTTAGAGGGGAAAATTGCACATTTCCCAATGGTGCCTCTGGTCGTGATTAGTATATCGCTTGGAAATATTTCAAACTCCTTTAATTCCCTAAACTTTTGGTCATCGATGAAATCGTCCCCAAGATCAAAATCGTCGTCCAGAACATTTCTTTGGTTATAAACCTTATATCTGCCATTCAATACAAAATCAGTCGTTTTCAACTGGCTGCCAAAAGGTCCTGTCTTTAACGCAGTTCTTTTTCTGAGCAGGACGTGTTTTATCTTTTTCATATGCCAATGTGCCGGAATCTCTCCCAGCGATGGGATACCACTGTCTTTCATTGGCGAATTGGGATCTAATCCTTTAGTCACTGCCTGGTTGATGATGGCAGTCTTTTCTTCATCGAGCAGGTCAATCAGTTTTTGCTTTTTTGCAATCAAGTCGTCAATCTGTCCGGTTTTGTTGTCGAGGTAGTCAGCGATAGTAGTCTGTTCATTGTTAGACGGCAAGCAAACCAAGAAGCTTTTTAATGCATCAGTAGATAACTCTTTAAATGTAGATCCCGATCCCAACGATTCCAGTACGCCTTTGGAAACCAGTAATTGATAAAATAAGTAACTGTGATTAGCTTTCAACAAATGAATTGCTTTGCACCCTTGATTCGTGCAAATGTAATCTCCCGCCATAGCAACATTGCCAATCGGTGCTCTTGTGGTTAGTATGATCGAACTCGGTTCAACAAGCGTGGTCCCACAAGAATCGAAACCTTCTTTGGTGATTTTCTTTCCAGTATCCGAAATCAAATAATTCTTGGCATTGCTAACGTCTACAGGCGTAGCCCATTTAATCTCACCATTCCAATATTCCACAACACCAGTATTTGGCGTTGAGCCATTTTCTATTTTTGACAAGTACTTAAGCCTATAGTGAACGACATAAATAAGTTGACATTCACCATGTGTCATTGCGAACGAAGTGAAGCAATCTCAAGGGATTGCCACGTCGCTTCGCTCCTCGCAATGACTACTTTTCAGGGTCGTTCACTATAATTATCTTCCAGTGCTCAGGTATCTCTCCGATCCACTCAATTCCTGACGGTTTATATCGCTCATATCTTTTCATTTTTCAATCACCGTCTTTATCATGCCTTCTGTTTCGTGCTCTAAGGCCAGTATGTCCTTCCGGATCTCTTCGAGAGAACGGAGCGGTTTGAACTCATAAAAGTATTTTGTAAAGTTGATTTCGTAACCAACTTTGGTTTTGCTGTCGTCAATCCACGCTTCCGGAGCGTGCGGTTTTACTTCCCGTTCAAAGTATTCCTTTATGGTCTGCTTCACTAATTTGCCGTTTTGTTCACGGAGGAAAGGAATGTTCTCGTAATCACGCAGGTTACTGTCCGGTTTTGGGTTGCCGTTTTTATCGGTTTCGATCTTTCCATTTGCATCTTTCAATGGCTGTTCCACCGTCACCCGCCAGTAAGCAAAATACTTGTTCGGAAAAATCTTGCAGAAGGGGCCTTCACGAAAATCACCGTAAATCTTAGTGATAAACCCAATCTGGTCCGGTTTGCCGTTTTTCCCGTCTCCTATTTCCTTGCGTTTATTGCCGAGGCTGCGGGCCATTTTTAACCAGAAACGGCTATGACGGCCCTCATCTTCATCTTTCTGGCCTGTGGCGTTAATGAGTTGTATTTTCCCTTTTCTCTCAGGGCTCTTCCGGTTGGTGACAATCAAGATATACGTGGCGATGCCGGTGTTATAGAACAGTTGATCCGGCAGGGCGACAATCGCCTCCAGCATATCATTTTCAATGATCCATTTGCGGATTTCGCTTTCTCCGCTTCCCGCCCCTCCGGTAAACAGTGGCGATCCGTTAAAGATGATACCGATACGGGAGCCGCCGTCAGACGGTTTCATCTTAGAGATCATATGCTGTAAGAAAAGGAATGATCCGTCGTTAATGCGCGGCAGACCGGCGCCGAAACGTCCGGCAAAACCTTTCTTTTCATACTCCGTTTTGATAATCTTTTCAGCCTTTCGCCATTCCACTCCGAAGGGAGGGTTGCTGAGCATGTAATCAAATTTTTCATATTCCAAACCATCCACCGTAAAGGTATTGCCGAATTTAATATTGGCCGGGTTCTGTCCCTTAATCAGCATATCTGATTTGCAGATGGCATAGGATTCGGGGTTGATTTCCTGTCCGAAAACCTCCAGCCGAGCGTCGGGATTCAATTCTTGGAGGTACTCTTCAGCTATTGACAACATACCGCCTGTGCCACAAGCAAGATCGTAAAGGGTTTTAACAATTCCTTTCTTCGTTAAGATTTCACGATCATTCAAGAAGAGCAGGTTGACCATGAGGCGAATCACTTCCCGTGGAGTGAAATGTTCTCCGGCGGTTTCATTTGATAATTCAGCAAACCTGCGTATAAGTTCTTCAAAGACATAGCCCATTTCAATGGAAGTCATATTGGATAGGTCAACCTCTTCTAATCGCTTGACCACAAGATAAAGCAGGTTTGTTTTCGGGTCGTCCATTCGTGAAATGTGATCGTCAAAATTAAAATACTCTATGATTTCTCTGGCGCTGGAGGAAAACCCATTGATAAAATTGCGGAGATTGGCGGCAATATTGTTTGGGTCCGCTATCAGTTTCTTGAAGTTAAACTGACTGCGGTTATGGAAATTGAAACCAGCAATTTTGTTGAGGGTTGCATCAATCGCTGCCTGAGACATCTTTTCAACTTTTGGTAAAAAGTTTAGTACTTTTTGCTTTGTTGGCTCCAAAACGCAGTCCAGACGCCGAAGGATCGTCATGGGAAGAATAACCTTCCCATAATCCGCCTGCTTATAGTCACCGCGCAATAAATCAGCAACCGCCCAAATTAAATTGGCTTTTTCTTTGAAATCGATCATATTTTTTCCTAATCTGTTGCATAATTGGTAACATAGGGTCTACACTATCACTTTTCCCCCTCACCTTTTAATTGTTCCGGACTTCTCTCCTCCAGCCACAATTTACAGACGTTTTTCCAACCTATCCTGCGCCATTTTTTAAATACCGCCTTCAACTCGTTCAAGTCCTTCGCTTCCAGAAGATCTTTCTGGGCAGCTTTTAAATCTTCAAGAGATGCAATCGCTGGCATGTTTACCTCCGGTGCTGACCGCTAAGGCTCAAGGGGCACTTCGTTTGAGGACCGTTTCACTTGAGGAACGATACACCATAGAATATAGCTCAAATTCTTGATCGTAAGGCGTAAAGCGCAAGTCACGCTGCTTTAAACTGTCAAAAGGCAAACAATAGATCAAATTTAGCTTTTATCTCCAGACTCTCCCACACGAAACCCGATGGGGCGGCGTTTGGGTGCTGGTGGTCTCATGAGTTGCCTGATAGCAATCACCAAGGATTGTATCGATTCATCATGGTTTTGTAGTTTTCGCTCCAACTCTGCAAGTTTGTGAGCCAGATCCTTATGCGCTGCTAGCATTTCACGAAGTTTTACAAAGGCCCGAACAACAAAAACGCTCATCCTTACCGCCTGGGGGCTTTTCAGTACATTGGCTGCCATGATCGCCCCATGCTCAGTGAATGCATATGGTAGATATTTGATAGTCTTGCCACGCTTCAAGATCGCAAATTGCGATCTTGAACGAACCCAAACATCTGCCTCTTCTTTTGTAAGCTGAAACATAAAGTCTTCAGGGAACCTATCTGGGTTGCGTTTAACCTACTCATTAAGACGACGCGTTTCCACCCCATAAATTTCTGCTAAATCACGATCAATAATAACTTTCTGATTTCGTATCGTGATAATCAGCGACCCTACATCTTTTATTATTAAAACCTTCTCTTTATCGATTCGTCCAACTGGCATATTCCCACCCCGCCTCAGAGAGGTTCTTGACTACCTTCACTCTTGTTCATTGATTAAATATTTTGATTTAGGTATGAGTTTATCAGATTGGGGAAAAAAATCAACAGAATTGAATAATGGTTTATGTTTTAAGGGACCCTCTAATAATTCCCATTTCGTTACTCCCGCCCCGTATCAAGTACGGGGTAAATTTCGGCGGGAGTCCAGTTATGTCAAGAGATTATGGATTCCTGCTTTCGCAGGAATGACATTTTTAGAGGTAGCCTTAATCATTCTCGCCACAAAAAAACCATCCATCTCATCTCTCGGGGGAAAGGTTTTAAAATATCTGTTGTGGATAAATGGGTGGAATTTTTCCGGAAGGACTTTATCCATCCAATCCAATTGGAATTCTGGATGCTCATCTAAAAATTTCTCCACCACATCCTCATTCTCTTCATGAAAAATTGTACAGGTGCTGTAAATTAAGACGCCCCCCTCTTTTACATAAACCGAGAGATTTTTCAATATCGAAAACTGAAGCTCACTCAATCTTTTGATATCCCTCTCCCCTCTTCTCCACTTCAAATCCGGGTTCTTACGGAGCGTTCCAAACCCCGAACACGGGACATCTGCCAGGATTCGATCGAACCTCAATTCATGTGGAATAGGAAGAGAACTGGCTGCATCTCCCCTGATCGTCTTGATAATCTTTATCCACAATCTTTGACACACCTCCTCAATTAAATCTATTTTCCCCTGGCTGAGGTCCAGAGCATAAATTTCTCCCTTATTCTTCATTTTTTGGGCCATATGGGTGGTTTTCCCACCCGGAGCAGCACAAGCATCGAGGATTCGTTCTCCTGGCTTCGGATCCAAAATTGAGGTGACCAATTGAGAGGCTTCATCCTGTATGATATAAAGGCCTTCTTTAATGAATGGAAGCTCTGAAGTGGGTGGAGGATCTTGTAGCACAATCCCCTCTTCTGAATAAGTGGTCGGAAATGGTCTTAACTCTTTTTCCTCTAACTTTTTGATGAGGTCCTTCCGATTTATCTTTAAGGTGTTGATTCGAAGCGTCAGGGAGGAAATTTGATTGTTGAAGGCGCAGATCTTGATGGCATCCTCGACCCCTACCTCCTTTACCCATCTCTGAACTAACCAGTAGGGATGGGATTGGGCCACAGAGATATGGAGGGCTGGATCTTCACCAATCTCTGGATAACGGATCCCATCTTTTTGCCGGATGGAGGAACGAAGCACGGCGTTGACAAAACCTGCTCCTCCTTTCCCCCGGATACGCTTCGCCAATTCGACAGACTCGTTCACGGCTGCCGAAGATGGAGTCCTTGATAAAAAGAGGATTTGATAGAGTCCGAGGCGGAGGATATTGAGGGTTCCTGATTCGATTTTTTCAAAAGGGATTTTCGAAAATTGGCGGATCACCCAATCGAGTCTTCCTCTCCAACGAATAACCCCATAAGTCAATTCTGTAAGGAAAGAGCGATCGAGCAAGGTAAGATATCGGTAGCGTTTAAATGAATCGGTGAGAAGACGATCAGGGTGAAGGTCTGCCTCTTCAACCCGATCCAGGATATCGAGGCAGATTGCCCTTGGAGATTTTTTCCTCAAAACCTTCCTGTCCTCGCCATCTCTTCGAGTCTGGCGATACGTTCTTCAATCGGTGGATGGGTGCTGAAGAGAGAAAGAACCCCTCCCCCTCTTAATGGATTGACAATGAACATATGGGCGGTGGAAGGATTGGCCTCCATGGGAATCCTCTGGGCAGCCACTTCTAACTTTCCCAGTGCCCTCGCTAATGAAAGAGGATGACTGAGATGGGCTCCGCCCTCATCAGCCAAATATTCCCTGGAGCGAGAAATTGCCATCTGAATCAGCATGGCTGCAATGGAAGCAACGATCGTAAAGACAAGTGTGAAAAGGAAATTACCCCCACCCCCTTCTTCATCATCAGACCGGCCTACGCCGAAGATCGCTCCCCACTGAGCCACGCGGGCAAGCATGCTGATCGCACCAGCCATCGTAGCGGCAATCGTACTGATGAGGATATCCCGGTGCTGAATATGGGAGAGTTCATGACCGATGACTCCCATCAGTTCTTCTTTTGATAAAATTCTCAGAATGCCCGATGTCACGGCAACGGCGGCATGTTCCGGATTCCTACCGGTGGCAAAGGCATTGGGGGTGTCGTTGTCCATAATATAGACCTTTGGCATTGGAAGGCTGGCCTTATTCACCAGTTCTCCAACAATCTGATAAAGTTCAGGGGCTTCACCTTGTGTAACTTGTTTTGCTCCATACATCCGGAGGACAATCTTGTCACTAAACCAGTAAGTGACAAAATTGATGAGAGCGGCAAAGACAAAGAAATAAATTGCTCCATTCCTCCCGCCGATTACTGACCCCACGACGATTAAGAGACCTGTCAACACCAACATCAAAAGAAATGTCTTAAATTGATTCATTTAAGGTCCCCTCTCCTTTTTACCCCGTTAGAAAGCCCCGCTGCTTGCCCCATTAGAAATTTTCCATTATTACCAAGGAGTTCCCTTTAGCAACCTATTTCTAACGGGGCTTACCTAAAAAATATAATTGTTAACCAACCCTTTGTCAAATCACTAATCCATCCCCCCCACCACCCCTTTGGCAAACTGATCCTTACCCATAAATGGGGGGCTGGACACAAGGGGCAAAGGTTGCCATACTGATAATATTGATATCAATTTGAAATTATTATCATTTTTCAGGTATGTCATTCCTGCGGAAGCAGGAATCCAGGGGATTTATATGGTTCCCTGCTTTTGCAGGGACAAGTCTGGATTCCCGTTTTCACGGGAATGACACACAAATATGTTATGTTGGACCCTCAATTGAACCAATTATACTCCATCTCCCTGTGTCCAGCCGCTGACTTATGGGACACGATCAGTTTAATAAAGGGGGGGGAGGGGGGATCTATGTATTGATCGTCTGCAATGGGCACTTATGTTATGGATCATTGCCGAGGAAGTCTAAAATGGCATCCCTTACCTTCTGAATATCCACCTTGGTATTGATGCAGGGACCGTTCGGCCTTTCATTCAGAATTCCGATCACCGGAATCGGATAACTGTCTTGGATACCACTGGTCAGATCGAGTTCACAGGCGACAGCCACAATGGCCTCCGGCCTGTTATCCACAATAATTCTCCTTGCCAACGTTCCTCCCGTCGCTACCGCAATCTTCACCTGATATTGATCGGAGAGCTCATTCAAATCTTTAATTTCACACTTCCCGCAACCTTTGCAGTTTTTCACATTCCCTGTGATCTTGATCTCGCAATCAAAATCCTGAATGCAATGGGGAAGGAGAATCAACAACTTATTTGGCCGGGTCCTGTGATGGTTGGATCGGACGAGATGATTATTCAACTCGATGAAGGATTGCCGAACCTTTTCTTTTGACACCCCTACTAATCGTCCCATTAAGATCATAAAGGGAAAAAGCACCTTTGCCACGATTCCTCTCAGTTTATGGGAGAGAAAGATATCCTTCCCTATAAAGATGGTAAAGACAAGAAGGAGCCCTCCTGAAAACATGAGGAACACTAAAACCGCAAGGACGATGGTGAAGAAGAGAGGGAGGGAGGGGTGGATGTTCTTCAACCCCACTATCGGGACATACCAGAGCAGAAAGATGAGAAAGAAGAGGATCAAACAGGTAAAGACCAAAAGTCCGATGAAAATTCTCTTCTTGGGTTTAATTTCCAAAAGCCCCTCCCACTTTATTGCGGAATGCGGCCTCCGGCTCAGAGAGCCCTCCGGCTCGGAGAGATTGCAGAATGCGGAACGAAAAAATAAAATAATATTCCGAAATCCGAAATTTATTAATAAAAGACAGTTCCCATGGGGATGGGGTGTCCGGAAAGAAATTCCCGGATGGTCATTCTCCTTCTCCCCTCTAATTGAACTTCTCTGATGAGGAAGGAATCCTTCCCTGTCCCCACTTCTATGAAATCCGATCCCACCCAGACCACTGCTCCTGCCTTTCCTATAGGCGCCTTTTCCCTTATTTCTCCTTTATAAATTTTTAACAACTGGTCGCCCAATTTTGTAAAGGCGCCAGGCCATGGGTTGAAGGCGCGGATTTGACGATCGATCTCCATAGCCTCTTTCTTCCAATCAATGTGCCCATCCTCTTTTTTAAGAGGAGGGGCATAGGTTGCTTTTGAATGGTCCTGTGGGATGGGCTGAATATTTCCCCCCTTCATTTTCTCCACAGTCTCTAATAACAATTGAGCTCCTGAAGAAGCCAACCGATCATGAAGCGCCTCACACGTCTCATCATCGCCAATTGGAACCTCAGCCTGTAAAAGGATGTCTCCTGTATCCATACCTTCATCCATGACCATTGTCGTTACTCCCGTCACTTTCTCCCCATTCAGGATCGCCCAGGCGATTGGAGCGGCTCCCCGATATTTTGGAAGTAATGAGGCATGGACATTGACAGCCCCATATTTTGGAATTTTTAAAATGGATTTCGGCAAAATCTGACCAAAGGCGACCACGACAATGAGATCTGGTTGAAGACTTCTCACCGCCTCCTGAAAAGCTTCTTCCTTCACTCTCTCTGGCTGAAGAGGAATGAGGTTATGCTGAAGCACGAGTTCCTTGACAGGAGAAATAACAACTTTTCTCCCTCTCCCCTTTTCCCTGTCTGGTTGAGTAACAACGGCGATTACTTCATCGGGTCCCTCAAAAAGGGTTCGCAGGGTCGGGAGAGCAAAGGATGGTGTCCCAAAAAAAATGATCCGCCAAGGCGGTACGCTCAAAGTTTCTCTTCCTTACGCTTTTCTTTCTTTAACTTATTTCGGTAAATCTCTCTTTTCAGGCGACTCACCCTGTCCAAGATAAGAATACCATTAGTGTGATCAATTTCATGCTGGAGCGCAATGGCCAAAATTCCTTCGCCCTTGATCTCCATTTCCATTCCTTCGGGAGACAAACCCCTCACACAGACCTTCTCTTTCCTTTTCACCTTTTCCAAGCAATCGGGTACACTCAAACATCCTTCCTCATGGTCGATCTCCCCTTCTTCAGCTATGATTTCAGGGTTGATCACGGCGAAGAAGCTGTGTTGGGGATCCATTGGACTGACATCGAGAACGATCACCCTTCGAGAAACTCCGATCTGGCAAGCAGCCAATCCGATTCCACTTGCTTCATACATGGTTTCTCTCATGTCCTGAATCAATTTTTTCACCTCCTCATCAATCCGGCTCACTGCTTCAGACCGTTTCTTCAAAATGGGATGAGGATATTTAAGAATTCCCAAACCCGCCATCTCTCTACCTCCGGCGCTTTTTCTTCATATAGAATAACATAAAAATTGAGGCAATGGCTAACAAGATTCCTACCCCTTGTGAGGTGGAAAGAAGACCTCCGAATAAGAATCCCCTCGGGTCACCTCTAAGGAATTCAATGAAAAAACGTGTGATCGAATAGAGGAAGAGAAGGAGCCAAAAGATTTGACCATCGAAAGTCTTTCTCTTCTCCATCCAATTTAAAAAGAAGAAGATGGCTAAGCCATTGGCGGCATCGTAGAGTTGGGTGGGATGAAGCGAAACATTTAACCGCGCCAATGAGTCCGGATTTTTAAAGACGACCGCCCACGGCAGGGAGGTCTCATTTCCATAACAGCATCCGGCCAAAAAGCAGCCTATCCTGCCAAAAGAGAGGCCCAAAGCGATAAGAGGGGAAATCAGGTCAGCCAATTTCCAGATAGGCAATCGGCGCCGCCTTAAATACCAGAAGGCAACAATGACCGCAAGGATAAGTCCGCCATAAAAGACCAATCCTCCCTCCCATATTTTAAATATCCTCAGAGGATGTTGGCGATAAACATCGAAATTGATCAAAACAAACAGGATTCTCGATCCCAGGAAGGCTGAAAAGACAGTGTAGAAGAAGAGTTCTACTATTTCCTCAAAAGAAATCCTTATATTTGATACGTTCGACGGCGCCAAACCCCGATTTTTAAATCGGGATAAAAAGCGCCGCTCAGTATCAACCCTGAGCATACCCCGGGCTTCAGACCGGGGAGTCGAATGGGTTGATTTTCGAATTTTGAGAGCGGCGAGAACAACTGCCATGACAAAACCCAGGGCGATGAAGAACCCGTAAGCGTAAATTTTGAAGCTATTGAATTGAAACAGGATGGGGTACATATTAAAGAATGATGAGTTATGAGTTATGAGTTATGAGTTATGAGTTATGAGTTCAGAGTTGAGAGTTATGAG
>Ga0315280_10005228_pt1 | contig 18637 bp, 13 predicted proteins | sample YL17G06_40_MG_FD_203697 | JGI IMG/M metagenome (GOLD analysis project Ga0315280, IMG submission 203697) | Sediment microbial communities from Yellowstone Lake, YNP, Wyoming, USA - YL17G06_40 | ecosystem: Environmental > Aquatic > Freshwater > Lake > Sediment | place: USA: Wyoming | collected... | reverse complement strand
AAGCTGCAGCCTACGAAGGCGACTATCTAGCATCTGATCCAACCTGTCCGATCTACGACGTAGACAGCTAGCCTCAATCGTCCGAGTGTGTCTTCGATTCTCTTAGGAATGTCATTGGCGGTGTGAGATTCTATTCAGGCGTGTTTCGCAAGATACAACGCCGTTTCTGATCACGTAGAGCGGCTCAGAATGATACACGAAGGCTTCTCTGAGATCTGTGGCGTTCAGTACAACAAGATCGGCGGGGTTTCCCACCTGTAGTCCATATCCATGGATTCTCATTATCTTGGCAGGGTTCACTGTTATCATGTCATAGAGCAATTCCCGATCCTGAGGCGTCATCATCCATAATAGATGTGATCCAAGGAACGCAACCTCAAGCATGTTGCATCTTCCGTACGTGTAGTAGGCATCGTACACGTCGTCTTGCCCGAGTGCCACCGTGACTCCAGCATTCAGGAGATCCTTCACTCTAACATGCAAGGGTCCCGTATGAGGATCGGTAACCACTCCGACCCCGGCCTTCCTGAGCAGGGCGCAGAGCTTCCTGTGATACACTTCATTGTACAGTGATGCGGCTCTCGCGTGGCACGCCTCCACCCTCCCCGTCCACCCGTTCCTTATGGCGGAAGTCGCGAGGTATTCCGTGGTCCGTAGTTCGGGATCTCCAGCGTCGTCGGTTAACATAGCAATGTCTGCGTTATGCTTCTTCGCGATTTCAAACGTGATATCAATATGCTTCTTTGAGTCCTCGTCCGTATACTCTATCCACGGGTGCCCCCCAGCGACGTCTGCCCCTAGCTCCATCGACTTGTAGAGAAGTTCCTCCGCGCGGGGTTCTCTGATGATTCCATCTTCCGGAAAGGCTACAACCTGGATGCCAATGCGATCCTTGAATTCGTCTCTTATCTTCAAAAGGGCTTTGATGCCAGTCAACATGGCCTTGGTATCTACGTCAGCGAAGGCCCTGATGTGGCTGACGCCGTAGTACTCGGCATCGATGAGAACCTTCCGAACACGATCCAAGATTTCCGACTCGACATAGTGCTCCTTCACTTTCGACGCTATCTCGACCGCGGTCATCGCGCCACCCATCGAGGATCCTTGGTACTGAAGCAACGCCGACTCTTCTGCCAGAGACCCTGTCATGACCTTGTCCAAGTGGAGGTGAGCGATCACGAAAGTTTCGGTGACCAAGCTTCCTTGAGCGTCGATTTCCTTCGACGAAGCGCTCTTGATCTTTTGGGAGATCTCTACGACTCGACCACCAGATATGGCGATGTCACAGACTCTTCTTGCTCTTAGTCGCGCGTTCCGTACTATGAGATCATGAGCCATGCACGATGGTTACGGGCTGATTGGATTTCAGGTTAACTCATGAGTCGTGGTTCATCGAAGGCAAGCTCCTAGTTGAGGCTGATCGTCCACCACAACCAGAAAAGCAATGGGCCTGGTTACTTGTTCCTCCAATAGCTCGACGCTCTGAGCTGTTCCATTTGAAGAGTCTGATTGAGTTGGAGGTGAACAAACGTGAATAAGATGGCGGTAGTTCTATTCATGATCGGGCTGGTCGTCGGAACGGGCGGCGGTACGCAGTTCAGTCAGGCCAGTTCTTGACAGTTCAATCACAAGTGAGCGACCTAACTGCAAAAACTTCTGCCCTATGTAGCAAACTCTTTTATACACCGGCAGTGCCGCTCAATCTCGCTGATGAAAATTGGTTAAGCCAATCTATCTAGGAGTACTAGTGATTCTCGTTGCTGTCATTTCAGCGGCAGGAGGCTACTTCGCTGGTCAGTCTATGGTTCCTGCAGTTGGGATGGCGACTCAGACAGTCACTGTCACCCAAACAGTAGCCGCCCAGATACCATTGAGACCCGCATTCATCTACATGGGTCCTGTCGGAGACACCGGCTGGACTTGGAACTTTGACCAAGCGCGAATACAGTTGGAGAAAGAATTCGGCCTAACAATACCTTACTCCGAATCCGTTCCCTACGCAGACGGACCACGTGTCGCAACAGAGTACATATCCAAGGGATACAACATAATCATGTTCAATGACGCGATGGAAATCTGGAATCCAGATCTGTCCCTCGTGACAAACAATCCCAACGTCTACTTCCTGCATGCAGCAGGCTACGTCCACAACATGACCAACCTAGTTGCGTTCTACGGAAAAATGTATGAGCCAAGATACTTGAACGGAATCGTGGCTGGCCTAATGACCAAAACCGGCAAGATAGGCTATGTCGCAGCCCACCCCATACCTGAGGTCATAACAGGCCTGAACGCTTTCACTCTGGGAGTTCGATCGGTCAACCCAACAGCTACAGTGCACGTCGCATTCACCCATTCTTGGTACGACCCACCAACTGAAAAAGCAGTTGCACAGAGCCTAATCGCGATTGGGTGTGATATTCTCACCCAGCACGCGGATTCGGCCGCGGTTCAACTTGCTGCGGAAGATGCTGGAATCTATTCTCTTGGCTACCAGTCGGACATGAGCAAATTTGCCCCTCATGCTTACCTAACTGGAGCCATATGGAATTGGTATCCGATTCTTTCGGCAGAATTCCACAAGATTCAAAGTGGGACATTCAAGAACGAGTGGATTTACCCAGGGCTAGAGTCGGGCGTGGTCTCAGTAGGTCCATATAACGCCATAGTTCCTCAATCGGTCAAGGACAAAGTAGCGACGGTTCAGCAGGCTATCTTAGCAGGAACGTTTCAGGTCTTTGCAGGCCCCATCTCTGACAGGGATGGCGTTGTGAGGATACCCGCCGGCCACATACCCACTGACGACGAAATCTGGACCGGCATGCTCTGGGTGGTACCGGGCGTGGTGGGCGACATTCCACCCGCAACCGGGCTCTAAGAATCCAACACTAGAGACCGACATTCAATCTCCTCCTTTTTCTTTTTCTCCACGATAGGCAGAGTACAATCTCTGCCTTATGAGCGCAAAGCGAATAACCGTTCACTTTGGGGGGATTCGTATCTTTTCTAAAGTTCCGGAAGTCTTTTGTCCGGGTAGGGTTTTGCTCTAAGGAATCTTCCCCTCCCTCTCTTCGCTTGGACGCGGCCGTTCTCCTGAACTATTTCTCCTCCAGAAACCGTGATCACTGGATAGCCGTGACAAGTACAGTCCTCATAGATGGAATGGTCAATCTTGCTATGCAGGTTATCGACTGTTAACCGCAACTCCTTGTCAGGGTCGAAAACTACCAAGTCAGCATCGCTGCCAATTGCGATCGCGCCTTTCTGAGGCCATAACCCAAACAAGCGAGCTGTGTTATAGGAGGTCACTTGAACAAGCCTGTTGATCGAGATGACGCCCTTCCTCACTCCCTCGGAGTAGAGGATCGGAATTATCACCTCAGTTCCGGAGACGCCGTTCGGGATCCGGGTGAAATCGTCTCCACCCATCAACTTCTGCTCCGAGGTGAAGCAAGCGTGGTCGCTCCCCACTGTCTTCACGTCCCCGGTTGCCAACCCTTCCCAAATGGCAGCCCTATCACTTCTCTTTTTGATCGAGGGAGACATCACGAAATTGATTCCATTTGGTCTAGAGTACACTTCATCTGTGAATACGAGGTAGTGAGGGCAAGTCTCAGCAAATGCTGCGACCCCCCTCCGCCTAGCGTCTCGCATTGCTTCTATTCCTAGTCTCGAAGAAATGTGGACAGTGTACATGTTCGCCCCCGCGTACTCTGCCAACATGAGAGCTCTCCTGACCGCCTCTCCTTCAACTATTCCAGGTCGCGTATCGGGATGATACTTCGCCTGTTTCTTTCCTTCCCTGAGGAGCACGTTCGAGAAGTACTCTATCAGGTCGTTGTTCTCGCAGTGAAGGCCCACGAGCCCGCCGTTCTTGGCTACTTCCTGCATGATCTGTAAGATTGATCCATCATCTAGGAGAAGCCCTTCCTTTCGATAGGTCATGAAGAGCTTGAAGCTTGGGATGCCATACTCAATGACTTTCTCTATGTCGTCGAAGGTGTTCTCGTTGAGGTCTCTGATGATCATGTGAAGGCCATAGTCTATGAAGACTTTAGGGTCAGCCTTCCGCCTCCAATTCTCCAACGCCTCAAAGAGCGTCTCCCCTTTCTGTTGCACCGCGAAGTCAATGATTGTAGTGATACCCCCGCATGCAGCAGCCGCTGTCCCGGATTCGAAATCATCGGCAGTATATGTTCCCATGAACGGCATTTCGAAGTGGGTATGTGCATCGATTCCGCCGGGCAAGACCAGCTTTCGACTAGCATCTAGAACCCGAGACGCCGGGCCTTTGATGTCTTTAGCGACCTGAGTGATTATGCCTGATTCAATACCGACATCGGCCTGAAAGACTTGGGATTCGGTAACTATCGTTCCGTTCTTGATGAGGAGATCCAAAACGGACTTCAATTCGGCACACAATCCAAAGTTCATTTAAGCATTAATGGCAAAATGCGACTGATATGGCGGGTCACAACGTTCAGCTCACAATTCCTTGCATCCACAGTCCTAATCCGTTTCAAGAGGCACGATCTTCATGGACATTAGCATCAGTCCTTTGTCCGAAAGCTTGAGTACAGGAATCGATGGGTTTCCTAAGAAAGACAACGTCATGAACGGCGACGATAGCCTGCAGCCAAGCTTCTTTGCTGTTGCATTCAATTCGCCTAGATTACGCGCAACAGCTTCAAAACTCCCAGTCGAGGTGAACCCACAAATCGGAAGCGGAAGTTCTGACAGGATTACGCCGTTTTCTACGATGCAGATGCCTCCCTGAAGATCGATCACTCTGTTCAATGAGACCGCTATATCATGATCGTTCGTACCTATCGACGTAAGATGATGAGTGTCCGCCGATACGCTGCTGGCGATGGCACCAGATTTTACGCCGAAACCGGTAACGAAACCCTTTCCGATGTTCGGAGGAGTTCGACCGTACCGTTCAACCACGATGGCTTTGATTAGGTCTCGGGAAACGTCAGGAAGGATCTCTCCGGCCTTCACCTGAAGATTCTGTTTGATCGCTTCACTCGTTATCTGACCTTCGACAAACTTCATCACCCAGACTCTTGCCATTCCGCTTGCTTTCGTTGTGTATCTAAGATCATCGGGGGTGATCCTTCTTCTCACAGAGATTGTTTTGTGGGTCCATTGCGGATATCGTTCCGGCTCAATTGAAACGGTTACTTTGCCGTCTCGCGCGACAACCTCGCCGCTAGCGACAACGAGCCTCGGTGAGAATCGCGATAGGTCGTCAACTAGAAGGATGTCTGCGATCTTTCCGGGCGAGAGGCTTCCTAGTTCTCTATCGGTTCCTATGTGTTCCGCGGCATTGAGAGTGGCCATCTGGATAGCTTTCATCGGGTCCAGTCCTTCTTCAATCGCAGCACGAACCGAGCCATCAACTAAGCCTTCTTCCAATAGGTCAAGTACGTTCTTGTCATCTGTACAAAAGCAACAATGTCTATGATCGAGCTTCTTCTTTGTAATTACGCCTATCACTGATCGAAGGTTCTTCTCGCTTGAGCCTTGTCGAATCACGAGTCTGATTCCTGATCTTAGTCTTTCTGCGCCTTCTTCTACGGTCGCAACTTCATGATCAGAATGAATACCGGCAGCGATGTAGGCGGCCAATTCCTTGCCCATCATCTGTGGAGCATTCCCGTTTGTGATCTTCCCAGAGTGCATGGCCGCTCGAATTTCAGAGTGGACTCCACGGTCCCTGTTTAGAACTCGTTTGAAGTCATTCATCTCCCCAAGTGCAACCACATTGTTCCAACTGAGCATCTGCTTGATCTCCTCGACCCCAAACTCGTATCCGGGGGTCATCAGCTCGTGAAGAGCAAGCGGCACACAAGACGGGGCGTCCAAGAGTATCCTTACAGGGCAGCTCTTGGCTTGGTTTGAAAGAAGCTTCACGCCTTTGATTCCTGCGACGTTTGCAGTCCACGAAGGATCAACGACAACTGTAGTATTGCCGCGTGGCAAAATTACCCTCGAAAATTCCCAAGGCGATACCATTGTGGACTCGATATGGAAATGCGCGTCAATCAGGCCAGGTACAAGATATTTCCCTGTGGCATCTAGGACCTGAGTGGAAATTCCCTTGGTGTGTTCCACGTCGCCCACAATTGCGATCCGTTCTCCTTTGACGGCGATATCCGCCTGATACATTTCCGAAGTGGCAACGTTTACCAGCGTCCCTCCCTCTATCGTCATATCAGCTTTTTCATTGCCCAGCGCCACGCTGACTAGTTCCTCTCGCTTGGTTGCAGTTTCGAAGAAGAACACCATTTGGGGAATTCAACTCCGAGTGGTGAGTGGCCTGCTCAGTAGCCTTCTGAGAAGGTACGTATCATGTCTTCCACACGTCCACCTATCGGGCAGATGACAGGGCAGGTGGTTCCGGTGGCTACATACTCCCGCAGTTTTTGCTTGCAGTCTTCCGCTTTCCCTGCAGCACAGATCATTTTCACAAGATCGTCGTCGACGAGTTCAAGTGCTCTTTGCAGTTTGTCGGGTTTGGCTGGCCAACCTCCGAGAATCTTGTGGATCTCTTCTAGTACATCGGGTTTGATACCACTTGCTTTCATGATGTGAGGTTCTAGGAACAAATACTCTGTAACCACCCGCCGAGCCGCATCCAAGGCTTTGTCCGCGTCTTCATCCATCGAACAAGCAACTAGTTGAGGCCTGTCTAAGTCTTCGAGTTTGCGCCGTGCTTTGAGTGCGCCCTTTGAGAGAGACTCTAGCGCCTGCTTATTGTATTCGGGGGAGACAAGATAGTTCATTAGTACGCCGTCTGCAATCTCGCCAGCTAGCTCCATCATCTTGAATCCTGTTGCGCCAATGTAAACTGGAATTGAGATCGGTTTCTTCAAGAGGCGAACGTTGTGTAATTTGACGAACTCGCCGTCAACGTTGACGGTCTTCAGATCAAAAAGGTCGCGAAGTGCCGTAACGTGTTCGCGCATAGCTTTGAGTGTGTGTCTTCTGTCAATGCCGACCATGGCGGCCATCGGCTGCCAGAGAATACCGATCCCTAACATGCCTCGACCATTCGACAGTTCGTCCAACGTCGCGAATGTATTCGCCAGCGTCATTACGTTCCGGGTCCAAGTATGAAGCACTCCGGTCCCGAGTTTGATGGACTTTGTGACGGCTGCGATGGCTCCAAGAGGAATCAGTGAGTCACGTGTATTTCGGAAAGGGGGATACTCTTCTCCTTGCCACACACAGTCGAATCCGTTCTCTTCCGCCATCCTTGCTAGCTCAATTGAGTGTCTTATTTCATGCTTCTCTATGAGATAGAGGCCAACCCGCTTCCTGTTGTTCATAGAAATGGCTCAATGATCGCTTGCGACCTATTCACTATTTAAAGGAAGACAGCACGACCAAGAATTCGTTCTTAGCTAATTCGAGAGATGTAACTTCTCGCTCGTGAGAATTACAATGTCAGGTGGATTACGTTCGGAAATCACGGTGGATTACTATGGTAAATTGCCACGAGCGTCATAGGTTCATTGCTCAAATCAGGTGTGACCAACCCAAACCTTACGACGCGCTGCCGAGGTGAATCAATAACTTCCAAGTATCCAAAGCCAACCGGAATCCGATTTGTATCAAGGGTTCCCGCGTGGTGTCAGACCTGATTATCATCTAAAACCGATTTATATGTGCTCCGAGCATTACCGAAGTAGTTGTGGACTATTCGATGACCCATGATCAGAGATCTCGGAAAATCTCGATTGTTTCGCATTGCATTCTCAACCAGAACGCGAAACTCGAAGGAATAGCCAGATGGCCTGGCATGATCCGGCCGCTGATGGACGTGATATCCAAGAGCGGTGTAGGCCTCATACAGATGCCATGTCCCGAGATGCTTTACGAAGGAGCAAGGCGCTTCGACAAGAGCGTGGAGCAATACCGGTGCGCTGCTTTTGTCAGACTGTGCGATGAGATCGCGAGCGAGATAGTAGACCAAGTGGAAGATTACATAAGAAACGGCTACAAAGCCAACGTCATTCTCGCAATCGATGGAAGTCCCTCTTGTGGGTACAATCTAACTCAGTCTGCTCCTGGATGGAGAGGTCTCCTAACGGATCAACTTGAAAAAGTAAGATACGTCAAGGGAAAAGGAGTTCTCATGGAGATTCTTGAAAGGAAACTCAAAGAAAGAAGCATCGAAATTCCATTCTTGGGAGTGCCCGAACTTTCTGAACTTGGCTCGATGGAAGCCACCGTCGACAAGCTTCAAGCGTTAGTTGGGTAGAATCACACTGATGGAACCACAAACTCAGCTTCTATCTCAGGACAAAGTCACTAGAAGAAAGTCTCTTATATGCTGCAGAACGTAAAACGCGCACGGGAAGCAAATTGTGATCGCATCGCAACAAGCTGCTACTAGCAGTTTCGCCGTTCAGATGAAGGGTATTACAAAGAGTTTCCCCGGAGTTTTTGCAAATGACCACGTCGACTTCGACGTGAAGCACGGTGAGATTCATGCCTTGCTCGGTGAGAATGGCGCGGGCAAGACGACGCTCATGAACATCCTATATGGATTGTATCAGCCGGATGAAGGAGAAATATACATTGACGGTGAGAAAGTCACCATAAACTCGCCGAAGGATGCAATCAAGCTCGGCATAGGAATGGTTCATCAGCTGTTCAGGCTGATCCCGTCCTTCACTGTTACGGAGAACATCGTCCTTGGGCTGCATTCATCGAAACGACCACGTCTGGATCTTGACGTGGCTGAGAAGAAAATCAATGAGTTATCGAAGAAATATGGGCTGAAGGTTGATCCTAGCGCAAAGGTCTGGCAAATATCCGTGGGTGAGCAGCAACGTGTTGAGATCATAAAGGCTCTTTATCGAGGGGCAAAAGTTCTGATCCTAGACGAGCCCACTTCTGTTCTTACTCCTCAAGAAGTGAAGGAACTGACGATGATTCTCACAAAGATGGCCAAAGACGGTTTGGCTGTGATACCTTTTGTGACTCACAAGCTGCGAGAAGTCATGGCGATAACTGACCGTGTCACAGTCATGCGACGGGGGAAAGTAATAGCTACACTCGAAACGAGGAATACGAACGAGAGGGACCTCGCCTCGAAGATGGTGGGGAGGACCGTTTTCTTGGAAACGGAGAAAGTCGAAGTCACGTCACACCGGCCTGTACTCGAGGTCAATGACCTTCGGGCGATCAATGATAAAGGATTGCCGGCTCTCGATGGTGTCTCATTTTCCATAGCTGAAGGAGAGGTACTTGGAATCGCTGGCGTGGCGGGAAATGGACAAACTGAGTTAGCTGAAGTCATCACCGGATTGCGGAAGGCCACAGGCGGACGAATTCTGATTAATGGAAAAGACATAACGAACATGCCAACGCGTCAAATAATGGAGGCAGGTATCGGTCATGCGCCTGAGAAGCGTACCGAAATGGGTCTCGTCGGTGACTTGAGTGTACGCGAAAATCTCATCCTGACAAACTACAACGATCGGTCGCTCGCAACACGGTACGTTCTGGACCGTGCCTCTATCGACCGACACGTTGACAAATTGATCGCTGAATTCGGGATCATGACTCCCGGCAAGGAGGCGCCGGTTAAACTTCTGTCAGGCGGAAACTTGCAGAGGCTTATTCTCGCTCGGGAGGTAACACGCAAGAACCTGAGTGTGCTCGTAGTAGTGGATCCGACGAGAGGCCTCGATATAGGCGCTACAGAGTTCATTCGGAATTCGCTTGTATCATTGAAGAAGAAAGGTGTGGCCATCCTACTGATTTCTGGGGATCTGGACGAAATCTTCTCACTGAGTGATAGAATCGCCGTGATTTTCAAAGGGAGTATCATGGGTATCTTGGCCGCGAACGAAGCGAAGATCGATGAAATTGGGTTGATGATGGCAGGTGCGGGAGCGCAGAAACAGGAGGTCGCTTGAATGGTCAGGTTCGGATCGTTCGAGATGGAGTTCGTAAAACGTGGGGCAAGCCCTAGATATCTCGCTTACCTCATCCCATTTGTCGCCGTTGTCGTCGCCCTGCTAGCGGGGTCTGTCTTGCTTTTAGTTGAAGGAGTCGATCCACTAAGAGCATACGAGGCTTTGTTCTCCTCAGCCTTCGGGACCCCCTATTCTCTCTCCGAGAGTGTCGTTCAGGCGACACCGCTGATGCTCGCAGCATTAGGCACTCTTATCACATTCAAAGCCGGATTTTGGAACATCGGTGCAGAGGGGCAACTTCAGATGGGCGCCCTCGCTGCAACTTGGGCCACGTTTGTGTTTGCAGGTTATCCGCCCATCGTTATGATCCCTTGTATTATGCTGTTTAGCTTCTTGGGGGGAGGAGCATGGGGTATGATACCGGCAATTTTCAAAGTCAAGCTTGGAGCGGATGAAATGCTTACAACAATGATGATGAACTATGTTGCCATCTTGGCCGTAGTCTATTTCGTGTATGGGCCTTGGAGAGATCCGTCCGCCTATGGGAACCCTCGCAGCCCATTGCTTCCACTGTCCTCAAGACTACCGGTAATACCGGGAACCCGCATACACCTGACAGTGTTCGTGGGTCTTGCAATAGCGGTTCTACTCTATGTATTTTTGAATAGGACAAAACTTGGCCTTGAGATCAGAGTCATTGGAGCAAACAGAGAAGCCGCTAGGTACGCGGGAATCAACGTATTCAAGAACATACTCATTGTCACATTGATCGGCGGCGGCATAGCTGGACTTGCAGGCATGGGTCAGGTGGCTGGCATTTTCTTCAGTCTTCCCAAGAGTGTGTCACCTGGATACGGATACACCGCGATCGTGGTTGCTTGGCTCGCGAGACTAAACCCGTTGACTATCCCAGTGTCTGCATTTCTGTTTGGGGGCCTGTTAAACGGGGGATATGGCATACAGATGGCATTCGCCGTGCCTATTGCTCTCGTTAACGCCATTCAAGCATTAGTTCTCTTCTTCATTCTCGCGCTTAGCATATTCTATGAATACAGAGTAGTCTTTCGGTGGAGAAGCTAATGGTGCAAAACATTGTTGTAGGATTTCTATCCACCTCCATAGCCGTGGGCACATCGCTTCTTCTCGGAGCGATCGGGGAGACCTTTGCCGAGCGGTCGGGAGTAATGAACTTAGGTGTCGAGGGAATGATGATCATGGGTGCATTTACCGGTTTCCTAACATTAGTCGTTACCAAAGATCCGTGGATAGCAACATTGGTGGCGACCCTAGTCGGTGGACTAGTGAGTCTGATACATTCGTTCCTATCAGTGACATTGCGCGCCAATCAGATACTTAGCGGTTTGGCGATAACTATGTTTGGCACCGGCCTAAGTGGTTTCTTGGGTAGGCCATTGCTCGGTGCAAGCGCACAAGGAATGCCTGCGATACCGGTCCCTATCTTAAGTGAAATTCCGTATGTCGGGCCGATTCTCTTTAATCACGATCCAATAACCTACATTTCATATATCCTAGTTCCAGTGGCTTGGCTGATACTCTTCAAGACTGAATTTGGTTTAACCATAAGGTCGGTCGGCGAGGATCCTGCAGTAGCAGACTCGGTCGGCATCAATGTCTACCGCACTCGCTACCTGTGCATCTTCATCGGTGGAATGTTGTCGGGGTTGGCAGGAGCCTTTCTCTCCGTAGCCTATGCCCGCATGTGGGTAGAGGGTATGACGGCAGGACGCGGATGGATCGTCATAGTCATCACAATCTTCTCAATGTGGAACCCTATTCGAGCCGTCGCCGGCGCGTATCTGTTTGGAGCAGTCAGCACTCTGGGTTATATGTTCCAGGGATTGGGGGTCGCAGCTCCATCCGAAGTTCTCCTGATGTTGCCCTATATTTTGACAATCGTCGTCCTGTTGGCGGTGTCAAGAGAATCGGTCCGGAAAAGAATCAGCGCACCTAAGAGCCTCTATAAGCCCTATGTGAGAGGGGAAAGATAGTACCGTCATCGTTGTGAATGCATCGAAAATGCAAGCGCCCGATTGGAAATAACGCGGTAGTGCTTCATGAGTCAAGGCTTCGATATACAATACTGTAGCGAATGGTCCTACAGATTCGGTCGGATGCAGTAACACCGAAAGCTTGCGCTCTCTCAATTGAGAAGGCGCTTCCTAACAACATCCATGTCTCCGATAGGACGACTCGATCTCAGTAATAGTTCAAGAAATAGCTCTATCTCTTCGGGGGTGATCTCCTTTGGGGAGGCGCCACTGAGGAAGTGCAGCCGCCAGTCATGCACACAGTTGCAGGATCATTCTCTTCGACCTGAGGGAGCATCGGTCCTACCCATCGTGCGCCCCTCATAGACGGCATCATTCTCCAGTGTTGGGCTCCCTCCTGGAATCAAGTATCTCTCTTGGTTTCACAAGTCTAGTTTGAGAATACGTGTCTGATTTTGGACCACGTTGTGTACGCGCAAAAGCTCTATCATTCCTGTTCTAATAGGACTTTTCGTGGCGGTTCACTCGAGGAACCTAGCCCAGGTTGGTTATGTCGACCGCAGGTTCTTTCTGTTAGGTTCTTGTCGTCTCGCTCATTGTCCTGCAGAACTAGTTCGGGAAGCCATTAATACTCTCACAGCTTCAATTTCTCTTCGCTTGGCATCAATGAGCATTGGCATCTTTGTTCCGCGAAACGAAGGAGAGCTTCTTCGTTTCCTTAAGCACGAGGGATCGCGATCCACAATAGTCTCTGGAGGGACAGATCTGCTGCCGAGAATAACTCGAAATCAAGAGGAGCCGGGATTGCTTGTCGATATCTCCCGAGTCAAGGAGTTGCGCTACTTGAAAAGAGAGAACGGGCTCGTCCGCGTCGGAGCGCTCACGACGATCGACGATCTTTCAAGAAGTGTTCTTCTCGACTCCAGATATGAAGCGTTAAGAAGACTCGGGTTGATCTTCGGCTCCCCACCGGTTAGGAATCTAGCAACAGTGGGAGGCAACATTTCTGCAGCCTCTTCGTCCGAGGACCTAATCCCAATACTCCTCGTTCTTGAAGCAGATGTGACACTCAAGTCTCTAGCGTCGGAACGTGTCTTGCCCCTAATGGAGTTCATACTGGGCAAGCGAGAGACCTCACGCAAGGACGAAGAAGTTGTATCTGAAGTGTCATTCAAGGAGATGGGCGATAATTCTTGGTGCACATTCGAGAAGATTGGTCGAAGAGAGAGGCTCATAATAGCCCTTGTTTCTCTTGCATGCGCTCTCAGACTTGATCCAAGATCTGACGAAATCCAAGAAGTCAGAATAGCTCTGAACAGAGTCCACGGTAAGGTGCCAGAAAGGGCGAGCAACACCGAGCAGTTACTCGAAGGAAGAATCCTAGACGCAGAACTAGTTCGGCATGCCGCGTCCACTCTTGAAAGCGAACTCAGCTTGACATCTGACTTCAGGGCATCCTCTTCCTACAGAGTTAGGGTTGCAAAGAGCTTCCTTGCGAGCGCTCTAACACATTGCAGGTGCTGTATCAAGACCAGGGGGGTCGGATCAGCTGCGTGATGTGCCGAAGAAGCATCCAATTCGAATCACTGTAAATGGAGTACGGCATTCGATTGAGGTCGAGGCAATTGAAAGACTCATCGATGTGTTACGCAACAGACTCGATTTGAAAGGGACAAAAGAGGGCTGCGGCACAGGAGACTGTGGAGCATGTGTTGTGATCGTCGATGGAAAGACTGTGCCCTCTTGTCTTGTTCATGCCGCAACCCTTGACGGTTCTGAGATAACGACTATTGAGGGAATAGGAACGCCAGATCGTTTGCATCCTCTTCAGGAAGCATTCATTCAGACAGGTGCAGTGCAATGCGGATTCTGCACGCCAGGCATGATCATGTCTGCCAAGAGCCTACTTGACTCCAATTCTACTCCAACTATGGAGCAGATACGCGAAGCATTGGTCGGAAACCTCTGCAGGTGCACAGGATACGGACGAATAGTCGATGCAGTAATGATTGCAGCGGAGAAGATGAGGAGTAAGTGATGAAGACCGGACAGGACTTCTCAACAGTCGGAAGACCGGTCGCGAGAGAAGATGCCCTTGACAAGGTCCTCGGCAGACCGATCTTCACGGCGGATCTTATCCCACAAGATGCCGTCTACGTTGCCTTGGTAAGATCTACTCGGCCTCACGCAAAGATCTTGCGGATCAATGCAGAGCCGGCGTTGAAGATCAAAGGGATGATTCGCTTAATTGGCAAAGATGACATTCCCGGAGTGAACAATATTGGCTGCATTATCCCCGATAAACCGCTCTTCTCAGATGGGATTGTCCGGTGTTTTGGGGATCCGATCTGTGCCATTCTTGCGGAGGATAGAAAGACGGCCGAGGAGGGTGCCCACGCGGTAGAAGTCGAATATGAAGACCTGCCTACGGTATTCTCTCCTCTTGAAGCTATGCGCCCTGACGCGATCAGAATCCACCCAGAGGGGAACGTTGTCAAACACATCAAGATTCGCAAGGGAGACATTGAACGTGGTTTTCGAGATTCTGACGTAATTGTGGAGAACGAGTATCGAACACAGATGCAGGAGCACGCTCCTATCGAACCTGACGTTGCTCTCGCTATGCCACCAGATGATCATGGAATCGTCACAATTGTTGGGCCATGGCAATGCGCCTTTGACGTTCAAGACTCCGTTGCGCTTGTTCTGGGTTTGCCGCCGAACAAGGTAAGGGTTCGACAAGGGCAAGCCGGTGGGGCCTTTGGTTGCCGGAGCGACGAAAATGAGAATGGCCTCTCAGCACTGACCGCTCTCGCATCATCGATTGTGCGTAAACCAGTGGCAATCGTGATGTCCAGAGAAGAATCCACGATATCCCATGCGAAACGACACCCGTTCTTCATGAAGTACAAAACTGGGGCAAAACGCGACGGCGCGTTGATTGCCGAAGAGATTGAAATAGTGTCTGACACAGGCGCATACGTCTCGTGGGGAATTAACGTCCTGAAGAGAGCTACCGTACATTGCACTGGGCCGTATGTGATTCCAAACGTGAAAGCTGACGCCTACTGCGTCTACACAAACAACCCCTATACGAGTGCCTTCAGAGGGTTCGGATGTCCACAAGTCCACTTCGCCGCAGAGTCCCAAATGAACTGCCTCGCGGATTCGCTTTCCATGGACCCGGTCGTTCTCAGGAAGAAGAACCTTCTCCGCCCCAATACTCAGACAAGCACCGGACAGGTTCTAGGAAGATCTGTCGGACTTGACGAGTGTTTGACAAGAGTTGCCGACAGACTCGGGTCGATCGTTCTTCCTCCACTGGAGGAAGGGTTCGGTAGAGGCGTGGGAATCGCGATTGGTTATCACGGCAACAGTCTCGGCCCTGAGGGAGGAGACCGTTGTGGTGCCACGGTTACTATTCGAAGCGATGGACATGTTGACTACATGATCGGACTCATGGAGTACGGAACCGGATCGACGTTCGGGCACGCTCAAATCGTCGCCGAAACCCTTGGCATGACAATTGACCGCGTCCATGTCAAACCTTCAGATACCCTTGTCTTACCCTACAGTGGCCCCACCGTTGCTTCCAGAAGCACCGTGATGGGAGGAAACGCAGCTCTTCTTGTCTCACGGAGATTGAGAGAAAGGATCAGCAGAGAAGCCGCGCAAATCCTGGAATGCTCCCCCGAAGAGTTGGTGTTCGCCGACAACTCGGTGCACTCATTGAGAGACAAGAGCAAGAGCATCAGCATCCAGAAGCTCGCGTCGATCTGCCGTGAAAAAGGCATCAGCCTTTCTCATTCTGAGATCTACAACGCGCCGATAACTGATTGGGACGAAGAGAAAGGTCTGGGATCTCCGTACTTCGACTACACTTTCGGAGCAATAGGTGCTTTGGTCGATGTGAACTTGGGAACAGGCTATCCAAAGGTGCGCAAGATCATCGCAGCCTATGACTGTGGGAAAGTGATCAATCCGCTTTCCGCCACCGGCCAAGTGGAGGGAGCAGTTTCGCAAGGACTAGGATACGCTATCATGGAGGAGATGTGTACAAAAGGCGGAAGTATCGTTAATCCAAATCTGGCGGACTACTTCGTGTGCACGGCGGTTGATTCTCCTGAGGTGGAGACGTTATTCGTTGAGGAGTATCCGTCAGAACACGGGCCGTTCGGAGCCAAATGCATCGCGGAACCGCCACTCGACATAGTAGCCCCAGCTGTAGTTCAGGCGATATGGAGCGCAACCGGTGTAAGAATCAGATATCTTCCGGCCACTGGTGAGAAGATACTCTCGGGGATTGAGGGTAACAAGAGGTCGTAGCCATTCTACGGTTTCATTCTCTCAGTGGAGCATTGTGCTACGAGTTTTCCTTTCCGGATCACGTGTGAGGGTTCAGGCTGACGAGTGAAAGCGTCCAGCATATTGTTCGCGTCAAGAATTACGAGGTTAGCCTCTTTTCCAACGTCCAAACCATAGTCTTCGATACGTAGCATCTTCGCAGGATTGGTCGTTATCATGTCGTAGATCGTCTCTCTGTCTCGATCGGTCATCATCCATAGGAGGTGTGATGCCAAGAATGCGACCTCAAGCATCTTGCACCGTCCATATGGGTAGTATGCATCATTTACATCATCTTGGCCTAATGCGACATTCACGCCGGCGTTCAGTAGGTCTTGCACCCGCACATGCAGTGGGCCGGTCTGTGGGTCCGTGACAACGCCCATACCAGCACGTTTCAGCAATGCAACGAGTTTTCTGTGGTAAACCTCGTTGTATAGTCCCATCGCTCTGGCGTGGCATGCGATGACTCGATCTGTCCATCCTTCCTTGATTGCTCTTACGGCCAGATACTCTGTAGTCCTCAGATCGGGATCTCCCGCGTCGTCGACGAGCATCGCGATGTCCTTGTTGTATTTCTTTGCCAGCACGTATGCGAAATCAACGTGGTGTCTGGCATCATCATCTGTGTACTCGATCCACGGGATTCCCCCAACGACATCGGCCCCGAGGTCCATCGCTTTCCACATGTACTCCTCAGCACCGGGCTCTCTTCTTATGCCGTCTTGGGGGAACGCAACAACCTGGACATCAACCGAACCTCTGAATTCCTCGCGAATCTTCAGCAGGGCTTTTAGACCGGTCAACTTCGCTTTCGTGTCCACATCCGCAAAAGCCCTGATATGGCTAACTCCGTAGAACTTCGCGTCGGTGAGTACTCTGCGGACGCGTTCAATGATCTCACTCTCATTGTAATTCGCCTTTGCTTGGGAGCCAATTTCGATGGCGGTCATCGCACCGCCCATACCCTCTTGGTGATATTGACGTATCGCCTCGTCGCTAACAAACGGGGCAGTGAATACCTTGTCCAAGTGAAGATGGGCTATCACGTGTGTCTCGGTGGTGAGTTTCCGTTTCGCGTCTATCTCCAGCTGTCCCGATCTCTTGATACTCGTACCCAGCTGGGCGATCTTTCCATTTGATACAGCGATATCTGTAATGGCACCAGATCGGAGTCGAGCGTTTCTGATAAGAATATCACACTCCAATCTAGTTCGCCGACTCGGAGATGTCTGATCTCGAATCTATAAAAGCGTTCTCGGGCATTGTGAGGGCAAGCAAAATAAGCCATGGAAGAAAGAACGACGATATGGTGTCGCTATTCGCCGCCGTAGCCAATATGAGAACGCCGGCCGTTGGTTAATGAGCTGTATAGCATTTTATAGCACGGTCCTGCTCTGTTCCGGGCTCCCCGAGGTCTTACTCTCTTGGCTTTCAAATTCGGAGGATATACGGGCAAGTATCTCCGCGTCGACCTAACGACCGGAAGCATCAACGATGTTCCGCTCCCTGAAGAAATAGTTAGAGATTTCCTTGGCGGAAACGGTTTCGGAACGAAGATCCTTTGGGACGAAGTGGGGCCGGATGTCGATCCGCTCGCACCAGAGAATCGTCTGATCTTCGCAACAGGACCGCTAACGGGAACAGTGTTTCCGACCGCGGGAAGACTTGAGGTGATAGCCAAATCACCGCTAACAGGAATATACGGCGACGCCAACTCCGGCGGGCACTTCACCCCTGAAATAAAACGTTCAGGTTACGACATGATTGTTTTCCAAGGCCGATCCGAGAAACCTGTGTATCTTCGGCTAGAGAACAACCATGCGGAACTGCTGGACGCCTCATTCCTGTGGGGAAAAGGCACACATGAGACCGAGATACTCGTCAGAGAAAAGCATGGAGACAACAGCATTCAGGTCGCTTCAATTGGCCAGGCAGGCGAGAACCTGGTCCGATACGCTGCAGTAATGACGCATGGCTGTGCAGCAGCAAGAGCCGGAATCGGTTGCGTGATGGGTTCCAAACACTTGAAGGCGGTTGCGGCCCGCGGCGACCTCAAAGTGCCAATAGCAAAACCTGATGAGTATCTGAAGACATGCTTGGATTCTCAGCGCTCAATTCTGAGCAACCAGTATACTCCTAATTTGACGCGCTTCGGGACTCCGCAGCTTTCTGTCCTGATGAGCGAGGTGGGGAGGTTTCCCACGAAGAACTTCCAAATGGGACATTTCCCGTATGTGGAAGACATAAGCGCCGAAGAGATTGAGAAGAATCATTTCGTCAGAAGGATTGCATGTTTCGCTTGCCCCATCGGTTGCCACCATGTCATCGAAGTCAAGGAAGGAA
>Ga0315280_10005227_pt1 | contig 18642 bp, 19 predicted proteins | sample YL17G06_40_MG_FD_203697 | JGI IMG/M metagenome (GOLD analysis project Ga0315280, IMG submission 203697) | Sediment microbial communities from Yellowstone Lake, YNP, Wyoming, USA - YL17G06_40 | ecosystem: Environmental > Aquatic > Freshwater > Lake > Sediment | place: USA: Wyoming | collected... | reverse complement strand
CGACGCGGCGGCTATTGACCGTTAGGCCACCGTCCTGTATGTCTAGAACAACGTAGCTTGCCCGAGGATCGCGGTCTCTCGGCTGTCCTACGGCACCGGGGTTTATGATAAAGCCATCTTTCTCTTGGAGACACATAGGCACGTGTGTATGCCCCAGCAGTAATACGTCTGCTTCAGCTTTTCTTAGCAGGTCTTTAAAGACGTAGCGAGCGTTTTCAGGAAATACGTACTCGTTCAAAGGGTCGGTTGGGCTTCCATGAACCAGTAAGAAGACCATTCCTTCAATCGTAAATCTTAGGGATAGCGGTAGATTTTTTAGAAAGGATAGGCTTTGGGCCGTCAACATTCTATGGGTCTGAATGATCGCTTTAGCCGCATACGGGTTGAAGTCGAGTGGAAGACCTGTGATGGCTGCTTGATCGTGGTTCCCCATTACTGATTCCACATTCAATCTTTTCGCAAGGGAGATGACATCATTGGGTTTAGCGCCGTATCCTACGAGGTCTCCCAGACACCACACTCGATCAGCATAGCCCATGTGTTTGAGAACAGCCTCAAAGGCAGCCAAGTTTGCGTGAATATCAGCCAAAACCGCTATCTTCATTCACACCACCGTGTTGTTACATCAACGGCTCTTCGTAATATGAATTTTAATCGTCGTTACGTTCGACTGTTTCCGGCTTGTATGTACTTGACGGACACACATCGTTAAGGAAGCATGTTCTGCATCTTGGTTTCCTTGCTATACAGATCGATCTTCCCAGCGATATCAGGAGAAAGTGGATAGGCAGATACTCTTTTTCTGGGAAAAGCGCTTGAAGAGACCGACGTACGGCTTCATAATCAGCGTCTTTGGAAGCCAACCCTAGTCTTTTGGAGACCCTGAAAATATGGGTATCTACTGGGATCGTATGCTTGCCTCCACAGAATAGTAGAAGGATGTCGGCTGTCTTTGGTCCTACGCCGGGCAAACCTAGAAGCTTCTCTCGAGCCTCGTCCAAAGGCGATTTAAATACAGATGATAAATCTCCTTTAAATTGCCCTAGAAGCTGTACTGCAAGTTTTCTTATCAGCCTCGACTTGTTGCGGTAGATGCCAGCAACCTTTATGGCTTTTTCGATATCCTCCTCTTTTGCGTTTGCTAACGCTTCAGGAATTATTGGGAAGGCTTTTGATAGACTTTCAAAGGCTCGATCCGTATTCTTGTCGTTCGTATGCTGCGACAGAACGGTTCTGATCAGCGTTGGGAAAGCGTCTTTGGCTGAAAGCCTAACCTTTGGCCATAAAAGATTCGCTTTGAGACGCGACAGTATCAAAGACGCCTCGTTCCTCTCCATATATAGTACACCATTAACCTTTTTCCTGAGCGCCGCGTTTTAACTTTAATAGTACAAGGTGAAGCGTCATCATGTCTTATCCAAAGTTGCTAACTGAAGAAATAGAGGAGGGCCCTCACCGGTTTACAGCCACTATCTTGAGAGCTGAGAATGCGGCTTTCGTCCTGTTCAACGAGAAGAACCGACTATTGATGGGAACACTTGCCGTCGCTATGCCCCAATTTGGAGGAAGAGGCCCGTGCATCTCTTCTGTGCTTCTAGGAGAGAGGAATGCAACTATCACGAAGATCCTAGCCGAGCGTTTGGCTGCCTTTTTCAATCAGACGGTGCTCGTCTCAACCCATCTGAAAGCAGACGTTGAAAGAGAGGCGGTGCCCATCTTGATGAGACTCCTTCAGAAACTCATTGAACGAATCCAGACATAGAGATGGTTCGGAGACAGCGCTGACTTCCGTCCTTCGCCATAGTTTGCGTCTGTTAAGCCTTAGCGCATAGCCTGACGCATTCAGCCAAGGATAATAGTCTCGATTCGCATCTGCCGTTGGTCATCCTCGGAATGTAGAAGGCGGCTTTGGCCGAGTTTGAATATACGCTTCTGAAGCCCATATCCTCTATCGGCATCACGACCATACAAGTATTGACGAATACGTCGCCACCGGCCGAGACTATGTTTCTTACATAGCCTCTCTTTTCGGCGGCTTCAAATACGCTTGGAGACGTGAAGACCCAGAACTTTATCCCGTCCTTTACCTTCTTTCCTGAGAGCAGCTTTGAAACTTCCCTTACCTCTTGAAGTGAGCAGTGGGGACAGCCGATGGCGACAAGGTCCGGTTCTCTACTTGAAGAGAGTTCCTCGTAGACAGACCATACGTCTCTTCCAGTTATTTCAAGCTTTGAAGCAGGCTTGTCACCGCCGAAGGCTGACTCAAGATTCTTCGCCTCCGGTGTTATGCTTGGTATATGAAACATTGCGACGGAGCCCGAAGCAGCGGATGCGGCGCTTAAGAGCTTCATATCTTTAAAGGAGGGTGCGCACAAGCCATCGTAGACCGGAATTTCGTCCGCTCTGATTTTTTTACCGACGAAGTATCCTATGGCAGCGTAGTCTGCCTCATCTCTAGGTTTAATGTCTACCTTTACGTGGACGTTTCCTCGTCTGTTTTCATTCATCAGGTAGCCCATCAACGGAACCCGACCTACAAGTGCCGCGGAAAGAGCGTCAAGTCCGCCATGTCTGTTCGTCCTAGCTCCTATCACCGAGTTAACAAAGGCTATTGCTGAGGACTCGGCGAAACCGACTATTTCGCCTCGCCTGGGCCTGTTTCCTGCAAGGTAAGGCGTGCAGGTGCACAGCGGCTTGACGCCGAGGCTTTCGTAGGCCTTGCAGAGCCTCAGCTGTTTTTCAGCAAACGCCTCCGGTATCCCCATAGATCTCCATCTTCCGAGATCCATTCCCGCCGGATTCAGCGTCGCATTTGTTTTGACAGAGAGTTTTTCAGCGGCCATGCTTTCGACGAGGTTGAGGGTTGGTTCACCAACCGTCTTGTAGGAGACCCCTGCCACCTGTGACCGTTTTATGGGGACGAGTTTCTCAGCCCCGTTCAGTTCACCTAAGGTGACGAGCAGTTTCATCGACTTTGCCAAGAGAGGGCCTTCTTCGCCGTTCAGGATTCGCTCTTCTTTCTTTGTCAGATACGTTGGGCATCACTCCTCCTTTTCCAGGTAGGCTTCTCCTCCCTGAACATAGGATCTTGCCTTATCACCGGTTTTCAAATAATCAAAGACTCCTTCGTCGAGGCCGGAGATCATCGGTATGTTTCCAAATATGGCTCCAGAGATCGTTACAGGCTCGGCCTTGCATACGGCTAGAAGCTTTGGCGCCAGATCTTTCTTAGATAGGCCGAAGAGGACGTTGGAACCTACGGTGCTTCCCCGTCCTTCTAAGAATATGAGGATCTTCCCCGAAATGCTCTTTCCTTTTATATCTAGGTCTGAACCCACTATTCTTGCGGTGTCCTGGTCAATGTCGCCGAGGAAAGAGATCTTGGATTTTGTTATCAAGACTTTGCCTGTGAGTATGCCGTCCCATTCCTGAATAATTTTTCCCTTATACCTCATCGGCCTACATTCCTTTAAAAGATAGATTGACTAAAACGGTAGTTGGTTAAATAGATTCTCTGTGATAGTTTTCTCTTTTGAAGAAGATTGGAGCGTTCTCTGATATGAGTTAGCACTCACGTGCGATAAATCTGGTCGTTCCACGGCAAAGGAAGTTTTTAAAATCAATGTGTGCAAGAAGATATCCCAGATATAAAATTATCCCTAAGTTTTTGACACGAATTCGATTATAGAAATGACGCTTTACTCAATAATTCGCTTCATTTGGAGCAAGGGCCTTTAAAGGCGGTCCCCTCCGAACCTCACTTTTTTAAATCATTCTGTTGAAAATGTTAAAGTTACTAAAATATCCCTCCGTACGTGAGGGCCTAGACTCCGGGAAAACGAGATAAGGCCTTGAGTTTACCACTCCGCTTGCGGACGAAGCGGTGGCATCCTGTAGGCTTGAGGTCCTGTCTTGTCCCGAAAACAAAGAATAGTTCTTCGTTATGATAAATAAGCTTTGTCATGCAAAGAATCGCGCACGCTTTAACTCCTTTCAGACATTTAGAACAATCCTGCTTGATTAGAGAGGGTTAAATGTATTTAACTATCACGCGCGCTTAAAGACGTAGTAATTCAGGAAACTCTTCTTGGAGCTTCAAATGAAGTTTCTCTGATGTTTCAAGGTCGTCTCTGTTATGCTGCATTATTTCTCTGTACTTCTTATTCGCATATAGCACAGGAATGTCCCTCCCTACAATGTCTTCATACCGTCTCTTTATTCCAAGTTTATCTAACCAAGAAGACATCTTCCTAAAGTCGTTTCCTAAAAACTGGTAAAGATCAAACCATTTTCTATCACGATACAGAAGTCCCCACAAATCAGAAGACCATTTCTTGTGGACAGAAAGCCTTGTAGCGATGAAAGGAACATCAAATTTTAGATTATTGTATCCAACTATAGTTTCAGAGAATGGGACCTCTTCTAAAAACTCCAAGCATTTCGTAATCATACCCAATTCATTTTCTTCTTTCCATAGCTTCCATTGTTTGATCTTCCCTTCAATTTTCATCCCTATCAAAACCACAGGATTTGAAAAAGCATCCAGTCCAAGAGTCTCTATATCAAACATTACGGTCATTTTGATTTTCTTCCGAAGCTTCTAATTCGCTGACTGCTCTTTGGTTTTTTGGAGAACAGGTTCTTCCTCTTCTGTCTTGGCTTCCTCGCCTTCGCCTTTTTTCAAAATTATTAGGGTCTTCTTTATGTCTTCTAATTCTTCATCGGTGATTTCATAGAGTTTTGCAACCAACTTGTCGATTTCTTCTTCAACCTTGCTAAGTTCTTCTTGTGCTACCGAATCGTTTTGTTCATAATATGTTCTAGCCATTTCGTGTGCTTTCTTTGAGAGTTCTGAGAGTTTTTGATGATTCTTGTTTGTAGGATCGAATCTTGGAACGAGAACGTTGTTGAGAACGTGGGTAGAAATAGCTGTTTCTATCGTGTAACTCATTACAATTAGTTGTGCTATGGAGGAATTCAGCACAGAAGCAACATAATGTGCTTCATCTCTTTCATCGAAGTTGATAAGCATCAGTTTTTCATTTGGTATAACAACTTTTTTGCCTATCTGCTCATCATCTATTGGTTCCATAACAGCGACTGAAAACTCACCTTTGCCAGAAATCTTGCCAGCGATGTATTTCCATAGCACTTTATACGAAGCAAACGATGGACCTGCGTTAAATAGCCAGTAGAATGGAGGCGACTCTTTCTCTGCCTCATCAAATGGTTTTCTACGATAAGGCTCCAATTTAGAATTATAGGGTTCAGCGTTTCTGTTTATGAGATCTTTGAAAAAATTGAGAAAATATCGATATGTTTCAGAATAACTTGTTTTCAGTTCTGAATGCGACAATACTTCTCCATTTTTGTCAGTCGGTATCAGGATGTACCCCGATGGGTTTATGTACCATTTTTTGTGATCCTGACCTCGTGCAAGAGGATAAACTAATTCCGAGTCTATTGTTGTTCTTATCTCTTTGACCTCTTTTTTGCCAGCAGATCCCAGATTCTTAATCAAAAATAGGTCAGGTCGTTTTGAAACAACATCGATAAAATATACGCTGTTTAATCCAGTGAAAACTCCAGCGTGGGCTCTATATTCTGATGGTTTCGTCACATTTTGAACGGCTTCGTACGCTTTCTCGCTAATTATCATCCAAGATGTTTCTGGTTTGCCTTTGTTAATAGGAGCTAGAATCATATCAAATTGCTTAGTTGTTTCATATACCTCGTCCAACTCAGCTTCTTGTTCCATTCCTTTGCTTCTTGGATTATGCCACATTACACATGGTATTGGAAAACTGGTTCTACCGATTTTGATGGTAATTAAAGAAGTTCTGTTAATGGCGCCCTCAAAAGGATAGAGAGTTACCAAATCATGAATTTTCACAACATTGCATTTGCTTGCTAAATAGTTCCTGAATCCCGCTCCTGCTTGGGTTTTGTAGGTGGTAAAAGGTATCAGGAAGCTAAGAAACCCGTCCTCTTTTACATAATTCGAAAAGCATCTTGCAACAAATAGCATAGCAATATCTCTTTTGACTTTTCCTAGACCCATGCCCTTGGTTTTTTCAAGTAAACCATAATTATCCCAAAGGTGTTTTGTGCTGTCTCTGTAAAATTCGGGTAATGTTTCCCAATTTATCCACGGTGGATTGCCTACAACGTAATCGAATTTCCCAATTAACATAGGAGCGAATGAGTTCTTCAGAAGAGCTGCCCAGATTCTGTTCTTGTGATATACATATTCCAAGTTGTAGATTTTTTCGTATAATCTTATGAAAGAGCTTACGGAAGCTTTCGAAAGCTGACTGTCTCTACTTATGAGTTTCTCAAATTCATCTTTTTTAAAACCGTCCCTTACACATCGTTCTATTAAGCTGAGAACCATGCTCAGTAAATTCTTATCGATTACTTCTTTAGCTATCCAGAATTTGCCTTCAGTAGTGTGCAATTCGAACTCTTCTTCTACCTGTCCGGTTTCCCATTTCCATTCTCCCTTCCTTTCGACAGAGATCGAGTCTGCAAGATAGACTGGTAACTCGATTCCTTCTTTTGGCCTATACCTTAGCAAGTCGGACAAAGCTATCAAGTAATTTGCCTTTGACGCTAAAACGGCGAGAGGGTTAAGGTCAATTCCTCTAACATTTTCAACTATTTTCTTGACGAGTTCCCTTCTATCTAGAAAATGTTCATCAGCATATTCTCTGATCCTTCTTATTGTTAAGACCAAGAATGTGCCAGAACCACAAGCAGGGTCTAAGACTCTCCTGTCTGGGTTACCATCATAACCAACCTCGTTTAGTAGCAATTCAGCAAGCCAATCAGGGGTGAAATATTCTCCCAGCCTATGCCTTGTTTCTCTCGGAACCAAATTCTGATAGAGCCTTTTGAATAAGTCCTTAACTCTCTCAGGACTCAACTCTACAGTTGCAGGTTCATAGTCTGATAGTCTCTTGACGATCTCAAAAATAGATGCCGCGATGTCTGTATTCCAATCATCTAAATACCATGCAAAATAGTCTGCTTCCAAAAAATTTTTGATACCAACAGTTGCGAAGATGCCGCCTTCTTCTAGTTCTTTTAACTCATTGAACATTTCATCCTTACTTTTGTAATATGCTTCCTCCAATCTCTTCAAATAGGAACCTAACAAACTATCGGTAAACAAAGTGACAATCTCTGAAGTCAAAAGCTTCATCAGAATAGTATAGTAGGTGTGAGTTGCAAAAAGCAACTTTTCGACATCAATATTTGTCTGATTCTTCAGACCATAATAATCGGTTAATCCCTCTAACTTCTCTGGAGAATATGCGCATACTTGAGAAAAAACTCTTTTCCAATCATCAAAAAGCATTCTAGTCCTATCTGTTTTTGATTTTACTAATGTTTCGTAAAGGGTTTGAATAATCTTTTTGCTTAGTTCACTTCTAGGTCCAAAATCTTTCAGAAGCTCTTGAGCGTCTATAGGCTTTCTTTTCAAGCCTCTAATAGCTTCTAGAAGCCTCAAGACGGTTTGAGCATTGACTTCAAACGGCTTATCTTGTTCTTCCCACTCGTTTTTTCGGAATCTGAGAAAAGCAATCTTAAAGCCGTCAAGCAAGACTCCAAAGTATCTGCCATAGAACCTTGATTCTTTCGCATCCTCCATAATGTACAGCTTAACCTTCTCTTTCGATTTCTCAAATTCACCTTTGCTATCAAGCTTCCCCGGAGTCTTATACTCTATGATAACAGTACCGTAAAGGGCATCCTTTCTTGCGCCAGATATCTTATTCCTGTGTTCGTAAGAAGCCCATTGAATGCCGTATTTCTCCCTAATAGGCTTCAGTAAAATTTCAACCCTCATCTTAAGGTCTTCTTCGTTCTTCGATTCAGAAGCGTGAGTGTTGATCTCTTTGGCGATCTGATGTGCATCCAATTCTTCTAAAATCAGGTTTTGAGAGGTTTTTCCGTTCTCATCAGGATTTTCTTTACTCATCTTAATCCCAATTACATACGCTTTCTTAGATATGTATAATTCAAATTAAAGTGGAAACTAATGGGCAAAGACTCTCTCTACTATCTAACTTCTTGGCACAATATTTAAGAATACATCATTTGAGTGTTACGAGCGTTTTGCCCTCGTTTGAATAGATTTTACTTTTCAGCTATCCGGGAAAAACCTTGTAAAACCGTAATACGAGTAAAAGTGTAAGAATTTCAAAGCATTTTCTGTTATCTGTCATATCAGAATAAGAGCTTTTTACAGGACTTCAGCCTGATACACTGGCATATTCAGATAAAAGTAAACTATCCTGTAATAACGAAAGAAATCTGTATCTTATTTTGAGTAATCAACGATCTTTAATGCGTTCAATAGCTGTTGTCCTGTTTTATATGTTGGAATTCAGGTGTTGATCTTAGTATCTTGATTCTACATGGCCACAGTTGATGCAGAACCATTTAAAATAACACTGAGATTCTTCCCTATCGCTGCCTTCAAAATTGAGAAAACTGGATCGGTGAATGATGAAAACTCGATTGCCCCTTGAAAGCTAGATCTAACTTAAAACTAGAAAACTCTGAAAATATCCCACTTACAGCATTAGACAAGAAAACAAATTAATGAGCGCAGTAATGTATAAAGTTTAGAGGGGTAAGCTTGGTCAAAGATCTCAGAGACTATATAAGGCTTCTAGAAGAGGAAGACTGGATTAAGAGAGTTTCGGAGCCCATTTCAACAAAGTATGAGATTGCCTCGATTCTGAAAAAGCATGATGGCGAAAAAGCGGTCTCCTTCGCCAAAGTTAAGGGTTTTGAGCTAGAGGTTGTTGGAAATCTCTGTTGTAGGAGAGATTTTGTGGCCAAGGGATTTGGAATCTCTCCAAAGCAACTTACGAGCCGAATTATTCGGGCCGCGAAGGCGCCAATCGAGCCGAAGGTCTTCAACGATGGCGTCTCCCAGGAATTAGAGGTTGAAGAGGCGGATCTCTCTCGCGACTTGCCAATCTTGACGCACCATGAGCATGACCGCGGTCCATATATTACGAGTAGTATCATCGTAGCTAAGGATCCTGAAACCGGTCGCGCAAACGCGTCTTATCACAGGATGCTGTTGGCTGGAAAAAAGAAGCTTGTAGCCCGCTTGGTTGAAGGACGTGACCTTCACACATTCTACTCGAAATCGAAAAGCCTTGGTAAACCGCTGGAGGCGGCGGTGGTCATCGGGGCTCCTTTGGAGCTTCTAATTGCAGCCGCGATGTCCTATGGAGATGTCTGCGAACTTAACTTAGCAGGCGGTCTGGTTGAAACCCCGCTGGAGTTGGTGAGATGTAGAACGATCGGTGTTGAAGCCCCCCGTTATGCCGAGATCGTGCTTGAGGGACGACTGCTTCTGGATCAAGCTGAAGAGGGCCCTTTTGTCGATATTACGGGAAGCTACGATGTTGTGAGGGAACAGCCCGTCTTCGAGGTTAAATTGATCACTAGAAGGGACGACGCTTTCTATCAGGCGATCTTGCCGAGTGGACTGGAGCACAGGCTCTTGATGGGCATGCCTAAGGAAGCCCAAATATGTGACAAGGTGGAAGCGGTTAGTGATGTTGTTGGGGTCGCCTTAACGCCGGCGGGTTCGAATTGGTTGGACGCTGCGATTTCCATTAGGAAGAGACACCCGCAAGAGCCTTATCTCACGGCTATGGCGGCGATTACGGCGCATTACAGTCTCAAGAGGGTTGTGATCGTTGACGAGGATGTAGATGTCAATGATGCGTTATCGGTGGAAAAGGCGGTTTTGGAGCGGGCGCACCCAGTGGAAGACTATTTTGTGTTAAAGAATGTTAAGGGTTCAACGCTGGATAAGAGCGGAATTCGCTCGGAAGGAGCTGAATTGCCACCGGCCAAAATTATTATCGACGCGACGATCAAGGGAAAAAAGGAGTTCTTCGAGACGGGAAAGATCCCATCGTCCTAACGCCTTTTCATGGTTAAACAGTGTGGTTTCGGGGCCCAAGAGATTCATGGGCTTCTGCTATTTGGGAGACAAATTTTTGAGGACAACGCGCCAGACATCCTGAGCGACCTCGCTAACAGTACGCTCTCCACCTATGACATGCCATCTGAACTTTTTTGCTAGCGTCAGGTAGCTGGATCGGACGCGTTCTAGGAAGGCTTTATCCCTCTCATATACGTCGCTTCCAATCGTTCTCTTGAAGTGAGTTTTGACGGAGACATCGATGACAATCACTAGGTCAGCTTCAGGTAGGCCTCTTTCAAGGCTTAGCATCCAGTCCAGATCAAGCTCATTAGCTAAGCCGTATGCGAGACCGCTTGGTGTGTAACGGTTCGCTACGACCGCTTTCCCCTCTTTGAGCCACTTCTCAATCTCGTTTTTCCGCTCCCAACGGTTAGCAGCATACAGGAATTGTCGGATCTCAGGTCTGAAATCGCGTTTTCCGTCGAGGAATTTCCGTATTTCCATGCCGATGGGAGTGGCGTAGTCCGGGAAAGATATGGGCACGGCGTCGTAACCTTCCTTCAAAAGTTTTCCTAAGAGGAGGTTGGCGTTGGTACCCTCACCAGACCCGTCTATTCCTTCGATGCAGATGAGGAAGCCCTCCAATCTCGTCGCTCCCATTTGACTGGGTTTCTCGCATTTTGTCTTGAAAGTGGCAGCATATCTGTCTTTTTATCTGTTACTCTAGAGAGTAGTTTTATCTTACAATTTGAAAAGGTTATTTGGTCAGCGCATATGTCGAAAAAAGAGACGCTTTTACCATTTATTGAGGGCTTTCCGCAGGCAGAGGAGCCTGTGGTCATTGTCGATAGCAACGAAGCAACGACCGCAAGGAGGATAGTTAAGGGTCTAAAAGACGCCGGGGCCTCTGTGAGAATCCTTCCCTTGGAAAAAGGAGACTACATTGTATCCGATGTCTGTGTACTTGAGAGAAAGACCGTCTCAGATTTTGTTCAGACTTTGACGCAAGGAAGGCTTTTTGAGCAGTTGACAGCGCTGAAGGAAGCCTATGAGCATCCATTGCTTGTGCTTGAAGGGGAGTTGCAAAGTATCTTTGAGTTTCGCGGCGTGCGGCCGAGAGCTATCTGGGGCGCTTTATTCTTCTTGGCGAGGAATGGCATCCCGATCGTGCCGACGGCGGATTGGATGGGAACAGTAGACCTCATCTATACGGCGGCTAGACAGGAGCAACTCGTCGAGAAGAGAAAGGCTGCTGTGCGACCGTTGAAGAGAATAAAGACGCTGGAGGAAGCCCAGCTTTATCTGATGTGTGGAATACCTCTAATCGGCGGGGAGAAGGCGAAGGCGCTACTCGGTAGATTTGAATCCCCACTAAACGCCTTCATCCACATCGAGGAATGGGACGATGTGAAGGGCATAGGAAAGAAGATAAAGGAACAGGCGAAGAAGGTTTTGGCTACGCCGTTCCCATTAGAATCATCTTAAGAAACGCAAAACCAAGCGTCGGGTATAGATTTTATAATTCGTTCAGCAGAGAGTATAGCCTGAGGACTGAGTTATGAGCGGAGACGAAGCTCTGAAGCGGATGGCCGACCTCCTTCGACAAGGTGCCACGCTCCTAGGCATCGAGTGTCCGGTCTGCCACTCACCAATTTTTAAGCTCAGGAGCGGCGAGATGTACTGCGCGACTTGCCAGAAGATAGTGAGGGAGGAGAAGGAGGTCACAAAGACCACGCAAGGCGTACTCATGGATTCGTTAAACCGAACGATCTTGAGGAAGCTGGAGGAGCTTAATAGCTTGATCGTGGTTGAGTCTGATCAGGAGAGGCTGGCAGCTCTTCTCAAAAATCTGGCGATGTGGCTGGAAGCGTTGGAGAGAGTGAGGCGCCTAGAGAAGCTCTAGCTTCTATCCCTTTATGACTTCTAAGATGGATACGACGTTCCATATCCTAGTTCTAGTGTAAGGTGGCATATTCGGATCCTGGCTGATGTCGTCGAGTATGCTTATGGCGTTCGCGGCTCTAACGGCTTGGGCCAGCTTCGTGGAGTTTAGTAGGTCCAAGGCCTCCTTGGCGGCCCTCCGAATGTTTCTCGGTGTCGTGCGGTCCTCACTGATTACTGACAGGATGGCATTGGCCTGTTTAATTCGATCATCGTATTCAGAGAGACGTTTCTTCTGGGAAACCATAAAAAAACCCTCTAGAATTTTGATTAAGAGTATGAGGTTGTGTGTATTAAATAAGGGTTGTCGTAATTGTTAGATGGTTTCCTCGTCTTTAACATTTTTCTCGAATTAGGGAAGAAGTAATCTCTGGCGAGTCTTGCAATAAGTCGCAGACAGGAGTTGAGGTGAAGCGTGGGCTCAGGCCAGTGATTTCAGAATGTTTTCGGCAATTCTTATGTTTCCTGCGGCTATAAGAGAAAGACGCTCCTTCGACTTCAATTCAATGTCTGGTATGAGACCTTCAGGCGTGAATAGTAGGCCACCTGATTCCTTGAGAATTAGGAAGGCTGCTGCTACGTCTATCACCCGCATTCTATTCCGGATGTCAATGAATGCGTCTAGACTGCCAGCGGCTACGTAGCAGATTTCCAACGCAACGGCGCCAAATTGACGGAACCGTCTCGTCTTTGTGAGGATGTTGAACAAACGTTTTATCATAAGCTCGTTCTTCGGAGCGCCCAAATCGATTCCGATCAATGCCTTCTCAAGATCTGTGGTTGATGAAGTTTTCAAGGGAGTCTTTCCATCAAGGAACGCGCCTCGACCTCTCTCAGCGGAGAAGGCCACGTTATTGCAGAGGTCTAAGACCAGCCCGATCTTAACGTCGCTTAGTTTTGGTCCGTCGGACAAGGCTAGTGAAGTCGCGAAGAAGGGGAGACTGTGCAAAGCATTCAGCGTCCCATCAACGGCGTCCACTACAAGATAGGTGTCCGACCCCTCGCCGATGGTTTTGAAGCCACTTTCCTCGCTGATGAGTGTACAGGACACACTGTATTCGTCCAAAACTCTGACAATAGCATCCTCTGCCACAAGATCGATTTTTCTAATTGGGTCACCTCCATAGCCGACCCCGAATGTCTCTATGGCCTCAGAAGAGCCGTAGAGTCTGATAACCTCTTTACGAGCGGCTTCTGCAGCATCCTTTAGAATCACTTGCCATTCCATCGTCCTTTACCTCCTCGAACACGCTTAAAAAACAAGAAAAAGAATATTACGTGGAGTAGAAAAACTTCACTCGTTATTGAGCGGGGGTACCCGAGTGGTCTAAGGGGATAGGCTCAGGCCCTATTGGCGTAGGCCTTCGTGGGTTCGAATCCCACCCCCCGCACCATTCATAACACACACTAACCGTCAAACACTCGAAACCCTGATTAACGAAGAAGCCTTACTATTTGCCAAATATTTGAGAGACGAAAGGGAAACATGGATTCCTAGAGTTGTCTGTTAACCTTCATAATTAATAAACACGTTTCAAATTTTTTATCTGTAGAGGTATAATTAGTGAATGTGGTTTAAATGGCAGACCTAGATAATTTGAATAAAATTTATGAAGAAATGGTTAAGCATATAAAATCATGTGGTCTCCGAGTATTCCCAACCCTGTCGGGCGAACATAGTTTAGCTGAAGAATTACCTAACGTAATGATTTGGGACTCGGAAAGGGATGATTGGACGTCCTTTATTGAAATAGCAAAAGAGGAAGGTGTTAAGACAATAATCGTTGAGACAATTAGGGGAAAGGATGAAAACCACGCTGATGATATAGGTTCGATTACACTTGCATGGATAAAAGAGGGGATCATATACGCTTTTGAGAAATATACTGAATGGTCGGTTGAACCGCCGAGAGAAGAAGTTGCTCCTTCGATAGGAGTAAGTTATGGAAGGGAAGAACAGATTTCTAAGGAAGCATTAGAGGAGCTTCAAAACAAGGATGAGAATCAGCTTGCTGAAGAAATGTTAGCGTTCGTCTCTAAAGAGTTCCCTGATTTAGATAGGGTGGGATTGTATCATAAATCAGAATTATTCTGGAACCAGAAAGGTATCGGCAGATGGCGATTAGAACCCAAACTGCAATTTAAGATAGAGAAGGTTGACACAATATTTAGAGAGAAGCTTGAACAGGAGCTTGCGAAGAAAGTTAAAGAGCAGATAGAGAAAGAGAAGGAAATCTTACCGAAACTCATTGAAGAATGTTTAGAATGGGCTAAGAAGAATCAAATCAAGAAAGTTACCAAGTCGAATATAGATTACTTCCTCACCGAAAAAGAGATAGGACTAACTAAGATTAGTCGTGATATTATGTATAATCAAGTGAATTTCAAGATACAAAGAGAATAGGAATATTCTCTTCTACATTATCTACGGTTCTTTTGGTTGGAGGTTTAGGTTTGGGACTAAAATGTGGTGAAGAGAATGACGCCGCTTGAGTTTGCCGGTCTTCACGCGCTAATACTGTGATAAGAAAAGGCGTATTGTTTGCTTCAGTAAAGATTTTAGATTAGATTTAGATTAGAGCCCAGTCATAGGTAACTGAAATAGCCGGTCTTCTAGGGCATCAGAATTGGATCAAAGGATTATCTTGATAGTCGGCTTTTGTTCTGGCGTCTTAATCATAGTTTTGGGATTGACAAACCTATTGTCGTGGGCTATCGCGGCTACCTTGGGGCCTTTCTTGATAGCTGTAACAGCAATGATCTTGGCATATCTTCGTGGAATCGAAAAATCTGAAACGTCTAAATTAGTGAGTTCTACGGGTACTGTGGAGAAAGAGCAAGGCGAAATAGCATCAAGAGAGCAGCCTTCGAGGGTAGACATTCGCTGGAAGATCCGATATCCAATATTTCCAACTCCTTTACGAATTGCAATGAATTATCCCAATGTAATAATAATGCATTTTGATTTAAAATTCGAAATAGAAAACCTCACCAACGAAAATTTGTATACTAAGGTCTATGCAGTTTCACGATCTCCTGCTGTGATATTCACTTTAGACTATCCAGTAACACAATGGAGTTGGAAATATGGGATAATACCACATCGTAAAGTTGTAAAGCTCTCCAGTGATAAATATGTAGAAGAAAAGATTTCGGCAAAACAGAAAGGCGAGCTTCTTTTTCATTTTATTTATAGACCAAGGCAGGCATCTGAGGACTGGACCTTAAAAAGACATATCCTCGTTGAATATCGACTTTCTGCTATTAGTGAAGATAAGCAGATTGTAATTGATAGTTATTACAAAAGAATTGTAATTCCTTTCAAAGACATCACGCAAACGAAGTAATGACCGCGAAGCAATTCACACGCAGGAAAGCAGGTGTGATTGAAAATATAGTAGAGTCTCACCCCTCTTTGTGTTTTTCGTGTGTTTTTTGTGTAGAGAGAGTTAGTAGGAGAGAGTGTAGAAGGGAATAGGAGAGAAGGAGAAAAGAGAAGATTGAGAAAGAGGTTATGAATGGTAAAAGAGAACCTACTTTGAGTGAATTAAGGGAGATGTGAAATTGAATAGAGAGAGTTTGCGTAAACAAATTGAAGAGTATCATAAAGAAGAAATGCGTAAGCTAATTAAAAAGAAAAAAAAGATATTTAAAAAATATTTTGATACGATAAGCGAATTTGAATTAATAGATACTAGATTAAGGGGTATTGATATTTATGATGCTCAAAGATTTGCGTTTAAGGAAATGGAGTTATTAATCAAAAACTTCAAATCGTATGGTCTTACAGAAAAAGAGGCTTGTTTACTCATATTGAATACGTGTTTAATAGAACTTGAAATATTAGAGAAAGAAGGTAGTGTTGAAGTTTAGTTTTTAAACTCTAATTTTTTTTATTTTTAGACTTAAATTGGGTTTGGGGGTTAAATTTTAATCCCAAAACCTAAACCTATCTCTTCTCTCATTTCCAATCTATAATGACTCGATCAGAGTCGTCAAAAATTTACTACTTAGCCTTTTCGTTTGCTTGTATGATTCCAAATCAAAAAAAGTATTTAGTGGAACACATACAAATCAGGACATAAGGTGGGTTCAGGAAGTGGCTACGAGCGAAGAGAAACGAGACAAACGCTTCCCTCTCTGGTCGCTTGATAACCCAACAGAAGGCTGTATGAGAATCCAAACAGATATTGTCCCTACGTCACAAATGGTCAGGTGGTTGCTGACCTTGGTTGTGGCCCAGGTTACTATACACTTGCTTTGGCTAAATTATAAAAAAGAGGGGGTTTGCGGGGATACTTATTCGGGTGATGTCTCCAGCATAAGGAACATTTCGGCATAAGTTTTCATTTCTTGAACCTTGACTACGAACCACAAAAAATGGGGGATAGTGGAGTTTAGCGGGAGATATCTCCACTGGGGGCAGTGGTCCATGCTAGATGACGATTCTTCTGACTTGTGAATAAAGAATACAACAGAAAGTATAATTTCTGTCGTAGCGTATAGTTACACCGAGCTGTCGCGCCCACAATATAAAAGAGTTAGAACCAGATACGCGATAAGCGCAAACAAAATGGAGGTATTTGGTAACATGTCTGAACTAAGGAAATACGTCTGCGGCATATGTGGACAAGAACTAAAAGGAAAGGACTTAGATTCCGCTCAAAGTCGTGAGCAAATGTTCTCCGCCCATTCTTGGAGGGTCAGCCCAGAAGCCAGGGAACTGTGGAAGCGCAGCCTATCCGCCGTCTTCTGCGAAAAATGTGTGTCCGAATCTGGGGAATGGGATAAGAAATACAAAGTCTGCATAAATTGTTTCTATTTTGTTCTGAACGTTGTAAGATTACCAAATGTACCAGAAATCTACTGCTTGACCAGAACAGAAGGAATCGGAAACCCTCTAGAAGAGACGTGCGAGAAATGGATAGCGAGACGACCCAGCTAGCTCGCGCGCGATGATAATTATGACCATAATGGTCATAGTTACATTAAGGAAACCCTCTCTCTATCTGGTCAACTTGGTGTGGAGGTATTATGTTGCTCTTTCCTTGGTTTTTTTCAGTGCTTCTTCTGCTGCTGAGCAGACCTTTTGACTTTCGTCTTCCGCAGCCTTCTGTAGGGCTGGAATTGCTTTGGAGGTGCCCCAGTTTCCCAGGGCCCAGGCAGCGGTCTCCCTGATGCTCTCAATCCAAGCGGGATCACGATCTGCTCTTTCCTTCTCCTCCAAGATTCGGAGCAAACTGTCAGTTGCTTCAGCTCCTATCTTTCCTAAGGCCTCTCTGGCGCATTCTTGGTTCCCGTAGAAACTGCTGGTGGCAGCACCCACCAGCGTATCCACCGCCTTCACGTCCCCGATCTCTCCCAGCGAGGTTAAGATATTATCTCTCAACTCTTTGTTTCCTATGAAACGGGAGACCTTTTCCTTGTCCTCTTCATATGCTTGAATCAAGTGCTCCACTGCACTAGCATCCCTCAGCTTTCCCAATCCTTCAGCCGCGTAACTCCTGACCGTGCCATTAGGATCCTTCAGGGCAGTGATGAGGATAGGCACCGCCCGCTTATCTCCAATGGCCCCTAAAGCTGCCACTGCACCCCAACGAGCAGGCGCGTAAGCTCCCAAACCATCCTTATTCTCGTACAGACGGATAAGAGGCTCCACAGCCTTCGAGTCTCCGAGGTCTCCAAGGGCGAAAGCAGCAACCCTCCTGACATCACCGTCCTCGCTCTCCAAAGCCCCCATCAAGCCCTCCACATCTCCCTCTTTCTTCATCTCATGGATCTTCAGGATCGTAGGCGCGTAGAGGGGGTTTTGACAGTTAGGGCAGTACAGAACATCGGAGGGGACAGGCTTTCCACACCTTCCACATACCAAAGTCAAAACGATCACGCCTCAAGCACAAGAAGCGCACGGATTCTAATAACCGTTTCAGCAATATGAACGTTGCAGGATAAGCATGAGCGGAGCTTTTTCAGCCGTCTTCGGAATGGCTTTAGGATAGCCTACCATAAGTACATGCTCCAAGCCGCGCGCGATTAGAATAAGTGCTCAAAAAAAAGGGGAAGAGGTATTCTTGAGCACATGCATTGGTAGCCCGGAGGATACCACTCACTAAGGTAGAATTCAAGCCAACTTTTTATCCAAAGATCATGTATTCCGCACTCTTTTTGTACCGTCTTCTAAAAGCCAAAATGATACACATTAAAAGTCCTTGTAGAAAAAAATTTTTAAAAAGCCAAATTTGGGATTATTTTTGTTAAATAGGCTTAATTTGAGCTTATTATGACTCTAAAGACCTCTAGAAAAAGGGTCAAAATCCCGCGTTTTTGATCAAAAAATGCGCAAAAATGCACTGATTTTGATGCAATTTGAAACCTATAATCATGGTAGAATCAGCGCTGTTTCGCGTAGTATCTGTATCCGATTCACGCTATAGGTTTTATTAATTCTTGGGAAACTAAAATGAGGTTCCTCTGCTGGTTCCACCCAGTATAGAACAATGATAGACTTGCTTCTGGACCCCATCCTTAACTTAGCTAGGACTTCATAGTGGAGACTTATCTTACCATCATTCTCAGCCTTTTATTAAACCCGGGCAGCCTCGAAGCTAAGATTGGTGGCGCCGGGGGCGGGATTTGAACCCGCGCGACCCAAAAGGGTCACAGACTTAGCAGGCCTGCTCCCTACCATTCTAGAGACACTAAGGTCTTGGCTAGGACACCCCGGCACAGAGTCACCCTCA
>Ga0315280_10005226_pt1 | contig 18644 bp, 23 predicted proteins | sample YL17G06_40_MG_FD_203697 | JGI IMG/M metagenome (GOLD analysis project Ga0315280, IMG submission 203697) | Sediment microbial communities from Yellowstone Lake, YNP, Wyoming, USA - YL17G06_40 | ecosystem: Environmental > Aquatic > Freshwater > Lake > Sediment | place: USA: Wyoming | collected... | reverse complement strand
TAGGTGGAATCCTTATGCACATCCAACCCGCAGAACAGAGCGCTCATAACATGGCATGAGCGCTCCTCAGGCTTAGAGCTTCCCATGCCATCGCGCTAGTTTCTTACACAAGCTATAAGAACCCGTGAAGCCTGTCTGCAAAGTGAGGTATTTGTTTGGATAAGGAAGGACCCATAAAAATCACAGTGTTAAAAAGATTTGACACTAAAGAGGTATTCAAGAACCCTCCGGTCAAGGCTAAGTATAGTGGTCCATGCTCCGTTTTCAAAGAAGGACAGGTATTCTATTTTGATGACAGTATGCCAAGTGGATTCTGCCATTATGCTTGGACCGCAATCTTTCCATTGATTATGACGCTCAGATTCGGTGGCAACTGTTTTGATTGGTATGAAGAGCCCGGAGTTGGGGTATGGTGTTGTCCCGATGGGTTAAGGCCAGTGGTGTTCAAGCTGGAGCGAAAATAGCCAAAGGATTTTTCCGTATGCCGTAAATGAAATGATATCTCTACGCATCTTCAAGCCTACCCCAACAAAATAGTTGTTCTAATCTTTTTTTAATGCGTTAAAGATTTTAAAGGTTTAGGCTAAACCTTATCGTTTTGGGTCGGGGGATAAAAATGTGGTCTAGCCTACGACCCCGGCCAGAGCCTCCAGGAACGCCTAGAATCGTCCTTATCGTTCCCTTCATGTCCTTCATTCTCCCCATCGCGGACCAACGTCTCGACTGAGGTTCATGAAAAATATATCGGCTTTTCCTCCTGTAATGGGCTCAGCGCACGCTCTCCAACGCCATGATTATGCCGTTGGCCCATCGGAGGTAGCTGTTGAGGGCCGCCCTCAGCGCGGCCACGTCGGAGGCCTTCACCGTGATCGTCAGGCGCCGCCCGTCCACATTCAACGAGATAGCTGAGCGTTGGGACGATGGCCTCTCGGCCTCGGGGAGGAGCGCCCTGTACAGGACATCGGCCGATCCATCAGAATTCTCGATGGTGACCTGTGCCCAGGCCGATTTCACAATACCCGTTGCTTCCAAGGGCGCAGCCCCGTCGACGATCGACGTTGAATGGAGTGTCGGAACGTCGATGTCAACTTGTCCTAGCTGAGCTCTGCCCGAGCTTGGTCTCCGGCGTGTACGCGCCGCCGGCGAAGGAGTACCCGCATTTGGTGCATCCCCAGATGCCGACGCTCAGCCTTCGGACGGTCGGGCTCGTGCAGCGCGGGCACTTGTGCGGGCTCCTCATCTCGTTGAGGATCCTCGTGCGCTGTTTCCGTATGGAGATCCCGGCCCTGGTCCTGAGCCCGAGGCTGTAGCTCTTCCTCTTCTTCGGCATCAGCCCGTCTCCTCGATCTTGCTCCTGATCCCCGGCGCCTTCTCCTTCGCGATATTTATGGCTTTTCTGATCTCGTCGAGCGTCAGCCCCTCCGGCCCGCTCTTCTGCATAGTGCAGATATTCCCGTCGTCCTCGATCGTCACCGTCAGCCTCGTCTCCATCGCCTCCTCCTCGTCGGCGGACGGGTCGACTATGAGGCTGTCGCCGATCTTGAGCATCGTCACGGCGACGGGTGTCTTCAGCACCTCGAGCGGGACCCGTTTACCAGTCGCGATGACCTCGCCATCCTTGACTTCGTAGACGGGCTTGATGGTCTTCCTGAGCGCGGCGATGGCGGCGATGGCCGAGGCATCGATCAGGTTGCCAGCGTGGTTCAGTATGTAGATGTCGACGTTGATGAGGTATACCTTCTTTCCCGGGATGATGTCGAGCTTGGAGAAGTCGACGACCCCCACCGATCTAAGCCCGCGATCGACGATCCTCGCCAGCTCGATCGAGTTCTCGTCGGGTGGCCCAGGCTCGAAGGCGGGCGATGCGATGGGCACGAACTCGGCGTTGCACATGAGGACCCCCTCGCCGGGCGTGTCTTCGAAGGGCTCTCCGACGCCGATCTTCACCCCGACGAGCACCCTCGTGTTTCCCATGTACACCTCGGCCGATCCTTCGGCCTTCTCGAGGACGTTTGTCCGAATCTTGATCTCGCGCGTGTCTAGGAGACCGCGGCCGTCCAGCCGTTTCCCTGTTGTCAAGGTCTCCTGAATCTTCTTCAGCTTGAGCCTGGAAGTTATGCCGTACTTATTTGACATCACGCATCATCCTCCTCCTCGTCGATCTCCTGAGGCTCCGCGGCCGTCTTCTCCTGCGGTTTCTCGACCTTCTCAAGCCCGTACTTCTTCTTCAGGGCCTCCCGCTGCGCCTCGTAGATCTTCTTGCATCCCTCGAGGGCGAGGTTCATGCACTGATCGAGCTCCTCGGCGGAGAGGATGCCGTCCATCTGCAACAACGTGACCTTGTTCAGCTGGGGCATGTAGGCGAAGGGCATGTCTGCCTCTCCGTTCTTGTCCTCGTAGTCGCCGAGGTCGAGCACGACCCGGCCGTTGTATTTTCCCGCCGAGCAGGCGACGACCAGGTCCTTCATCGGTATCCCCGCGTCGACGAGCGCGACGGTCGCCGCTGTGATGGACGCGCACCGTGTTCCGCCATCGGCCTCCAGCACCTCAGCGTACACGTCGACCGAGGAGCGCGGGTAGCGCTCCAGGAAGATGGCCGGCTCGAGGGCGTACCGCATGACCATCGTTATCTCGTTGTCTCGGCGCGACGGCGCCGGCGACCTGCGCGGATCCGTTGAGAACGGCGCCATGTGGTACCGGCACTTCAAAACCCCCGTGTGCGGCTTGGCCAGGTGCTTCGGGTGCATCTCCCTCGGGCCGAACACTCCGACGATGATCTTGTTCTTCCCCATCTCGACGTACGCGGAGCCGTCGGCGTTCGGCAGCACCCCGCTCTCTATCCTGATCGGTCGAAGCTCGTTCCACTGCCGACCGTCCAATCTCTTCCATTCTTCCTTATTCTTTCTCGGACTCAACCATGTTCACCCCTTCAACTGTTTCAGATACTCCTGGATCCTGTTGGTGAGGCCCGTCGTGTGCGCCTCGTTCTCAATCCTTTCGATGACCTTGACGACCATCTCCTCCTGCTCCCGGGTCCTCCCGTGTATGAGGATCCGCCCGTTCTGCCCGATGATGATGTTGCATCCGGTCTCCTTGAGGATCATGTTCACCATCGAGCCCTTCTTGCCTATTAGCCTTGGTATCTTCGACGGCGTTATCCTGAATATGAACCCCTGCTCGAGCTTGCCCAGGCCCTTTCCGAGGATCGACAGGATCGGGGTCCTCTTCCTGTCGAGGTCGACGACCTTCGCCACGATCGTGTCGCCCACGTCGAGGATCTCGGGCATCACGATGTCGGGCCTGAATGGCGCGTCGATCGCCTCTGGGACGTTGAGGACCGCCTCGGTCGGGGCGTCGATGTCGACGACCCAGGTCCCCAACTCTATGTCGACGACGTTCCCTACGACCAGGTCGCCGACCAGGGGATTGTATCCGGCCTCGAGGGCGATCACCGACACGATACCGCGCCCGTACTCCACGAGCCCGATGCGCGTGGCGTAGACCTTGCCCTGGCTGCGGTACGTGTTGTCGCCCGTCCGGATGCTCCCCTCGAATAGTACGTCCCCCGGTATGACGAGGTCCCTGCTCTCAAAGGGCGTTGACGTTGACAACATCGATCCGACCATCATTTGATTATCTTCGTCTGTAGGTTCCCCTGCGTCGCCTTTCCGAGCCTGTCGAACAGCTCTCCCTGCATGGCGGCGGGGACCATCACGACGGCGATCCAGGAGCCGTCCGACTGCCACTCCTCCCGCCTTATCTCCCCCATGCCCTTGACGATCCCGTACGCCCTGGTGGCGTGCTCGGGCGGGATCTTGAGCGCGATCTCGATGCTCTCCACGCTCAAGGGGAGGATCATCCGGAGTTCCTTGACGATCTCCTTCACCTGCTCCTCCGCGTCCTTGAATGGGTCGACGGAGACGCGTGCCTGCTCCAGCGCGTTCTCGATCCTCGCCGCAGGGTGCGGCAGCTTCGTCCGCGGGTCGACGTAGGTGCGGGAGATGATGTTCACGATCTGCCTCAGCTTCTGCTCCGTCATCGCCTTCCTCTGCTGCGCGGTGAGCTGGAAGGTGCCCTTCTCGAACATGATCTCCGCCACCTTGATGGGGTCGCTGGTGCCGAAGACGGATTCCAGCTTCTCCCGCGAGGCCTTATCCCCCTTGCCCGCGTCGGTGAAGATCGTGTCGATGATGAGCGCGTTCGATACGTCGCCGATCTCGTGCCGCTTGTAGGCGAGGCCCTTGTCAGGGTCGACGAGGATCTCGAACTTCTCCCCCGCCTGGGCGTACCTCACAAGCGTGTATCTGTCGCTCATCGCCGAGGGGCCCCTACTTGAGGTGTTTCTCGACTTCGTCGTCGGTGAGCCGGCGGAAGGTGCGTGTGGCGGTGGGGATGACGGCGGCCTTGACGACGCGGGACGTGACCTCGCCCTCGGACGCGACGCGGACGGCGTCGACGGCGAGGCCCACCGCCTCGTCCAGCGTGACGCCGTCCCGGTACCGCTCCTCCAGGAGCTTGTTCGCCTCCTCGCTCTTGCGCCCGACCGCCGTCGCCCGGTACCCACGGTACGAGCCGCTCGGATCCGTCGTCAACACGCGACAGCCGGTCTGGTCCACGCCGGCGATGATCAGGCTCACGCCGAATGGGCGGACGCCCGCGTGCTGCGTGTACACCTGGTAGATATCGCCGATCCTGCGCGTCAGGACCTCGACGTCGACGGGCTCGTCGTAGAGAAGCTTGTTGCTCTGGCAGAAGATCCTCGCCTGGCCGATGAGGACGCGAGCGTCGGAGCTGAGGCCCGCTATCGTGGCACCCACGTGGTCGTCGAACTGGAAGATCTTCCGGAAATATTCCGGATCCTCCAGACGGCTTTCGGGGGTCTCGTTCGCGGCCAGAACGGCGCCCTCCGGCGAGTAGACGCCAACGATGGGTGCGCCCCTCTTCACGAGCTCCAGGGCATACTCAACTTGATATAATCGGCCCTCCGGCGAAAAAATCGTGATTGCCCTATCGTACGCACGCGGCATAAACAAATTCTTGTCCCCCTATGCTCCTACGTCGTTTTTTCGAGATTTAACCACATCCTAGATATTTAAACCATGTTGTAAGATTAAATCATTACCGCCTCAGAACGCTTGAAATGGTATAAAATCGTTGATTTTTCCGAAAAAATCGGTCTAAACTAGGTTATTCATGAGGCGAGCTTGTTAACGATGTCCGCAGATCGCTGAGCCGAATCGATGTACGTTCTGTTAGATGCAGTTCAGCATTGTTTCATTGAGTCACAAGTGTTATTAAGTCTTGATGGGGAATTACGTTTTGAGGTCGAGATCTTGAAAGAAGGCCTAAAGATCCTCGTCGCGTACGATGGTTCAACCTACGCCAAGAAGGCGCTGAGCGAAGCTATCGACATCGCCAAGAAATTCTCTGGATCGATAACCGCCCTCCACGTCTACCGGGATCCGTCAAAGGGGCTTGAGGGACCAGCCGAGGCAAGGCGCGCGCAAAGGTTCGAGGAAACGGAGCTGAGAGACCAGCCGGACCTCAAACTGATGGAAGAAGTCGAGAAGAGCCTGAAGGCTTCAAAGATCAAATACGAGATCAGGAGCGAACACAGCGATCACCCACCCGACGTGATCCTCCGCGTGGCAAAGGATGAAAAGTTCGACTGCATTGCGCTCGGGAGCAGAGGGCTCGGCGGAGCAAAGGCCTGGCTCCTGGGATCCGTCTCGAACAAGGTTGCGGCGGAGGCAGGTTGCACCGTCATAGTTGCGAAGTAGAAATAGCCTTTTTTTATTTTAAAGTTTTCACTCTCATAAATCCTGTTTTAATGGATCTCGTAAACAGATCGATTTTGATTTTTACGAAATCATTATCATTTATTAAATAACAAACATCACGTTGAGATTTGGCTGCAATCCTACTCAAAATAATGTTGATAATAACGCTAATAATCAGTTGAATTGTTATATTAAATTTGAACATGCACACATCGAGTAATGAACGATTATTCGAATCTAGACGAATAATTGATCTTATATGTGTATCTGGAGAGAGATTCAGGAGCAAACATGAATAATAGAATGATTGAAAGAAACCTAAATATAATAGCTGTTTTCATCGTGATGCTCAGCCTCTTGATATCGACACCGTTGATGACGGCAAGCACAATTCGGAACGCCGATGCGAGCGTCAGCGTGGCTGTTCCCAATGCTGCGGTGATCGCCAACGGTCCGGAAAGATACGGCTATGCGCCAACAAACGTCCATGGGAAATACGTCATCACCAGCGGGCTGAAAACAGGTACGCATACGTGAGCGTGATCGTCGAGGGCTATCTTGAAAAGGAAGTCGGAGGCGTCGATGTGACGGCTGGCCAGGAAACCCAGAACGTGAGCTTCTTCATGAGCGTTTCATGCGGAATATCCGGCAGGGTCACAGACGCAGTCTCTGGGCCCTTGCAGGGCATTTCAATTTGGGCCAACCCCGAACAAGGCGGATTTGGCTGATATTGCACGACTGATACGAACATTCCAGGCCAGCAAGGTCAGGTACGCGACGAAGAGCGCGTCGACGTCATCCACGACGGGTGGCACGGTCGAGCTGAACGTCACGCTGGATCTGGCGCAGAGCAGCGGCGGAGGTGGAGGGATCCCAGGGTTCCCGTACGAGTCGATCGTGATCGGCCTCGTCATCGGCGCCGCCGCCCTCTGGATACTGCAGCGCAGGCGATAGATGCGCAACCCTTTTTTATTTTACAGACGCTCGACAATGTGGATGGAACCCACGGATGGCGCCAAGCCATTGACGCCTTTGAGAGCAGTCCTGTACGTGGCGTCAGTGATTGCGATAGCATGGGTCTTCGAATTCTTCCCCAGCGGGTGGCTGGAGCGCCTGACCGCGGAGACCAGCTCCAGGACGCTCCTGATCTTCGGCTTCGCCTCCGGCTGGGGATTGAACAGCGGCGAGGCCTACCTCACGCTGATCGGCGGAGCGAGGGACGTGTCCGCGACCATCATCCGCGAGTGCACGGCGATGCACGTGTTCGCGATGTTCGCCGGGCTTGTCCTGCCCCTCGGGGGAGGTCTGTGGCGCCGGAAGCTCCTGAGCCTGGCATTGGCTGGACCCGTGCTCTTCGCCCTGAACATCTCGAGAGTGGCGCTGACCGTCGTACTGACGGCGTTCGACGTGCCGCCGTTCGCGTGGGTGTTCACGAACCCCACGGTCGAGACCTACCACTACCCACTCAGCTTCGCATACGGAATCTTCGGGGTGGCGCTGCTTATCATCATGATAGGCAGATGGACGCTTCCCGAACTTGGCGATACCCTGATCGGAATCTCTAACCTCTTCATAAAACGATGAGATCTAGAACCATGGCATAGGATGAGGTGAAACAATTAATGCTGTGGGCCAATGATGACTTCATGACATTCAGACTTCTCAAGAACGAGCGTTCAGGCTGCTCAAAAACGTTTGATAAAATTTTATTCGATGGCCTCAAATCCACGTTTCGATTGATGCCTCCTATACTACCTCTTCACATGAGAACGATTTTTTTAGCCTATTCGGATTAGCATTTCCTTGAAAAAGTCGATTTTTCATTTTGAGATGAGAAATGCCCTAGATCGAGCCTAAACTCTTAGAATTCGGCACTTTTAATTTATTCATTTAAAACGATGGGGTTCCTCGAGCCTTATATAATGCCGAAAACATGCTAAAGTTGTTGGGGAGAATCGCCTTTGGTGAAGGTTTTCATCGTCTACGACACGAAGCATGGGAACACGAGGCTCGTCGCTGAAAAGATCGCCGAGGGTATGAGGGAAGTCGGGGGGATAGAGACCACCATCAGCGATGTCAAGGAGGTCGACTTGAGAGGTGGCAGATTCGGATACGATATTGATAGGGACGCCAACCACATGGGCGGGCCCGCACGGACAACCCTGAATTTCATCGACAAACTTGGCAAACTCGACATGAAGGCGAAGTGGTTCGCCGTTTTCGACACCTATCTGGGAGGGGAATTCGAGAAGGCCGTGAGAAAGATGGAGAAGAGGATGAACGAGAAGGTCCCAGGATTGAAACGGATGGCCCCCGGGTTGTCGGTAAAGGTTCAGGGGATGAAGGGCCCTCCTGAGGAAAATGAACTTCCCAAATGCGTAGAGTTCGGAAAGAAAATAGCAACTCAACTTGTTAAGACTTGAAACAGAGCCGCATACCTGAAAAAGATAATTATCTTTAGAATAGTAAAAAGCGCCCTGGCCCCAATCCAAACTCGGGTTAAACTCGAAAATCGGATTTACTTATTATTGTTGATCCTGATAACGAGAAGATAGACCATTAGAAATAGTGGGCTGCTAGAGACCGTTTAGAGTTTCTAGCGCACGTACCTGAGAAAGATGCAATGAATCCTCTGGAGCAAGAAAGCAAAACAATAAAGCGGGTTGTGCGCGCACTAATGCCGCGTCAGGGCTCTGATATTCCCAGGCAGTTCTCTCCCTTTCCTATACATCCGATCACACAATAGAATTCGCTGGGTTCATCGCCTATGTTCTTGAAGCCGTGTTCCTCGTCAGCCGGGAAGTAAGCCACATCCCCCAACCCGATCACCCTGCCCTTCCCCGATCCCAATACCTGAAGACGCCCCCTTGTCACAGCTATCTCCTGCTCCCAAGGATGCCTGTGGGGATTCAAGTACCCGCCAGGCTCTATGACGAAGTAACGGAGGGCGAAATGATGCAGATACTCCTCTCCCCCCGTTCTCTTCTCAGAGATCCATCTGATCGTTACGCCTTCCGCATCCTGGCCGTACGCTTCCTTGACATCGTACCCCTTTACCTCTCGAATGTTTTTAGTTATCATCCAAATGCCTCCTACCTTTAACATTTGAAAGTCAGGGCTGGATTAAAAGATATTTAGATGGTTATCACGGTTTTGGCCGAAGCAGCCATGTCCAAGAAGGTCGCGTACCCCGCGATGGTTAGGCCATCCTCCAGATTTTCCCGAGTCATGCCCCGTTTCCTCGCCGCCTCCTCGCAAACATAGAATCTGACTATTTCGTTTTTCAGTACCGCTTTGAATCTTCGATCGATTTCCTCGCCTATTTTTGCACACGTCCCCTTCTTAGCTAAAATCGCCGCATCGGCGAAAAGAAAAACTCCGGCATTCATCCCCATGGCTGCCGCCGTTTCGACTATGTGCAGAAGCGAGGATAATCGCCCATCCTCCTCGGGCCCCCAACCATAGAGGAAAACTACCTCGTGAGGCACGGTGCTTCACCTCAACACCCTGATGCGATGCACAGCATCTTTGGTAGACCGCCGAGTTTACAAATCACTCCCCTTGAGCTACTCTTGCCCCTTTTAAACATCTCATCGAGCTGTTCACTTTCCATCTTGAAATGCTCTCTAATCGTTTTCATCATGGGTACGGTCTCCCACTTGAGATAATATTCTCTAACGAAACGTATTGTCTGAATGTGTAATTCTGTTAGAACCAAGTTGAACTGTTCCTCGGCCATCTTTCTTGATAACTCATCGGTCCAAAGACTGGGATCAGTCACGAAACCTTCTTCATCGAGAACATTTTCTTTGATCATCATCCATTCATCTCTCAAAACCATTCGACGCTTACGATAGGGTTTACGTGCATGCATCAGGTTAAGGCTTACGAAGACATTTTTTAGGTTCGTGCGTTTGCAGCCGAGCATACTGAGCCGGACTATACTCTTCGTGCAATTAAGAATTCAAAGATCAGGTTTGCTCAAGTTTTCAACTGCTAGATGACTTTGATATTGATGATGTGGCCCTCGGATCTCCTCATGTAGTTCACTGCCTCTTTATGATTCGCGAGGTGGATCTGAATCGGGTGGGAAGAAGGTAGGTTTGCCATCTCCTCGATGAGACCCTTTAATTCCGCCCTTTTCAACAGACCTTCAGGCATCTTGTCTGAAACTATCAGGATGTCTATGTCACTCCCTCCGGTGTAATCGCCCCTCACGATGCTCCCCAGGATATACACGGCCGCGTCGGGGAGAACCTTTTCGGCTTCTCTGGCGATCCTCTCAGCCCACAGCCTCCATTCCTTTAGCATCTCGGCCCTCGAGCGTTGCGAGTGCATGTGGCTCATTTTTCTGACCCCTTGCTTGTGACCCCTGTTATCTCCTCGGCCATCTGTATCATATCCCTTGCATCCTCTTGGGTGTATGTCGCGGGAATATACTCAGCGATGATGTACGCGTCCTCCAGGGCTATCAGCCTGGTTCTATTGCGGCGGACGAACTCATCGATTCCATGGCCGCCATGGCTCTTGGATACTTCGGTCAAGAGGTTTCTCATGTTGTGTGTTCTTGGAAAATCTCCTATTGCCTCCAGTAGCACGGATTTGAGATGAAATTGAGCCGCTTGCCCGGAGAGGAAGCACGAGACATCGTAATTCTCCATTCTCAGAGCCTCTCGGGCCAGCTCCAGGAATGCGCTGGCCCTGACTCTCATTCTCTCGACTTCGTACCTGTGTGGGCTTTGGCCCATAAACCTTTTCCACATTCAAAATAATCGACAGCTATTTAATGTCTCCTGTTGTTCAGAGGTAAAGTCCACTATTTTTCTTGGAAGCCATGTTTACCTGTTACCTAATACGTCATTCTAAAATCAACAAATACGGATGCCAAGATTCTCCATGTTTGTCCATCTTCCTCGACCCGAGTATCAGATCTCCACCAATGATAAAAAACTGATATACAGAGCGCCCTGGCCTAGATCCAAACTCGGGTTTAAACTCGGAAAGACAAATTTTTCATATTCTTGTAAATTTTTTAGTTAAAAAAGAACTTAATAATAGCAGTCCGAATTCCACGAGAGACTTACAATTTTTCTTTAATTATTGGTATTTCATAAAATGTATTCAGATCAATTACTTTTCAATAGAAACTCTATTATGAAAACCTCAACATTAATCAAATAGCTCCTTTAAGTAAGTGTCCAAGAGTTGTTGAGCACAATCTGCAAACATTGAGAACTCATAGTTAAAGACTTTAAACTCTAGTACTGATGAGAACGGAAAGATGTGCCATGAAGTGAAGTAGGAATGAACGAAGTGACTGTACTCATCGTATTTGATCTTTAAAGTTTCATTCCGGAGAATCTTGCTCGTAAAGCCCATTACAAATTCATTTGTAGGATACGGTGCAACCACTTCGTTCGACGAGAACTTTCTCGCTAGATGCATAATGATGTTATCTATCCAGAGCGCATCTGGTGTGTCTTCCCCTAGCTCCTTTAAGACAGCTCTCAATTCCTCCTTGGCAAGCGGCAATAATTTATTTACTTCCCATGTCAGTACATGTCTACGCGCTTTCATGTCTACTTTAGTAGTTTTCCCAACAAGCAATAGGAATAATGATGATGCAAGCAGTCTAAATAGTGCTTGCTGGATTTGCTGTTCGCTCCAATTCTTTCTTTGCCTTTGGGAGTATGATGAGATCGAATCTACAAGAGGACTCATACTATCTTTCAGTTCACTTAAATCTTTGATGAAACAATTAGTCCCTCTCGCCCAGTTATACCATTCTCTTGAAATGAGTCCGTAGGGATTAGGAATGTCAATCTCATCTCTTTGTGGTGTCTTCAAGATAGAAGTCTTATAGAATAATAAGTCGTCGAACATCATCCAAGACAAGTTCTCTAAAACTTTTCTCATCTCTCTATAACAGGCAGGCAAGGTGCCATGTTCAACAATGAACCCTAACGTCCGCACAGTGGATATCATCTCTGGTAAGTATTGGAGAGTCGAAGGCTCCCGTGGAATTGTCTTACGGGTTCTCGATATATTATATAGGTAGTCTTTAATCTTTTTCAGTGCTTCAACTAAATTATTAACATGATTGTTGATCTCCATTATCTCATCGGTGCAAATCTCTTTCACATCGGCTTGAGTTCGTTCAAGTTCACCTCTCATAACAAGTGTTAGCGAAAGTGCCCTACAATTAAGCATGTACTCATACTTATCTTTGAGCGAGAGGGATCTTTGAGAAAAATCCTTGATGAAAGAATCGAACTCTTTCCAATCTATGTTTATTCGCAATCCGAAAGGTTTATTCAAGAAGGCATTCTTTCGAATATTGAAGGATATCCATTTTCCCCATTTTCTTGCCAATTTTCGGTTCTCGATATTCGCCAATTCACGAGTTTGTTTCAACATCTCCTTTGGATTATCTCTGTAACTGTGAGCCACATCCTGAAACTGTTTTACAAGAGAGAAGAGGTAAGAGTTTGGAATATCCACATACAGGGTTCTTGACTGCGTTCCAAGAAGTTTGAAATATGGATTTCTGACGATTATTATCCCATAGAAGGGTCGCTTCTTGGCTTCTCCTAGGACGATGCCTTTGATACTATCAAGAGTGGACTGATCTACGCACCACTTTTCTTGCTGCTGTATTAATCCAATACTTTTCGCGAGTTTTCGTATACTCGTTGCTTCTAACTCTCGTATTTTGGAAAGGATCTCTTCAGTTCTGAATTTGTCTCCCTGCTTAGATAAACTCGCGATAGCCACGTGCAGCCTATCTTGCAAATTCATGAGCAACACTGGTTTTTTCGGAAATTGTGGTTCTTGAGAGAGAAGCCAACCTCCGTCATGTTTCTCCAGTAAATTGAGCCAACGTTTCTCTACAAATACTTGGAGATGCTGGATCTCTTCGATGTAGTCTTCTTCTTGGTATGATAGTTCGGGAAGCAATTCATGCAACGTAAAGGACGCCGGTTTGCCTAAAGAAAGATGCCAAGCCGACCAGGCTAAGAGTTTTTTCGCGCTTCGCATTTTGTTTTTAATTATACGATGGAGTTCAGAATATTCATCACACTTCCTATACAAGTTATCTTGTTTGACTAGAAGGCCTAGGCTGAGTAGTTTACTAGTTATTTCTGGAATAATTTCCTGGGACCGTAAACATAGTCGTCTATATAAGGGGGATATATCACTCCGCTGTATCTCTTTGGAAAGGAACACGGTAATGTCTGAAGCGGTGAACTCTTCTTTTCTCTGGTATTCCTCGCCTCGTAAAAAGCTGTCTAGATCGAAGAAGAGTCTCGAATCTATGATGTCTAATACGTTCCAGTAATGATCGAGTACTAGCCTCGGTGGAACCTTGGTAAGTAGCTGTTCTGTTTTCATCATATGAGGTCGTATTCCATGTTATATTTACTTGATAACAATAAAATTAAGTAATATACTAGTATAAAAAGAGTTTGGCTACATAGATTTCTAGTATAAAGAAATATTAGACGAGCGATAGAATCATTATTAGTTATCATGTATCAAGAATAAGGTTAGGTGACGAACAAAAGAGAATAGAGATAGATAAAATACGTTCAAAATAGAGTTACCAACAACCTTATTTAGTTGGAAAAAAGAATATTAAATAAAGAAAGGATAAAAGTGATCGGAAAGAATGGCGCCCTGGCCGGGATTTGAACCCGGGATCGCTCGGGTGACAGCCGAGCATACTGAGCCGGACTATACTACCAGGGCGTGCGGAACCGACTTTTTAGGAATTGGTATCGTAGATAAACTTTGCGTTGGACGCAGCTAGAGCTACTTGTACTCCTTCGCGATGAGCATGGTCGCCGTGAGGAATATGTTGGGCATCCCCCTGAGCTTCTCGAGGATGAAGCCGTCGAGGTGGTCCATGTCGAGCGCGTTCACCTTCACCACGGCGTCGTACTCGCCGTAGATGGTGGACACGTCCTCCACCTCGTCGAACTTGGCCAACTCCTGGCAGACCTCGTCCTCGGAGCCGGTCTTCACGTTCATCATGATGTAGGCCTTCACGGTCATTTTGCATCCCTTCATTCGATGCCGACATTCTTTAAATGTGTTTCCGGTTCACAATTCAGGCAGAGATCCCCGTCACGTACTCGGCCATGATCGTCCCCCTCGCCGTGAGCGCGACTGGCACGCCCTTGTTCAGCCTGTCGCCCGCCCTAATAAGCCCCGCCTCCCTGAGCCTGCTCAGGTTCCACCGCACGGTCGACCTGGGGATGCCCAGCTCATCGGACATGCGCTCGATGAGGGTGGTGTATACCGCCTCACCACGATAGTTGTTCGAGAGCCATCTCAGCAGCATCCGCTGCTTGCCCGACAGCCTCGTTGACGCAACGGTCATCAGGTCGCGCTCGAACCCGAAGAGCTCCTTGAAGTGGACGCTGAGGGTCTCCTCGAGGTCGTCCAGATTCTTCAGGAGCCTGTTGTACGACGTGGCGTCCGCCACCGATCCCCCAAGCCTGGTGACCTCTCGCCTGATCCTCCTCGTCTTGGACAGAAGGTCTCTCAGCCTGGGTGTGTTATAGAAGTCTCGCTCCTCAATCGAGGAAACAGTCACCTGTCAATATTTTCACCCCGAGACAGGTCCCATATGGTGCCTCGCTGTTTAAAATCCTTTCTAGAGGTCGTTTAAAAATGAGCCACCAGGCTCTTCTTGATGGCCTCGGCCGTCTCCTGCGTCCTAGCGTGGCCGCCCAGGTCGGGCGTCAGATGCTTGCCCTCCCTGAGCGTCTCGACGACCGCGCTCTCCAGCGCCGAAGCGGCCTCCTTCTCGCCGAGCCATTCGAGCATCATCCTGGAGGTGAGGACCATGGCGATGGGATTCGCGATGCCTCTGCCCGCGATGTCGGGCGCGGACCCGTGCACCGGCTCGAACACGGCACGCTCATCGCCGATATTCCCCGACGGCACCATCCCCAGCCCGCCGACGAGGCCAGCCGCCTCGTCCGACAGGATGTCGCCGAACATATTAGTGGTCACGACGACGTCGAAGTGCTCGGGGGCGAGGATCATCTTCATGGCGCAGGCGTCCACGATGATCTCCTCATAGGAGACGCCCTCATGCTCGGCGGCTACTCCCCTGCAGGCATCTAGGAAAACGTTGTCGGTCATGTCGAGGACGTTCGCCTTGTAGACGGCGGTCACTCTCCTCCTGCCCTCGCGCTCGGCCAGTTTGAAGGCGTACCGAGCTATCCTCTCTGAGGCCTTCCGGGTGATGATCCGGAGCGCCACTCCCCAGTCCGAGGTCCCGTACCCGGCCCTCTTGTAGAGGTCCTCGGTGTTCTCACGGACGATCACGAGATCGACTCCGTCCCTGACATGGGGGACGTTGGGGTATACCTTTGCTGGCCGAAGGTTTGCGTACAGATCCAGGTCCTGCCTGATGGGCAGGATCACCTCCTTTGCCGTTTCCCCGACGGCGGCGAAGAGGGAAGCGTCCGCCCGCTTCACTTCCGCGAGCGTCTCGGGAGGGAGGGCCATGCCCGTCCTCGCCTTGGTTCCGTCGCCCGCCCGGAGCTCGGTGAATTCGAAGTCCATTTTTCCGCCCGCATCGGCGAGGTTCTGGAGGATCGAGACCGCGGCAGCCATCACTTCTGGAACGATGCCGTCGCCCGGGATCGTCGCGATCCGGTAGCTTCGGGTCATCTCATCCACTCGTCCATGTGCTCCCTGAGGTAGGCGACCAATCCGCCCGCTTCGAGTATCTCGATCATGAACCTGGGCATCGGGACAAGCTTGAGGTTCTTTTTAGTCCCAACGTTCGTGACGATGCCCCCGGCCATGTCGATCTCCAAGGTGTCTCCATCCTCCACCGCGCCCGATATCCCGGGGCACTCGATGGCCGGTAAGCCGATGTTGATGGCGTTCCTGTAGAATATGCGGGCGAACGACTCCGCGACGACGGTCGCCACGCCGACCTGCTTGAGTCCGATGGGCGCCTGCTCCCTGCTCGACCCGCACCCGAAGTTCCTCCCGCCCACGACGATGTCCCCGACCCTGACCCGCTTCACGAACGTCGGGTCGGCGCCCTCCATCGCGTGCCTGGCGATCTCCCTCGGATCGACGAGTTCGAGGTACTTCCCCGGCATGATGAGGTCGGTGTTCACGTCGTCGCCGAACTTCCACGCCATCCCCCTCAGCCTCGCAGACATCAGACCTCCCCCCTCGGATCCGTAATCACGCCCGTCACGGCCGACGCGGCGGCCGTGTATGGAGACGCAAGGTACACCTTTGCCTCGGGGCTGCCCTGCCGGCCCCTGAAGTTCCTGTTCGAGGTGCTCAGCCCGACCTCGCCGCCCGCCAGGATGCCGAGGTGTCCACCGAAGCAGGCACCGCAGCTCGGGCTGCACACCAGGGCGCCGGCGTCGACGAAGACCTTGATCAGGCCCGAGTTCAACGCATTTGTGTAGACGTCGCGCGAGGCGGGCACGACGAGGAGCCTGACGCCTTGGTGGACGCGCCTCCCCTTGAGGAACGTCGCCGCGGCCGCCAGGTCCTCGAACCTTCCGTTCGTGCAGGATCCGATGAAGACCTGATCGATGTGGGTGCCCTCCACACGCCCGATGGGCTTGACGTTGTCGACCTTGTCGGGGCACGCCACCTGAGGTTCCAAGTCGCCCACGTCGAGGCGCAAGACCTCCTTGCAGCGGGCGTCGGCGTCGCTGCTCACGGCCTCGAGCGAGCCGGTCTTCCTCTCTCCGAGGTAACTGAAGGTCTTCTCGTCGGGCTCGACGATGCCCGTCTTGGCGCCCATCTCTATCGCCATGTTGCACAGGGTCATCCGGCCCGACACCTCCATGCTCCTGACGGCCTCGCCGGCGAACTCGACGGCGTTGTAGGTCGCCCCGTCCGCCCCGATCCGGCCGATGACGCGCAGGATCACGTCCTTCGGCGCCACGAACTCCGGGAGGGCGCCGTCCGCGACGACGCGGATCGTCTCCGGCACCCTGAACCACAGCCTCCCCGTCGCTAGGACCGCGCCCATGTCCGTCGATCCGACGCCGGTGGCGAATGCCCCGAGGGCGCCATGGGTGCATGTGTGTGAGTCGGCGCCGACGACGAGCATCCCCGGCCTCACGTGCCCCTTCTCGGCGAGCACCTGATGGCACACGCCCGCGTCGACGTCGTAGAAGTGCTTCAGGCCCTGCTCCCTCGCCATCCTCCTCACGTCCCTGTGCACCGTCGCCGCGTTGAGCGAGGTCGCCGGCGCGACGTGGTCCAGGAAGACGATGACCCGCTCGTTGTCCCACACGCGATCGCGACCCATTTCCCTCATCGCGTTGTAGGCGAGTATCGTCGTCAGGTCCGGCATCATCGCCAAGTCCACGTTCGCCTTCACAATCTCCCCGGCCCGGACCTCGGCGCTTCCCGAAGCCCTGGCTAGGATCTTCTCCGACACGGTCTTACCCAAGTTCATGTACCTCCGATCGGTTTCGTGATCTCACGTTGCCTCAGCTGTCTGTCCTGCGCCAATAGGACGTTCATGCTTCTGAGGAACGCGTCGACGCTCGCCATCACGATGTCTTCGCTCACGCCCGTCGAGGTCACGATCCTGCAGTCCCGCCTCAGCCGCACCTCGACGTTGACGACGGCGTCGGTGCCGCCCGTGATGGCCTCGACGTGGTACGTGTCGAGGTGCGCCCGCTGCTCGGGGTTGATGGCCTTCGCCACGGCGTTGAGGGTCGCGTCGACGGGGCCGTTGCCGGTGGCCGCCTCCAGGAAGGTGTCGCCGTTCAGCGCCAGCTTCACGGATGCGGTGGGCGTGATCTTGTTGCCCGTCACGACTATGAACTCCTCCAGCTTCAGGGGTGCCTCGACCTGCATCCCCATCGCCCTCTGTCCGATGTCGAATAGATCAGCGTCGGTTATGCGCTTTCCACTGTCGCCAATGCCCTTCACCTGCTGGACGATCTCCGCGAACTCCCGCCCGTTCGGGCTGAGCCCCATGTCCTCCAGCGACTTCCTGATCCCATGCGAGCCCGAGTGCTTGCCGGACACGATCCGCCTTGCGGCGCCCACCATCTCGGGCCGGATCGACTCGTACGTGAGGGGGTCCTTCAGCACCGCGTGGGTGTGGATGCCCGACTCGTGGGCGAACGCGTTCTCTCCGACGATCGCCTTGTTCGGCTGGACGATCACGCCCGTGAGGCGCGAGACGAGCTGCGACGCATCGTGCAGCATCTCGGTCCTCACGCCGATCTCAACCCCGTACATCACCTTCAGGGCCACGGCGATCTCCTCTAAAGAAGCGTTTCCCGCCCGCTCCCCTATCCCGTTGACGGTGGCATGCACCTGATTCGCGCCGGAGCGGAGGGCCGCGAGGGAGTTCGCCACGGCCAGTCCGAAGTCGTTGTGGCAATGGACGCCGATGACGGCGTCTGGGAACTCCGTCCTCAGATCGGAGAAGAGGACGCTGGATCTCTCGGGTGTCAGTACGCCGACCGTGTCGCAGAGCGTCGCCCTGTCCAGGCCGTGTTCGAGCCCCCTCCTGATCACCTGTTTCAGGAAGCTCGACTCGGTTCTGGAGCCGTCCTCGGTTGAGAGCTCGGCGATGAGGCCGTGGTCCTTCACGTAGTCGACGGCTTCCGCCGTCATATCGAGCACGTCCTCCCTGCCCTTCTCCAGCTTCTGTTTGATGTGGAGGTCCGATGTCGGGATGATGATGTTGACGCTGTCCGCGCCTGTCTTCATGACGGCGTCGATGTCCCCCCTCACGCCCCGAGCCGCGCTGCAGATCTCCGCCTCCAAGCCCTCGGAGGCGATGAGCTTCACCGCCTGGAACTCGCCGTCCGAGACCGCGGCGAAGCCCGCCTCGATGACGTC